>ENA-UOWE01004172-UOWE01004172.1-activated-sludge-metagenome-genome-assembly--contig:-NODE-4172-length-14135-cov-3.553764_pt1 | contig 14135 bp, 11 predicted proteins | sample MGYA00249841_ERZ761562 | MGnify/ENA primary metagenome ERZ761562 (study PRJEB28883, sample SAMN05720200) | activated sludge metagenome | isolation source: Anaerobic digester | place: Japan... | reverse complement strand
GGCGGGGCTGGAGAGCAGCAGGTCGAAGTAGTCGGCGCCGGCACGCAGAGCCGCGACGTCTGCGTCTATGCCCTCAACATGGGCGAGCAGGTGCACATCCTCCGGCTCGCCGAGACGATGGTCCGCCTCTCCGGTTACGAGCCCTATACCGAGATCCCGATCGAGTTCACCGGCGCCCGGCCCGGCGAGCGGCTCTACGAGGAGCTGTTCTCGCCCAACGAGCCGATGGTCGATATCGGCATGAAGGGCATGCTCGGCGCCAAGCCCGACTTCCTGACGATGGCCGAGATCAAGAAGGCGCTCGCCGAGATCGACGAGGCCGTCGAGGCCGGCGACCAGGCGCACCTCCACGTCATCCTCAAGCGCAACGTGCGCGATTATCTGACCGAGGAGGCCGCCGCCGCGTCCTGAGCGATTGCGGCGGCCCGTCCCGATGCTCTATTCAGGCGCAATGGACGGGACGAAAGGCGGCAGCGCCGTCGAGACCATGCTCGAAGTGTTCCACGGGCGCACGCCGATCCGGGCGTGGTCGCTGATCGTGACGCTTTACGGCGACGCCATCGTGCCGCGCGGCGGTTCGCTCTGGCTCGGCTCGCTGATCGAGATCATGGAGGCCTTCCGCATCGATGCCGGCGTCGTGCGCACCGCGATGTCGCGCCTTGCCTCCGACGGCTGGCTCGAGCGCACCCGCATCGGCCGCAACAGCTACTACCGCCTGAGCCCGCGCGGCCGCACCGGCTTCCTCGAGGCGGCGCGGCGCATCTATGCCGTGCCGAAGGCGCGCTGGGGCGGGCGCTGGTACGTCGCGACGATCCTCGGCGAGCCGGGCGAGCGCGGCGCGACCCGCGAGCTGCTCGTCGAGCGCGGCTTCGTCGCCCTTGCCCCGAACGTCCTCATCGCGCCGCTCTGCGAGGCCGACGACGGCAGCCACGCCGCCGCGCTCGCCGGCGAGCCGGTGATGCTGATGGAAGCGAGCGGCGGCACGCCAGACGAGGCGCGGCGCCTCGCCGCCGAGACCTTCCGGCTCGAGGAACTGGCCGCCGGCTATCACCGCCTTGCGAGCCTCTTCGCCGCCCTCGAGGCCGCGCTCGTGGCAAGCCCCGTCTCGGGCCGCGACGCCCTCGTGCTGCGCATTCTCGTCATCCACGAATATCGCCGCGTCATGCTGCACGACCCGCTGCTGCCAGTCGAACTGCTGCCGCCGGACTGGCCCGGCCACCGCGTCCGTCAGCTTTGCGCCGGCGTCTATCGCGAGGTCGCCGGCCCCGCCGACGCCTTCCTCGACGCCCATGCCCGCAACGAAACCGGCCCCCTGCCACCGCCCGACGCGAGCGTCAGGGCAAGGTTCGGCGGGTGAGGGGACGCGCCTCGCCGATGCCGCAGGATACGATGGCACGGTGCCGCACACCGATCGGACTGCGCTCTCGCCGGCAATGCGCCAATGGCGCATTTCAGACTTCTTTAAACCCGTCCTTGGTCGCTTTTCGCCCGGCGCGCCTCGGGTTCGGGCGTGGGATTTGTCTTGTGAAGATGGCTATCCGGCGATGGGGACGGGCGCGGTTGGTCCGAGTTCGCGAATGAATTGGCTAGCATGTAGCAAGGCCTGATCATATTGCTGCCAAGCAGGCGTGATACCAACAGAAAGGGCATCGCGCACGGGCATCTGTTGAGAGTAGGTCAGGACCAGAGTGCCCGGTTTCCCGTCTGCCGGCGCGGCCTTCACTCTTGTTATTCCGACATAGAAAAGACGACGCTGCTCCTCGAGGTATTGCGCCTGTTGGGCAAGTGTCAGGTCATCAGGGCCTGGCCTTGGCAGTAACCCTTGAACGCAACCTGCGATGATTGTGACGGGTGCGCTGAGCCCTTTGCTCTTGTGTAGACTCATGATCCGGACATCTTCGATCTCGGTCGGGATCTCCGGTTGGCTGATTGCGGTTGAGAGTTCACGCACGAAATCTTCGCGACTGTCGGCGGTAATTGTATCGAGTATCGCCACGGCCAGTTCGCGAATATTACGAGTCGATTCCTGCCCGTTTGGGAAGAGTTGGTCCACGACAGCTCGAAGATCCGGGAGGGCTTCAAGGTCACTAAGATTCTGGACGATGTCACGGAACGATGTCGCGATCGCGGCAGTGTAGGGCAGGCGAAGCACGCCGAGTTCAAGCTCTGTCATCGCTTCCCAAGGCGACATGCCGTTATTCTCACAGTGCTCGCGGACGCGGCGATAACCGGCTGCATGCCAGTTGTTGCCATTCACCCCGACGAGCCAACGCAGTGCCACTCTGTCCTCTCTGTTCGCGAAGAGCTTCAGGAGCGCGAAAGCCCGTTTGGCGTTATCGTGGCTCAATTCAGACTCGGCATAATACGACTTGGTGGGAACACCGCTTGTGACCAAGGCCTCATATAGAGGAGTCCCAAAGGCTCTGCTTTGGGTGAGCACGAGAATGTCGCCTGGCGGGGTTCCGTTGGCGATCATCTCGCGAACTGAGGCCGCAACGCCGGCAACTTCCCGAGCGATGGTTGGGTACTGGACTATCTGGACTTCGCCCGCACCATTCGCGGCCATCGGATTGAGCGGTCGCGGAACAGGTCGCTGAGCGTTGTGGCCAATCAGGCTGTTCGCCATTTCGACGATCCGCGTCGGGCATCTGCGGCACTCATCAAGGCCGAGGTCATCGGCACCGACATTGGCATTGAGCCATTCACGAATCCCATCGGGATGTGCGTGTTTGAAGCTATAGATTGACTGGTCATCATCACCAACAATGCAGACATCAGCGCTATCGGAGAGCAGCTGGACTATGCCTTGCTCCGCCCGATTCAGGTCTTGGTACTCGTCAACCAGAATATGGCGATATTCTCGCCGTTCGGCAGCGGCCGGATTTGAGTGCAAATATTGGTAGAGAAGCGGGATAACCTCACCGATCAGCATTGAATCATGAAACCGAAGCCAATCAAGCAGGTCGGCTTGGAAGGCCGCATCCGCAGGACTTGGCGCATAACCTGGCTGTTGATACTGAAGGCGCGCCCACGCGGCCTCATAGGCGATTTTGAGCCTTTTTGCTGCCTTCTTCCCTCCATGTGCATTCGCCAAATCACAGATGAGTGGTTCAAGCTCAAACTCATTCAGTGGGCGGGGAACTCGGCCTGTTGCATCCAGCACATGGTTTCGCATCAGCATCCGAAGAGCGAGACTGTGGAGAGTAACACCTTTGAGCTCATCGCAGCCAGTCACGCCCATGTTGACAAGCTCTCGATGCAGATCTTCTGCGGCAACTCTTGTGAAAGTGACAGGTAGAATCCTGTTGGGTGCGACACTCATCTCCAATAAGCGAGCGACACGCCGTTTCATGGCAAATGACTTTCCGGTTCCAGGACCGGCAACTACGCGGATGCGGTCATTGGTTGATGACGCAATCCGATAAGCGGGGGTGGTCGGGATGAGGCCGTCTGACCAAGCCATGATGGTACCTAGTCTGCGTACGGATAGTTGCATTCACGAACAGGATCAATGAATAGCAGAGATCGAAGATTCGATGGCAAGAAACGCGCGCTCCATGACCCGCGCCGCGAGCGAAACGCGTCGAGCATCAGCGTGGAATGGCGTTTCATGCCCTTCGCACTAACGTATCTGACACCAGCCGCATCCGTCATCTCCGCGCAGGCGGGGATCCAGGTCTGTTTTCAGCGCATTGAAAAACAATGTGGATTCCAGCTCGCGCGGGAATGCTGGCGGACGACGAAACGACATCGGGCCTTGCAGGAATGGCGGTCAGGCACGGCGATGCCTACCCCTCGACCCGCTCTCCCCAGGCCTGTTTCTTGCGGTAGATCGTCGAGGGGCTGATTTCGAGGGCGGCGGCGGCGCGCGAGATGTTGCCGTCGAAGGCGGCGAGCGCCGTCTCGATGATCTGCTGTTCCTGCTGCCAGAACGGCGCGATGTGCCCGACCTCGGCGCCGAGCATGGCGGACCCGGTTGCCTGTCGCGGCATGGCAGGAATGTGCGTGCCCATCGGACCGATCGACGATAGGCCGGCGTGGGCGGTGGACGCCGTCGCGCCGCCGATGGCGTGGCCGCCGGCGGTGAACGCGCCGGCGCCCGCCGAGGGCCCATGGCCGGAATGGGATGCGCTGCCCGTCGCGTGTCCGGAACCCGCCACTTGTCCGATGCCCGTCACGGGTCCGTAGCCGGTCACGGGTCCGCAGCCGGTCACCGGCCCGCCGATCGGCAGCATGGCGGCGGCGACGCGCTCGCCGTCGGAGAGCACGACGACGCGGCGGATGACGTTCTGCAGTTCGCGCACATTGCCGGGCCAGGGCCAGGCCGCGAGCAGGCGCTCGGCGTCCGGCTCGAAGCCGGTGAAGGCGCGGCCCTCCTCCTCGGAGAAGTCGGCAAGGAAGCGGGCGGCGAGCGGCAGGATGTCGCCGGGCCGTTCGCGCAGCGGCGGCAGGTGGATCGGCAGGACATGCAGCCGATAGAACAGGTCCTCGCGGAAGCGGCCGGTCGAGACCTCGCGATAGGGGTCGCGATTGGTGGCGCAGACGATGCGGACGTCGACCGCCTGCGTCTTCGTCGCCCCGACGCGGCGCACCGTGCCGGTCTGGATGAAGCGCAGCAGCTTGGCCTGCAGGGCAAGGTCCATCTCGCCGATCTCGTCGAGGAAGAGGGTGCCCCCGTCGGCGAGTTCGGCGGCGCCCGGCCGGTCCTCCGAGGCGCCGGTGAAGGCGCCGCGCACATGGCCGAAGATCTCGCTTTCCATCAGGTCCTTGGGGATCGCGCCGCAATTGAGCGCGATGAACGGACCCTCGGCCCGGCCCGAGCGGGCATGCACCGCCTCGGCGCAGACCTCCTTGCCGGTACCGCTCTCGCCGCTGATGAAGACCGGCGCCTTCGACGGCGCGATGCGGGTGATCTGGTCGTAGATGCCGAGCATCGCCGGCGAGGTGCCGACGAAGCCTTCGAAGTCGCCGCCGGCGGCCTCGGCCGTGCCGATCCGCCGCGCCGGGCCGGCAAGGTGGCTCGTCACGCGCTCGAGGAAGGCGGCGGCCGGAAACGGCTTGATGAGGAAATCGTCGGCGCCCGAGCGCATGGCGGTGACGGCGGAATTGACCGAGCCGGCGGCGCTCGTCACCACGAGCGGCGCGCCGGCGCGCCCGGCGATCTGCGAGATCTCGGTGGCGCCACGCTGGCACAGCGAGAGGTCGACGACGACGAGGTCGTAGGCGTGGCGGTCGAGGAAGGCATCGAGGGTGCGCGCGCTCGCCGCCTCGTCGATCTCGACATGGGCGCCGAACTGGCCGCGAATGAGCTCTTTCAGCAAGCGCCGCTGGGCGCCGTCGCCATCGGCGAGGAGAACCATGCGCCGGTCGGCGCGGTCGCTGGACGGGCGAGGGGAAGGGGCTTGTGAAGCGCTGAACATGGGCCAACCGGGCGGGAACGACTGCTCCGGCCACTGTCGGAAATCATGGTAAAGAAACCGTTGTCACGGCAACCGGAAAGCGGTTTCGCGAGACGCCCGTCGCTCAGCCGCCGATGTGCGCCGAAAGCGCCGCATAGAGCGGGTTGTCGGCGGCAAAGACATAGTCGAGACGGCCGACCGTGACGGTTGCCGCGCCCTTGCCGCGCAGCCAGGCGACGCAGTCGTAGACGCGCTTTGCCGGGCAGTGGAGCGTGAGCGGGCCGCCGGCCGCCGGAAACGGCGCGCGGGCGCCGAAGGCGGCTTCGGCCTCGGTGGCGAGCCCGGCCGCATCGGCGAGGTCGGCGCGGATCTCGCGCATCGTGCGGGCCCGCTCCTCGGCCTCGATCCGGTCGAGGATGATCTTCAGCCGGTCGAGCGTTGCCGCGTTCCAGTCGGCCGAAAGCGAGGCGACGAGGTTGGCCTCCGAGCGCAGCATCACGCCGTCGTCGAGGACCTTGAGGGCATTGGCGGCGAGCGTCGAGCCGGTCGTCGTGATGTCGACGATGAGGTCGGCGGCGCCCGATGCCGGCGCGCCCTCGGTCGCCCCGAGGCTCTCGACGATGCGGTAGTCGACGATGCCGTGCTCGGCAAAGAAGGTGCGCGTGATGTTGAGGTATTTGGTCGCGACGCGCAGGCGCCGGCCATGCCGGGCGCGGAAGCCCGCGGCGACGTCGTCGAGATCGGCCATGCTGCGCACGTCGATCCAGGCCTCGGGCACGGCGACGACGACGTCGGCATTGCCGAAGCCGAGCGGCGTGACGAGCATGACCTTGGCATCGGCGTCGGCGATCGTCTCGCGGATCAGGTCCTCGCCGGTGACGCCGAGATGGACGCCGCCGGCGGCGAGCTCCCGGGCGATCTCGGAGGCCGAGAGGAAGGCGATCTCGACGCCGTCGAGGCCGGCGATGCGGCCGCGATAATTGCGCGCCCCGCCCGGCTGGGTGACCGAGAGGCCGGCCCGGCCGAAGAAGGCGTTGGCGTTTTCCTGCAGCCGCCCCTTGGACGGCACGGCGATGACGAGGGGGCCGGTCATTTGGCGCCTCCGATCTCGAAGCGGTCGATCCAGAGGGCGCAGCCGACGGCCGGAACCGGGCCGCCCGCACCCATATGCGCGACGAGCCCGTCATAGCGCCCGCCACGGGCGAGCACGCCGGCAGGGCCCTCGACCTCGAACACGAAGCCCGAATAATAGTCGAGCCGGCGGCCGAACTCGGCCGAGAATTCGATGCGCGAGACGTCGATGCCGTTCGCCGCGAAGGCCGCGAGCCGGCGACGATAGGACTCGATCGCTGCCGACAGGTCGACACCGGCGGACGCGGTGAGGTCGGCGATGGCGTCGCCCGCCTTGTCGGCCGGGCCGTGAATGTCGAGCAGGCCGGAGAGGAACGAAGCGCCCTTCTCGCCGATGCCGGCGCCGGCCGCGAGCGTCGCCTGTTCGAGGAAGCGCTCGGCGATCTCGCCGGCCGTGCGCCCGCCGACCGGATTGATCCGGGCGATCGAGAGGAGGTCCTCGACGACGGCCCGTGCCGCCTCGGGCGCCGAGCCCTCGAGGGCGGCAAGGAAACCGGCCGGGCCGCCGGCGCCGTTGCCGGCATCCTCGGCGGCGCGGGCAAGGCAGCGGTCGAGCCGGACCCGGTCGCCGAACAGGCGGTGCAGCCGTGCCCGCCAGGCCGCGGGCAGGCCGAGCGCATCCAGCGCGGCAACGAACAGCGAGCTGTCGCCGATCCTGATGGCGGGGTCGGCAACGCCCATCGCCCGGCAGGCTTCGATCGCAAAGGCGAGGGTGTCGGCGTCGGCCGCCTCGCGGTCGGCGCGGCCGAAGGATTCGACGCCGGCCTGGGTCACCGCGCCGGAGGCGCTCGCCCGGTGGCGGAAGATCGGGCCGACATAGCCGTATTCGGCGCGCCGGCCGGCCGCGCCGCCGTCGAGATGGATGCGGCAGACGGGAATGGTGAAGTCAGGCCGCAGGCACAGCTCGGCGCCGTCCGGGCCCTGCGTCAGATAGAGGCGGCGGCGCAGATCCTCGCCGGCGAGGTCGAGGAAGACGTCGGCCGGCTGCAGCAGCGGCGGATCGACCATGATCGAACCGCGCGCCGCGATCAGGCGCTTGAGGGTGTCGGAGGTCATCGGGCGTTCCCTTCCGCGTCGGCGTCATGGTGCTCGAGGATGCCGCGGACCGTCGCGACGATGTCGGCGAGCGGCACCGTCACCTGTGCCGGCCGGCTCTCGCGCCAGGCCTCGTTGTTGGCGATCGTCTCGGACAGGCGTTTGCCCTCGATAAGGTCCTTGATCTGCACCTCGCCGTTGGCCGCCTCGTCCGAGCCCTGGATGACGACGCAGGGCGCGTTGCGCCTGTCGGCGTATTTCATCTGCGCCTTCATGCCGGAGCCGCCGAGATACATCTCGGCGCGGATGCCGGCGCCGCGCAGATCGGCGACCATCTTCTGGTAGTCGGCGACGCGGTCGCGATCCATGACGAGGACGACGACCGGCCCGCGCGCGCCGCCGCCGCCGAGCTTGCCGAGATGGGCAAGCGCCGCCGCGAGCCGCGACACGCCGATCGAGAAGCCGGTCGCCGGCACGTCTTCCGAACGGAAGCGGCCGACGAGGCCGTCATAGCGCCCGCCACCGCCGACCGAGCCGAAGCGCACGCTCTGGCCGTCCTCGTTCCTGGCCTCGAACAGCAGCTCGGCCTCGTAGACCGGGCCGGTATAGTATTCGAGGCCGCGAATGACCGAGGGATCGATGCGGATGCGGTCGATGTCGTAGCCGGCGCGGGCGACGAGCCGGTGGATCGCTTCCAGTTCCTCGATGCCGGCGGCAAGGGCCGCATTCTCGCCGAGGAAGGAGAGGCCCTCGCGGACCTGGCCGTAGAAGCTCTCGGCAGCCTCGGTGCCGACATCGCGGAAGGCGGCCGGGAAATACTCGCTGGCGATCTTCTCGGCATGGTCGAGGAAACGGAAGATGTCGGCGATCTGGCCCTCGTTGAGGCCTGCTCCTCGCGTGAAGTCGCCGCTCTCGTCCATGCGGCCCTTGGGGCCGAGGAGCAGGCCGACGTCCTCGCGGGAGAACTTGTCGAGCTTGTCGAGCGAGCGCAGCACGGCGAGGCGCTTCATCGCATCGACCTCGCCGCCGATGCCGATCGCCTGCATCAGGCCGTCGAGGAGCTTGCGGTTGTTGACGCGGATGACGTAGTCGCCGCGGGCGATGCCGAGGGCTTCGAGCGTGTCGGCCATCATCATGCACATCTCGGCATCGGCCGCGACCGACGGCGCGCCGACGGTGTCGGAATCGAACTGCATGAACTGGCGGAAGCGACCCGGCCCCGGCTTCTCGTTGCGATAGACGTAGCCGGCGCGATAGCTGCGATAGGGCTTCGGCAGCTTGTCGAAATTCTCCGCGACATAGCGGGCGAGCGGCGCCGTCAGGTCGTAGCGCAGGCTCAGCCACTGCTCGTCGTCGTCCTGGAAGGAGAAGACGCCCTCGTTCGGCCGGTCCTGGTCGGGCAGGAACTTGCCGAGCGCGTCGGTGTATTCGATCGCCGGCGTCTCGACCGCCTCGAAGCCGTAGAGCTCGTAGACGCGGCGGATGGCGGCGAGCATTTCCTCGCTCGCCCGGATTTCGGTCGGTCCCCTGTCGACGAGGCCGCGCGGCAGGCGCGCCTTGGGCTTGTCTTGCTTGATCTTGGCCATGTCGGACGTCCGGGATTTTCTCGCTCGAATAGGATTTCGCGCCGCGAGCCGCAGCCCGCCGCGATGCGTCGTCGTCCTACCCGATCGGGCGTCCCGCGACAAGGCGGGTGGCGGCAAGAAGGCTTGCGCCTTCCTCCTCGTCCAACCGTCTCCCGCGAAAGAGAGAAGGCCTGGGGCGCTGCGGCCCATTCGGCGCAAGAGCCACGCCACCTCGGCGGAGAGGGTGGCTGGGTGAGGGGGTCAGAGCCCCTTCGAGCCCTCGATGATGAGGCGGGCAACGATGTCGGCATAGTCCTCGCGGGTGAGTGCGCCGCCCTCGCGGAACCACATGTAGCTCCAGTTGATCATGCCGAAGAGCGCCATGGTGACCGGCTTCAAGAGCCGCGACGGGTCGCCGAGGCCGGCCTTGGCCGCCGCGATCGCCTCGGAAAAGATCGAGACGAGCCGCCGTTCCAGCGCCTTCAGGGCTTCCTGCTGCTCGACCGCCAGCTTGGAAAGGTCGTTGATCTGCACCTTGTGCTCGGCGTCGGCGTCGCGATAGGCCTCGAGCAGGGCGAAGATCAGCGCCCTCAGATCGGCTTTCGCGTCCACTCCCGTCGTCTCGGCCGCCTCGACGGCCTCGATCAGTTCGGCGAGGTGACGCTCGATGATGTCGAAGAGCAGAGCATCCTTGTTCTGGTAGTAGTGATAGAGCAGGCCCTTCGAGACGCCGCAGGCGTCGGCGATCTGGCTCATCGAGGTACGGTCGAAGCCCGACCGCGCGAAAAGCTCCGCCGAGCGATCGAGGATCGCCCGGCGCTTGTCGTCGTAGTCGCTGGCGCGTGGTCGTGCCATCTGCCGCTCAGTCTTTCGGCCGGAGGTCGACGATGCGCTTGGCCTTGCCGGCCGAACGCTCGACGCTGCCCGGATCGGCGACATCGACCCGGATGGTGACGCCGACGACGCTCTTGACGTGATGGGCGAGGAGCTTGGCCTGCGCCATCCGCGCCGCCGCTTCGGTGTGGCCGGGCCGCGCCTCGACATAGACCTTCATCTCGTCGAGACGGTCGGGCCGGCTGAGCTCGATCTGGTAGTGCGGCGCAAGGCCGTCGCAGCGCAGCAGCTGTTCCTCGATCTGCGAGGGGAAGACGTTGACGCCGCGCAGGATGATCATGTCGTCCGAGCGGCCGGTCACCTTCTCCATGCGCCGCATCGAGCGGGCCGTGCCCGGCAGCAGCCGGGTGAGGTCGCGGGTGCGATAGCGGATGACCGGGAAGGCTTCCTTGGTGAGCGAGGTGAAGACCAACTCGCCGACCTCGCCGTCGGGCAGGACCTCGCCGGTCACCGGGTCGATGATCTCGGGATAGAAGTGGTCTTCCCAGACATGGAGGCCGTCCTTGGTCTCGACGCACTCGTTGGCAACCCCGGGCCCCATCACCTCGGACAGGCCGTAGATGTCGACGGCGTGCATGTCGAAGGCTTCCTCGATCTCGGCCCGCATCGAGTTGGTCCACGGTTCGGCGCCGAAGATGCCGACCTTCAGCGACGAGCCGCGCGGGTCCATCTGCTGGGCGCGGAACTCGTCGAGCACCGACAGCATGTAGGACGGCGTCACCATGATGATGTCGGGCTTGAAGTCGGTGATCAGCTGGACCTGGCGTTCGGTCATGCCGCCCGAGACCGGGATCACGGTGCAGCCGAGCGCTTCGGCGCCGTAGTGGGCGCCGAGGCCGCCGGTGAACAGGCCGTAGCCGTAGGAGACGTGCACCGCCATGCCGCGCCGGCCGCCCGAGGCGCGGATCGAGCGCGCCATCAGCCGCGACCAGGTATCGATGTCGTTCTGCGTGTAGCCGACGACGGTCGGCTTGCCGGTGGTGCCGGACGAGGCGTGGACGCGCACCACCTTCTCGCGCGGCACGGCGAACATGCCGAACGGATAATGGTCGCGCAGGTCCTGCTTCACCGTGAAGGGGAACTTGGCGAGATCCTCGAGGGCGTGGAAATCGTCCGGATGGACGCCCGCCGCGTCGAACGTCTTGCGGTAATGCTCGACGTTCTCGTAGGCGTGGTTCAGCGACCAGCGCAGGCGACGCACCTGCAGCGCCTGGATCTCGTCGCGCGAGGCGATCTCGATGCGCTCGAGCTCTTCTTTCTTGGGTGCCAGATCAAGCACGGTGTTCCCTCCACTGAATTTCGCTTCCCCCGAAGCGGCGCCCGCATCGTGTTCCGAGCGGCGGGCTTATCCTCGGGGTTTATTATGCTTTTTCGAGCATCAGCGCGATACCCTGACCGACGCCGATGCACATCGTACAAAGGGCGCGGGCAAGGCCGCGCTCGCGCATTTCGACCGCCGCGGTGAGCGCCAGCCGCGCCCCCGACATGCCGAGCGGATGGCCGAGGGCGATCGCGCCGCCGTTCGGATTGACGTGTTCGGCATCGTCCGGCAGGCCGAGCATCCGCTGAACCGCGAGCGCCTGGGCGGCGAACGCCTCGTTGAGTTCGACGAGGTCGACGTCGGCAAGGGTGAGGCCGAGCCGGGCAAGCAGCTTCTGGCTCGCCGGCGCCGGGCCGATGCCCATGATCCGCGGTGCAACGCCGGCGGTCGCCATGCCGGCGATGCGGGCGAGCGGCGTCAGGCCGTATTTCTCGATGGCGGCCGCCGAGGCGACGATCAGCGCCGCCGCGCCGTCGTTGACGCCCGAGGCATTGCCGGCCGTGACCGAACCGCCCTCGCGGAACGGCGCCCTGAGCTTGCCGAGCGCTTCGAGCGTCGTCTCGCGCGGATGCTCGTCGTCGGCAACGATCGTGTCGCCCTTGCGGCCGGGAATGACGACCGGCGCGATCTCGCGGGCGAAACGGCCGCAGGCCTGCGCCGCCGCCGCGCGCGCCTGCGATCTGAGGGCGAAGGCGTCCTGGTCGGCGCGCGAGATGTCGAAATCGGCGGCGACGTTTTCGGCCGTCTCGGGCATCGAGTCGATGCCGTACTGCGCCTTGATCGCCGCATTGACGAAGCGCCAGCCGATCGTCGTGTCGTAGATCTCGGCGTTGCGCGAAAAGGCGGTGCCGGCCTTCGGCAGGACGAAGGGCGCGCGCGACATCGATTCGACGCCGCCGGCGATCATCACCTCGGCCTCGCCCGCCTTGATCGCCCGCGCCGCGGTGCCGACCGCGTCGAGGCCGGAACCGCAGAGGCGATTGATGGTGCCGCCCGGCACCGTGTCGGGCAGGCCGGCGAGCAGCGCCGCCATGCGGGCGACGTTGCGATTGTCCTCGCCCGCCTGGTTGGCGGCGCCGAGGAGCACGTCCTCGATCGCTTCGGCCGGCAGCGACGGCGCGAGCTTCATCACCTCGCGGATGGCGTGGGCGGCAAGATCGTCGGGCCTGACGCCGGCAAGGGCGCCGCCATAGCGGCCGATCGGCGTGCGGATGCCGGCACAGATGAAGGCTTCGCTCATTTGCCCTGGCTCCCGTCCGAAAGGATCGTCCCGGCGATCGTCCGCGAGAAGCCGCGGAACTCGGCGACGACGTCGCCATCCTGGTTGGTGACGGTGATGTCGTAGATGCCGTTGCGCCCGGTCAGCATGCGCTCGGTGCCGGTCGCCGTCAGCCGCTCGCCGGTCTTGGCCGGGATCAGATAGGTGATCGAACAATGCTGGGCGACGGTGCGCTGGTCATACGTATTGCAGGCGTAGGCGAAGGCCGAGTCGGCCAGGGTGAAGATGTAGCCGCCGTGGCAGATGCCGTGGCCGTTGGTCATGTGCTCGCCTACGGTGACCGAGATGACGGCCCGGCCGGGCTCCACCTCGTCGAGCGAAAAGCCGAGGCTCTTCACCGTGTTGTCGTCGACGAGCATGGCGTCGGCGCAGGCCCTGGCGAGCTGCTTGGGATTCATCTTCATCGAGGGGACCTTTCGGGAAGCGTCGGTTCAGGCGCGGCCGGTGAAGCGGGGCTTGCGCTTTTCCATGAAAGCGCGCGCGCCCTCGGCATAGTCGGGGGTGCGGCCGGCCTTGCCCTGCAGCTCGCGCTCGAGTTCGAGTTGGGCATCGAGCGAATTGTCGTGCGAGGCCTGCAGCGCCTGCTTGATGTAGGAAAGCCCGATGGTCGGCTGGGTCGCGAAATGGCCGGCAAGGGCGTGCGCCTCGTCCATCAGCCGGTCGTCGTCGACCGCCTTCCAGATGAGGCCCCATTCCTCGGCCTTGTCGGCGAGAAGCGGCTCGCCGAGGAGGGCGAGGCCGCGCGCCCGGGCGTCGCCGACGAGGCGCGGCAGGAAGTAGGTGCCGCCGGAATCGGGCAGGAGGCCGATCTTGGCGAAGGCCTGGATGAACTTCGCCGAACGCGCCGCGACGACGATGTCGCAGGCGAGCGCGATATTGGCGCCGGCGCCGGCGGCAACGCCGTTGACGGCGCAGACGACCGGCATCGGCAGCGCCTTCATCTGGCGGATGAGGGGATTGTAGAGCCGGCCGATGGTGTCCGAGAGGTCCGGCGGGCCGAAGTCGGGATTGACCCGGTCGCCGAGATCCTGGCCGGCGCAGAAGCCCTTGCCGGCACCGGTCAGGAGCACGGCGCGGCAGTCCGCGTCATCGGCCGCCTCGGCGAGGGCGGTCTTCAGGAGGGCATGCATTTCCTCGTTGAACGAGTTGAGCTTGTCCGGCCGGTTGAGCGTGATCGCGTGGTAACCCTCACGCTTGTCGACGAGGATCGACTGCGGTGCCATCAGCGGATGTCCTCCCTTTCGAGAAAGCGGTCGGTCATGCCGCCGCCTTTCCATTCTTGCCGGAAGATGGTGGTTCCGTCTTGTTCAGAAATAACTTGACTAACCGTCCGGTCAGCTAATTATTATGGACACGATCGAACAGTGTCAACGACGATAAGGCGCCGCTGCGACGGACGGTGCCGGGGGAGGGATCAAGGCATGACCGGGTTCATGGCGGCTCATCGCGAGCTTCTGGACAAGGCGCTCGAGGCGGCGATCACCCGCGGCTACTGGAGCGCCTATCCGGAG
>ENA-UOWE01004169-UOWE01004169.1-activated-sludge-metagenome-genome-assembly--contig:-NODE-4169-length-14141-cov-5.601590_pt1 | contig 14141 bp, 8 predicted proteins | sample MGYA00249841_ERZ761562 | MGnify/ENA primary metagenome ERZ761562 (study PRJEB28883, sample SAMN05720200) | activated sludge metagenome | isolation source: Anaerobic digester | place: Japan... | reverse complement strand
AAAGATATAAAGGAAAAGCTCTTAAAGGTAATCCCCTGGTGGATCATTATTGAGTCTTTTTTAGCTTTGGCGCAGGTGGTAAAAGGAGGAAGTTTACAAGGAATTTGGTGGTGGTTTGGGGAAAGACGTTTTTTATTGGGAAACTTGGGAATTGCCGAAATGAGAGTGGGAAATGAAGCCTGGGTAAGGGCATATGGAACTTTTTCCCACCCCAATTCGTTGGCTGGATTTTTATTGTTGGCGTGGATTTATATGAAAAATAGAAACAAGAAACAAGATACAAGAAACAAGGAACGAGAAACGAGAAACAAGAAACAAGATACAAGAAACAAGAATTTGAAAATTAAAATATGGAAATGGGTGGTGAATTGGAGTGCGCTGTTAGGGATAGTTTTGGCGGGGAGTAGAACGGTGTGGGTGTTGAGTATTTTAATATTGATACAAGAAACGAGAAACGAGAAACAAGAATTAAAGGGAGTGGTAGAAAAAGTGTTAATAGGAATAGGTTTGGTGACGATGGTTTTGGGAATAGTAGGAAATGAATATGAATTAAAGAGTTTTTTGGGGGGGTGGGATAAAGATAGTTGGAGCAAAAGAGTAAGCCTGGTGGTTTCAGCAAAAAATATGTTTATTGACTCGCCCTTTTTGGGAATTGGAAATGGAAATTTTGTATCGGTGTTGCCTAAGTATCAAGAAAAAAATATTTTTTGGTTGCAGCCGGTACATAACATTTTTTTATTAATTTTAAGTGAAATTGGAATTTTTGGAGTAGTTTTATTGTGTAAAATGTTTGGAAGAATAAGGAAAAAAAATTGGCAAATATTAGGAATAATCATAGTTACAGGAATGCTGGATCACTATTGGGTGACATTGCCACAAAATTTTTGGTTGGCGGCAATAATTTTGGGGTTGATGAGGTAAAATTGAGACATGCTTAAAAGACTGATGGTGAATACCGGAGTGCAAATCTTGGGAAAAGCGATAACAGTAAGCACTACTCTTTTGACAACGGGAATCTTAACCAGAAAACTAGGGATCGATGCCTATGGTAATTTTTTATTAATTACTTCAATTTTAGTATTTTTTGACTCTTTGGCTGATTTTGGGACAACGACAATTGGGGTGAGAGAGGCATCAAAAATAGAAGGAAGCAAGTCTGAGGATAATCGAATAAAATTGTGGTCAAGTGTGGCTATGTTAAGGATAGTAATGGCCATTATCAGCTTTGGATTGGCGACGATTTTTGTGTTTGTGTGGCCCGACTTAAAAGAGATTAGGGTGGAGGCAATCTTGGCATGGGCGATGATCCTATTTACTTCAGTGGCTGGAAGTTTGGGAATTGTGTGGCAGACAAAATTAAAATTGGAAATTAAGGTGGTGGTTGAAGTAATGTTTCCTTTGGTGTTTTTGATTGGGTTGTGGTTGAACAGGGGTGATATTACTTTAAAGTGGGTATTTTCGATGTATTTAGTGGCCAGGATTATAAGTTTGGTTTGGGCGTGGTGGCTTGGAAAAGGAAATTTGAATATTAAAACGATTGATAAAGAAATTATTAGAAATATTTTGAAAATGAGTTGGCCGATGGGAGTGTATATGTTGGTTTTTTCTACTTATGATCGGGCGGTAGATTCGTTGATGATAAAAAATTTTTTGGGTTCCAGTGAAGTGGCATGGTACGGTTTGGCTTATAAAATATATGGAGTTTTGATTCAGCCTGCTTATTTTTTAGTGTCAGGGTTATTTCCCCTACTTTCGGCAAAAAAATCCCAAAAAGAAGCTTTTAAACTTGGTTTTTGGGGATTATTGTTTGGAGGAATAATGATGGTAATAGGGACACGATTTTTTGCGAGTTGGATGATTATTACCCTAGCGGGGGAGGAATATTTAGCCTCAGTTGAAGTATTGCGAATATTGGCATTTTCATTATTTTTCTCATATCTTGGGCATTTGTTTGGATTTACTTTAGTTTCAAGAGATGGGCAAAAAGAGATATTAGGTTTGGGATTAATAGCACTGGTTTTTAATTTAGTGGGGAATATAATCGCCATCCCCCGTTTTGGAGTTAGCGGGGCGGCGATAGTGACAGTAATGACGGAAGCATTGGCAATGATGTTGATGTTGGTGAGACTGGGGAAAAGGAAAAATTAGATATAAATAACGAGAAACAAGAGACGAGAAACAAGAGACGAGAAACGAGAAACGAGAAACGAGAAACAAGAAACGAGAAACGAGAAACAAGAAACAAGAGACGAGAAACAAGAGACAAGAAACGAGAAACAAGAAACGAGAAACAAGAGACAAGAAACGAGAATAAAACGGGGGATTTGATGTTTTCACATATCTAAAGTATTGACGTTTTTTCACGTAACAGAAGAGAGGTTTGACAAGTTATGACACATTTACATGGACAATAACCGCATAATAACCGAAGTATTTCCGCAAAGACTATTTTTGCTTTAGAATGAAAGTATGGATGGTGCATTCAACGGAGCGGTAATTTTGGGTGATAATTTTGTGGCTAAAAAATTAAGGGAAAGGTTGGAGAAGGAAGATATTCGTTTGTGGTGGGAAGGGGAAGAGATGGCAACACAGGCTGCTTATGTTTTTGATTTTGAAGGTAATGAAGAAATTTGGCGAAACTTAGACAAAAATCAAAAGTTGGTTGTGGTGGCAATTGACGATTTTTCAAAAATAAGCGGGTGGAGAGAAAAGTTAAAAAATAGTGGGTTAAATTGGAGGATAGTTGGAGTAGAAAATGTATATGGGCCGGGAATGCCCGCAGAAGGTTTTTTAGGGAAAGCAATATGGCTGGCGGCTAAGAATCAGAATCTGGTTTTGCCATCGGTAGATTTTAGTTTTTCAACAGTGGCGGTAGATGATGTGATAGAGGCAATTATGAAAGCCTGTTTTTTATCGGGAAATATGGGGAAAACAATAGCGGTAACTGGAAAAATGACGAATACAACCGAAGTGGCTAAAATTTTATTTGATTTGGCCAAGATGACAAAACAAGGTATTGTGGAAGATGAGGAAGTGGTATTTTCTCGTTTGGGGGAGTTGGGTGAAGTAGAGATGGCAACAAACATTTTGCGATGGGAACCGGAAATTGATTTTCATGAAGGAGTGGTGGGGGTGGTGGCAGAAATGGTGGGGAGAGTAGATGAGGAAAATAGACTAGGGAGGAAAAAGAAGCAAAGTGTAAGATACGAGAAACCAGAGGTAAGGGATGAGGAAGAAAAGAGAAGGTTTGTGGTGGAAGTGGAGGAGGAATCTGCCTCGTCGGCAGACAGACAAGCTGGAGACGAGAAACAAGAAACAAGAGATGAGGAAGAGCCAAAATTGACCTTTGAGAGTTTAAAAAAGAAAAGGATGGAGAGCGAGGCTGATATGGTAAGGCAGGAAGAAATTGAATTAAAGGAAGAGTCTCTTATTGATCAATTTCAATTAGAACAGTTTAAGAAACAGTCTTTGAAAAAAGAAGAAATAATACAGAAGCAAGAAGTTGGAGTCCAAAAGGAGGAAAAAAAAGAATCGAACAAAAGAAGGGTAAGTAAATGGGTGTGGTGGGGGATTTTTGGATTATCAATAATCGGGTTAGGCTGGGGGTTGATAGCAACAATTAATTTGTTGGCTATTCCTAAAAAAATAGAAGCGGTGCAGAATTTAGTAGAAGAGGGTAAATATGATGATGCGAATAAAGAAATAAATAAGCTGAAGGAAGATAATCAAAAAATTCAAGCTATTTTTCCCGGAGGAGATCTAGGAGGCTTATTAAAAGCAGAGAAGGAGGGTTTGGAACTGATGAGTTTGTCGATTGAAATGGGTAAAAGTGTCGAAAAGATTAGGGGGGGAGTTTTTAATGATAAATCTATAGACATGCAAGAAGAAATTAAAAAAAGTAATGGATATTTGATAGATATTATTTCAAAAATGGGTCTTTTGGAGGGGCGGCTATCGGGTTCTTGGGAGAAGTTACCTAAGAAGTTGAGGGGTGAAATAACAAAAATCAAAAATAAATTAAGTGAAAGCCGACAAAGAGCAGAAAGTATACAAGAATTATTGCCAATAGTTCCTGAAATATTAGGAGTGGGAGGAAAGAGACGAGAGTATATGATGCTTCTTCAAAATGAAAATGAATTACGTGCCGGAGGGGGGTTTATAGGTTCTTATGCAATTTTAAGCTTTGAAGACGGAAAATTTATTAATTTTGAAGTAAAAGATATTTATGAGTCTGATGGTCAATTGAAAGGGCATGTAGAGCCACCCGAGGAAATAAAAAAATATTTAGGTGAAGCAACTTGGTACATGAGGGACGCTAACTGGAAAGCAAGTTTTCCAGCGGCGGCAGAGGATGTTTTGTGGTTTTTAGAAAAAGAAACGGGGAGGAGGGTGGATGGGGTAATAGGGATAAATTTGTCGACAGTTAAGGCAATATTAAAAGTTGTTGGAGAGATTTACGTACCAGATTTTAAAGAAAAAGTAAGTGCGGATAGTTTATATCAACAGGCAGAGTACTATTCAGAAAATAAGTTTTTTCCGGGTTCGGTACAAAAGGCCAGTTTTTTGGGGGGATTAAGCATTCAGTTGATGGAGGAAATTAAAAATATTAGTGGAAGTAAAGGTGAAGAATTTATATCGACTCTAATTGATTTGATGGATAAAAACGAGATCCAGACGTATTTTAAAGAGACATCGGCGGCAACCGTGATGAAAAAAGCTGGTTGGGACGGATCAATTTTTGAAGGCACTTGTAGTGGAGAGAGGTGCTTGGCTGATTATTTGTATGTGGTTGAATCAAATTTTGGTGTAAACAAGGTGAATTATTTTATTAAACGTAAAATTACCAGAGAGATAAAAATTGAAACAAATGAGGTAACTAATGATTTGACTATTTATTATGAAAATACATCGAGAAGCCGGGAGCCACCAGGGGGTGATTATAAAAATTATGTTCGAATTTATTTACCTTTAGAAGCAGAAGTTGGTCAGGTAATGGTAAAAGAAGAAGGGAAAAATGGAAGGATTTTGGGTGGAGAAGATTTGAATTTAAAAACGGCTTTTGGGAAAAAGGAGGTCGGTTTTTTGATAACAGTAGAGGTGGGAAAAAAGGCTGAGATTGAACTTAAATACCGACAAAAAATTAATTTATCGGAAGCAAATAACTTTTCTTATTTAAGTTATGTTCAACGGCAGAGTGGTTTTGGAGAAACGCCAATGAAAACAGAGGTAAATTTACCTACCGGATGGGTGGTTATGGCTGCAGAACCACAAGCCAATGTAGAGGGGCAGAAAATTATTTTTGATGGAAGTTTGGAAAAGGATGTGAGATTTGGAGTGGAGATGAGCCGATGAAAAATTTTATAAAAGTGGTGGAAGATTTTGAGTGTGAAAATTGTGGGGAAAAAGTGGCAGGAGATGGTTATACGGACCACTGTCCAAAATGTTTATGGGGAAAACATGTAGATGAAATTGTACCCGGAGATAGGCAATCTTTGTGTAAAAGGTTGATGAAACCGGTAGGCACAATTTATAAGAATGGAAAATTTAAAATTCATTACAAGTGTAGTGGTTGTAGCCATGAATTTTGGGTGAGGGAGGGAGAGGAGGATGATAGAGAAAAATTGTTGGAATTGGTGCGTGGTATAATTTAAAACGATGTTCAAAAAGATTAAAAAGAAGATTTTGCCACAAAAAAAAGATAAAGGAGAGGACAAAAAGATTCCTCAGGAAATTTTGGATAAATTACCTCCGGGAATGAAAATAAAAAGGATTGAAATAGGTCCAGGAAATTTGATCCGCTGGGCTTTGTCTTTGCTGTTGATGTATATGGCAGTGTCAACACTGATTTCATTTTTGGTGGGAGATTCGGTAAAAAAAGTACCTATTTCTGAATTGGTAACTGCGGTTAAGGAGGATAAGGTTGAAGAAGTAACGGTAATGGATAATGAAATTTTAGCCAAATTAAAAAATAATAATCAAACTTTAGTGTCGTCAAAAGAAAACGATATTTCGATGACAGAAATATTTCAAAAAGAGGGGGTGGATATTTCTAAAATTAAATTTAATGTAGAGAATAGAAGTGGCTGGAAGGCAGTGGGAGAAATCTTCACTTTATTGTTGAGTGTAGGTTTGCCAATATTGTTTTTATTGTGGATGTTTAACCGACAAGGAAATGCCCAGGGCGGAGGAATATTTGGTATAGGTAAATCTACAGCTAAGTTATTTATAAAGGGTAAGCAGAGTACTAAATTTAAGGATGTGGCTGGGGTTGAAGAGGCAAAAATGGACCTAGAAGAAGTAGTTGATTTTTTAAAACATCCAGAAAAATATCAAAAAATGGGAGCGAGAGCGCCGAGAGGTGTATTGTTGGTGGGGCCAGCCGGAGTGGGAAAAACTCTTTTGGCAAAAGCAGTGGCGGGAGAGGCAAATGTGCCGTTTTATTCAATGGCGGGAAGCGAATTTATGGAGATGCTTGTTGGTGTAGGAGCCTCAAGGGTGAGGGATTTGTTTGGAACGGCAAAAAAAGCGGGGAAAGCAATTATTTTTATTGACGAAATTGATGCTATTGGTCGAATGCGAGGAGGTTTTGATGGAGGGCATGGCGAAAGGGAACAAACATTAAACCAAATTTTGGTGGAAATGGACGGTTTTGAGACCAACAGCGCCGTAGTAGTGTTGGCGGCAACCAATAGGGGTGATTTGTTGGACCCGGCATTGTTGCGTCCGGGACGTTTTGATAGAAGGGTTGTATTGGAAATGCCCGATTTGGAAGCAAGAGAAGAAATAATTAAAATTCACGCCAAGGGTAAACCATTTGAAAGGGCGGTTAACTGGAAAAATGTGGCCAAAAGAACGGTAGGATTTTCGGGGGCAGATATTGAAAATATGCTTAATGAAGCGGCTATAAAAGCGGCTAGAGAAAATAAGGAAAAAATTAGCGCGGCCGACATCGATGAGGCGGCCCTGAAAGTAAAATTGGGATCAGAAAAAAAGAGAATACAGAGTGAAGAGGATAAAAAAATGACGGCTTATCATGAGGCTGGACACGCAATTGTAAATTATGTAGAAGAATTGGATCCGGTGCATCGAATTTCGATTGTTTCACGGGGAATGGCACTAGGATTTACCCTAATCCCTCCGGAAAAAGACAGGATTCATGAAACAAGGTCGCGACTAATTAAACAAATGGCAATGGCCATGGGGGGAAGAGCGGCAGAAGAATTGGTTTTTAATGATACTACAACCGGAGCTAGCAGTGATATAAACCATGCTACAAATATTGCCAGAAGCATGGTGGAGGATTGGGGAATGTCAGACTTGGGTCCAATTAATTGGGGGACTCAATATGATGCTACGGATATGGAGAGGGCGTGGGTGGAACCCAGTAAAATTTCATCAGGAATGCAAACGAAAATTGATGAAGAAATTAAAAAATTAGTGGAAAATTCTATGGATGAAGCGAGAAAAATATTAAGGGAAAATAGAAAAAAACTGGATGAATTGGCAGAAGTGTTGGTAAAGAAGGAAAGTATTGACATGAAAGAGTTTGAAGAAGTGATGGGGAGACGAGAAATGAAAAACAAGAAACAAGAAACAAGAAACAAGAAACGAGAATAAGCTGAGGACGATAAACTAGTTGTGATAAAAAGATTTTGTTTTGCTGATTAGAGCTAATAGTAAGTGGTGGGTATCGAGAAGCAAATTTTCGATTTTGGTGAAATCTGTGGGAGAAATATAGCCAACATCTCTGGCTATAAGTAGTTGATTTTTAACTTCAGTGGTGGAGCCGTTTGCTAAATAATAAAATTGAATCTTTTCTTTAATACCTTGCCTACCAAAACCCTCAGCAATATTACTAGTAATAGAGACAGATGCTCTTTTAAGTTGATCACATAGACCATACATTTCGTTTGTGGGGAATTTTTTAGTGAGTTTATATATTTCTAAAACAAGTTGATGGCCCTTTTGCCAAGCATATAAATCAGTAAATTCTTTTATGACCATGTAATTATTATTACATTATTTTATTCTTGTATCTAGTTTCTTGTTATACATTTTCTTCTAGTTCGATAATTCTTTGCAATATTGCCAGGGAGCCGAGGTAAACAGGTTCGACACCGGAAAGTGCAAGTGAACCTGCGCCAAGATTTTTGGCTTGAGAATAGGGTGTATCGGAGGTATAGTTGATGATTCCTAATTCAAAAGGGGCAGAATTTAGATCAACAAGTGTTTTTTGGGGGGTGCGGGTATCATAAGTGGCTTCGGTGACGGCAGAAAGATAAGGGCCACTTTCCATTTCAATAACAGTGAGATCATTTTGAGAGTATTTTCTTAAAAGGGAATCGTTTTCTAAAAATGTACCCAAGACACTAACTGATTTCTGGTTGGTGAGGATGGAACCTTGTCGGTTGTTGAAAGGAAAAAAAGTGTTAAAAACATTTTTAAAAATATATGAGTTTTGGGATTGTTCGTCGAAAACCAGACGGGGAATTTGAATGTCACCTATTTCGGAATTGAGAACAGCGGCCTTGCCGAGGATATAGACACCCATAACATGGTTAATATTTTCTAAAAATTTACTGAGAATATGATAGGCAGCAAAACCAAGAGGATAATCGATATTGAAAATTATGGCCTGACTTTGGGATATCTTTTGTCGCTTTTTTATAGTAAGACGGGGATCTAAATAGGCAGATTTAGTTAAACTATTAATTGGATAAACTTGAGCATTGATGTCCATGTAGTGATTATTTTTTGGAGTTAGAATGCCTAGACGATGGAGATATTTTTGATAATTATTTTGATAATCGGAATTATTGGTCATGAGTCGGGAAAGATAGTATAAAAAATCGCGATGTTCGAGATAAGGATTGGTGGCTTGATAATTTTTGGGGGTGAATTTTTGGAGTAGTTTTTCTGACTTTATAGGAAAACCGGAAATAATGTTTTTGAGAGAATGTGAATTGCTACTGACAAAATATAGACGAGATTGAGATAAATCTCGTTTGCAAAAACATTCGTTGGTTAGAGAGATCCACCATTGTTGGGTACTTTTGGTGTAGTCTATCCAGTTTCCAGCTAAAAGACGAAGACGAAGATCACGAGGAGCCTTGTAAACACGTTTGAGGCGGAGGCGCCAGTGACGACCGAGGGCGATAACAATTTTATCCCAATCTGAGGGAGAAAGTTGAGTTAAATTGAGTATTTCTTTAGATTTGAGAGCATTTTTAAAATCTTCGAATTTTGGATAAGCGGTAGTGACTAGATTGTGGAACTTGTTCCACTCGATTTGATAAGCAATGGCTAAATTTACCAAATCATCAATGTCACTTACAGAACTAATAAAAGAGGCCATTTGGCTTGTTTTAGGATTAAAAAAATAGCTACGACGACGGGCTTTAGCGGGAGATTTTTTCCAAGAAAGAACATTTTCTAAACCAGAGTCGGCAAATATTTTTGGATCTTGACCCATAACGATACTTTTTGCCTTATCAATATTTTTGGGGAGGCGAAGAAGAGAATATACAATTGCAGAAGGGTCGATTTTGGTAGGATCGGAGGCAAGCGGATGGAGAATAGTGCCCATTTTTAGGTAAGAATTAGTGAGAGAGTGAACGGTAACCTCGAGATTAGATTTGAGTGCGGAACGGTAAGTGCGAAGGTGGAGTTCGATAGATTCGATCGAGGGCATGGATACATTATAGAGAAACTAGAGGCAAGAAACTAGAAACAAGAATAAAAGAAAAAAATACGGAGATTTTGTTATAATTGGGGCATGAGTGAGTTTGTCAGTCATACTCCTGAAGATTTATCAAAGAAACCAAATTTACAGGATAGGGTGGATAAAGTTGCCGATTTAGTTGGTAATTTAATGGGTACTAGCAATGCTGATGAAGAGGCGTGGATAAAACGGGCTGGCATTTTTCAGCAAATTCAAACTGAGGTAGGATATGGTTTTCGAAACGCAGGAGATCTTTTGTTGGTACAAGATGACGATAGAAAGACGGAAAAACAGAAAGAATTAGCGAAAGAGGCAGAAGAACTTTTAGTTTTGGGGACGGCCAAGGCTTTGATTGGGGGTAGCAATGAAGATAAAGAGGCAATAGGAGTGGGAAGTATAATGAAAATAAAAGAAAGATTGCCAGAGGAATTGAATGGTTTAGAAAAGAAAGTAAGAGATTCCATAATAGATGAACCTGAAATCCAAAAAATATTAGATCCTTTAGACATAGTTAGAAAAAGGGTAGCTAAGGCAGGAGAAACAGGACAGAAGGTTTTAGAAGACCAAATAAATAAGGCACTAGAGAAATTGATATTATTGGAAGTTGACAGCACGAAAGAGGATCAGTTGGGAATGGTGGTGGAATGGTTGGGTAGGGAAAAAGAGGGTGGACTAGAGGAAAAAAATCGAGTCGGCTATAACAGAGGAAATGATAATTATAGAAGTGAGAGCGAAGATGTTGGCGAGATTCAAGATGATGGGGTTCCAGAAATATTAGAGGGGTTGGAAGACATCGATAGCGAAGCCCGGCAGCTTGCACAGGTAAGAAAAGTTTTAGACATGATTGAAAGCCAAAGAGATATCGACAATATTTATAAGGCTGGAGGTTGGATTAGTGCTTTGGAAACAAAAATAGAATCAATGTATCCCAAGGTGGCCTTAGAAGTTAATTCTAGATTAAAACTAAAACATTGTGATTATTTTATGAAATTGAGTGCGGGTTGGATTTACAGAGAAGGGGGTTTGACTATGTCTGGTGCGGCAGATGCGCTTCAAAGTAGGGGGAGAGAACTCGGAAGAGAGGAAATTAGGTTTTTGTTTAATCCTGACGGGGCAAATGGTATACCTGTGTCTGTCGCGTGGGATAGCCTACAAGAGGCCAACTATAATTATGAAAACTTATTAAGTGAAATGATGGCTTCTATAGAAGCAGGTCAATTTGATATTGGCGGGTCTAGTAAAGATGGTCGGAAGAGACAAGAGATAATTAATCGCATTATTGCACACAGGGAGCATAATTTGATGATAAAAAGAGACAATGATCCAGAGCTTGGTGATATAAAAGTTAACTATTATGCAGATAGTGGTGCAGTAAAAGAAATGGCGAGAGAATATTTGATTACCAAGTTGTCTGGGGATGGTTTTTTTAGAAATTCGACTATAAGTCAGGAAGAAAAAAAGAATATTTCTGAAAAAGCAATATATTTAGCTGAAAGTTTAGCGGTGGCTACACAAGAGGTAGCTGTTTGGAATAGGGGAACCCTAGTAGGTAACAATGAGTTGGCTGATATGATAGGTATTAGCTACTGGAGAGGTGATAGGGATCAGAAAGGTCGTCCTGTTGGGCCAAGATTTCATTTGAATTTGATTGACAATATTGGGGCAACAAGTTGGTTGAGATACACTGTTTCTTTGAAATCGGATGATAGAATTCTTCCAAAAGAACATCTAAAAGCTTCCCAGGTATACGATAATATAGATAATTTCGTTGATGGTGGTTACCAATATTTTTTTAGTGTATTTATAAGCGGTAAAATATTTCCATTGTTTGGTTTGTTAAAAGACCGTGTTCCTCTGCCTAAGGATATAAATCATGAGTTTTTGAAAAAAGCGGTTGATTACTTTAATAAGGCTGATCCACCGATGAGCGTTTTAGTTGTTGATAAGGAAAAGGATTTATATGTGCCAATAATTCATGATCGTGAGAAAAGGATGAAGTATGCTCAGCTCGATGGGGAAAGAAAAATGATAGGTTCTCTGGATAGAAAAGAATATGTTGATTTTGGTAAGGAGAGAGTTTCTTTTGTTGATAATAAAAACGACGAAATTACTGATCCTGATGGAGTAAGATTGAAAGTTCAGAAAGTAAATGGGGAAAAATATGTTATTTATAATGGAAGGCGTTATGAGGTTAATAGTGGTGATTTGCCTAAAAGAGTAAATTTGGGCGGGCGTGATTATGAGATAACGAAGGCAAAAACGGGCCCAGAACATTTGAAAGTCTTGTGGCTGGCTGGAGTGGTTCAAATGGCGACGACAAATTCTCTACTAGATTGGAATTTGGATTCAATTAGGGAATTGGGGAGAATGGCTAGTGAACAGGAGTTGTCTCCTGAAGCGGGAACTTTTATAACAAAAAGACAGTGGAACGAAATAATGGAGAGGTTAGATGTGTATAAAGCAATGAGAAAATTGCAACGACAAAGAAGGATTAGGGGTAGTAGACAGAAAGATTTTATAAGAGAGGCTTAAAAAAGAAAGGATTTTAACCCCAACTAAAACCTGTTTTATGGTTTTTACTGATATCAGATTTTTGTTTTTTTGTTTCTTTGTTTTTTTTATCCATGGATTAAATTAATTTGAAAAGCCACTTTTGTTTTCCTCGCTTGATCGTTCTGCAGCTGGCTCTGGGTTTGATTTACGTTTACCAAAACCTACCCTTGTGCTAACTTCCGTAAATTTATCTTTCACTGGTCCTTGAACGTACTTAGAAACTATTTCTGTACCGGCCTTTTCAACACCAGCTTGTGTGGTTTTGATGGCTCCGCCAATAATGGGAGCATTTTTAAGATTTAGGTTTTCACCAATAGCTTTGCCGAAGTCGGCGCCTTTCATATTCTTTATTGCGGCAGGAATAAGGTCGGGAAGTTTGCTCATAAGAGATAGACAAACGAGACCAAGGGCGGCGCCCAAGGATACATATGCTCTATCTTGGTGAGAGAATAGACGGGTAGCATCGATAAGTCCCGGCATCCATAAAGAACCTCCTGCTTGAGCTCCTTTTTCAAAGACATCGACAATTACGTTTGCAAGAACAATAAAAATAGCGACGACGGGGAAAGTAATGGCATTGGAGAGAATGTCTATAAACCAGCTAGAAAAATTCGTTTTAGAGTTTGGAATACTTCCCATACCGATTTCTAAAGGAGCAATAATGATCTTAAAAAGAATCATAAGGTAACATTTGAGTAAACCAAAAAACAATTTTATTGACCAAATAAAGACAAGAATGGAGGTAATTAGGGGTAAAATGGCTCCACCGATACCGCCCGATAAATCACCCATGAAACCAACAGTAATTTTGCCAATTAATTTTCCAAGGAAAACGCCAGTGGTAAGACGTGGGGATAATCTTCGAGCCAGACCTCTAAATATTTTTGCATCCATGTTTGTAAGAGAAGAAAAACTATAGTCGAGAGTGGGATATTTTACGAAAAGCTTTTGAATATCATCCCAAAGTCCGTTTATCCAGGTTTGGTGCCAAAATTGACTTTCAAAAAGATAATCGGTGGTAAGATTTTTGCCACTGGCTGAAAAAAGAGCAGACATGAATATTCCCTGAATTAGATTGGTAAAATCGATAATTAATCCAGCAATGGCATAAGAAAAGGTGACCAATATTAGAGTGGTAATAATTTGGGGGATTGCACTTTGGAGAGTGATTACTGCTTGAGGGCTGACTTTGACCCGGAGAATAATCATTAGGCCAACGATTATGAATAGTAACGTGGCTAAAACGTAGATGATATTTCTAAACGAGCGCCATATGGGAAGTAAAAACTGTAATTGTTGAAAAGTACTGTCTTGGGCATAAACAGGTTTTCCTAAAAAATTATCCTTAACTTGGGCTAAATACTCAATGCCAGAAGCTGGGGGAGTATAAAGGGAGGCGATACGTTGGTTGACATCACCGATGGCACCACCAGGAGAATAAGAAATCTCTTCCTCTTCACCACTTTCCATAGAATCAAATACCTCTTCAGGCACAGAACCATTTAGACCAAGGAAAAGAGCGGTGAAATTGCTTCCCATAGCTTCGTTGGTCCATGATTCAAGACCAGTGTTTTCTTGTATGGCCTTTTGCTTTTGAAGAATAATATTGTTTCTACTTGCGGGAGCGCCTGTAGGAGTTGGTTCATTTTGAGCAAGGGTAGGAATAGAAGAGAAGGAGAAGAAGAGTAGGAGAAGGAAAAGAAAAATTTTTTTAAAGGTGGGGCTACCCATAAGATTATTTTAACAAATATTTACCAGTTTGATGGACGAAGAAGTGAACGCATAACTTGGTACATTTTGTCGGAACGATAGCCGGGGTCGACAATAGGAGCATTGCCGTTTGCAGAGGATTTACTGGAAAAACTTT
>ENA-UOWE01004168-UOWE01004168.1-activated-sludge-metagenome-genome-assembly--contig:-NODE-4168-length-14142-cov-5.885426_pt1 | contig 14142 bp, 10 predicted proteins | sample MGYA00249841_ERZ761562 | MGnify/ENA primary metagenome ERZ761562 (study PRJEB28883, sample SAMN05720200) | activated sludge metagenome | isolation source: Anaerobic digester | place: Japan... | reverse complement strand
GCCGACACCATGAACACGAGGAGCGGGAGCAGCAGCACGGCGTTGAGCACCTGGGTGAGCACCATCACCGGGATCAGCGAGATGCCCGGCAGCAGCACGATCACCGCCGAGATCGCCACGACGGCGCCCATCGATCCGTAGAAGAGGGGCGCCTGGCGGACGTCGTCGTCGAGTGCCGCCTCGGTCCCCACGAACTCGCACACCGAGTACGCCGTCGACAGCGGCAGGATCGCCGCGGCGAGCAGCGCACACCCGATGAGCCCCACGGCGAACAGGGTCGATGCCATCGAGCCGGCGACGGGCTCGAGCGCGCGGGCGGCGTCGGCTGCCTCGTCGATCGGCGTGCCGGTGCGATGCAGCGTCGCTGCGCACGCGACGACGACGAAGAAGCCGATCACCCCCGTGAGCACCGACCCGACGATCACGTCGAGGTTCTCGTAGCGAAGATCACGCGGGGTGAGGCGTTTGTCGACGGCGTACGACTGGATGAAGCTCAGGCCCCAGGGCGCCAGGGTGGTGCCGACCGTTGCCGTCGCGATGAGGATGGCATCGCGAGTCGTGGGGAGCCGGGGGACGACCAGGCCGGCTGCGGCAGCGCTCCAGTCGGGGTGGGCCAGCACCGCGGAGGCGATGTAGGTCAGGAACACGGCGCTGACCGCCATCAGCACGTGCTCGACCCGGTGGAAGTTCGCGCGCATCACGAACGCTGCGACGGTCACGGCGGCGAGCGGCACGCTCACGTAACGGCTCACCCCGAACAGCTCGAACCCGGCGGCGATCCCGGCGTACTCGGCGCAGGTGGTGCCGATGTTGGCGACGAGCAGAAGGCCGGTCACGAGCGCGGCGCGGCGGACTCCGGAGCGTTGCCGGACCAGTCCGACGAGGCCCTGGCCGGTTGCGACACCCATGCGGGCGGCGAGCTGGTGGAACATGATGAGGGCGACCGTCGAGGCCGTGAGCACCCACAGGAGCCGGTAGCCGTGCTCGGCGCCGAGCACCGAGTACGTCGTGATCCCGGCGGGGTCGTCGTCGGACAGCCCCGCGAGCAGGCCGGGGCCGAACACGGCCAACACGGCGACGACCCGGCCGCGGCGGCCGGTCTCCGAACGGGTGACGCCGATGTCGGTCACCGCGGCATCCGATGGGGGGAGATGCGACGTCGCCACCCGTCGTGGCGGCGGGTACGCCGGACGGGCACGGAGTCCGGGTGATGGAGCGCCCGGTTGAGCCGCCGGAGCGTGTGGGGGTGCGAGGTCGCCAGAGCGGCGGTCGCCAGGTCGGGGTGGACGGCGCGGACGATCTCCACACCCGCCTGGGTCGTCACGGCATCGAGCAGGACACCGAGGTCATCGGGTGTCAGGTGGTGCACCACGGCGGCCGGGGTGGCGAGCTGGACGGTGTGGCCCCTCGCCGACGTGAGGTGCAGCGCGTCCCACGCCACCGCGTCGTCGTGGAGCCGGCGGCCCAGTCGCCGCAGACCGAGGCGCTGGAGCACGGCTCCGAACCCGATGTGGGCGGCGACGGCGACGAGCGATCCGTCGGGACCTTCGGCGAGCAGGACGTCCGCGACCCGGACCAGTCGGCGGCCGTCGAGGTCGACGATCTGGGTGTCGAGCACGTCGCGGCCGAGCAGGAGTTCGTCGGACGCGAGTGCCTCGTCGGGCCTGAGCGGTTCGTCGGTTCGGCGCAGCGCCTCCACAGCCGGCTCGCCCGGGGTCCCGACGCTGATACGTCGGACGTCGACGCGTCGCACTGCCGTCCACGGGAGCGTCGTCGTGGCCCCGCTGCGGCGGACGAGCAACCGGTCGACGGTCGCGTCGCCGTGTCCGAGACGGAGCGTCAGGTCGGCCACCCGGCCGACGCGTCGGCCCGTCCCGTCGACGACGACGGCGCCGAGGAGGTCGGTCAACCGGTGGACCCGCGGGTCCACGTCAGGCCGGGGTCGGGCGCCGGCGGCCGCGAATCGACTTGTGGGCACGATCCGCGAACAGTACCGCCGGGATGGCGGCGCCGGCTGCGACGAGGCCGGCGAGCGGGGGAGCGGCATGCTCGAGCAGGTCGGCGACGGCGGGGATGCACAGGAACCCGACCAGGACCGCCAGCTCGACGAAGACAGCGCCGGTCACGTACCGGTTGCCTCGCCACGACCGCAGGCCCACCGGCCGGGTGGCGCTGCGGCAGGCGAACGCGTTGGCCATCTGCCCGAACACCACCGCGGCGAAGGCTGCGCCCGACGCTGCCAGGAGCGCGTGACCGGTGGGGAAGGCGTCGCCCGGTCGCCACCCGGCGGCGACGAGCGCGACGACGAACGCCGTCATCTCCATCAACGCCTCGACGGGCCCGAGCACCCCGAACACCCGGACGATCAGCGAACGGTCGATCAGGTGGCGGCCCTCGGGCGGCCGGCTGAGGGTGCCCTCCGAGGGAGGTTCGTTGCCGAGGCCCAACGCCGGAAGGAGATCGGTGCCGATGTCGAGACAGAGGATCTGCAGCACCCCGAGGGCGAGCGGGAACCGGCCGCCCGACAGCGCCCAGACGGCGAACGGCGTGAGCTCTGCCACGTTGTCGGTCAGGTGATAGGTGAGGAACCGGCGGATGTTGGAGAACGTGGCCCGACCCTGCTCGATCGCCGCGACGATCGTCGCGAAGTCGTCGTCGAGGAGCACCAGGTCGGCCGCCTCGCGGGCGACGTCGGTGCCGCTACGCCCCATGGCCACGCCCACGTCGGCCCGCTGCAGGGCGGGCCCGTCGTTGGCGCCGTCGACCGTCATGGCGACGACGTGGCCGCGGGCCTGCAACGCCGTCGCGATGCGCAGCTTGTCCTCGGGTGTGACGCGCCCGATGACCACTCCGTCGTGGTCGATCAACGCGCCGAGCAGGTCGTCGTCGGTCGGCAGGTCCTTGCCCTCGATCACGAGTTCGTCGCCGACGAAGAACCCCACCTGGGCGGCGATCGCCCGCGCCGTCGCAGGGTGGTCACCGGTCACCATCGCCAACTTCACCCCCGGCTGAGCGGGCGGCGGCGATCGCTGCGGCGACGTTGGTCCGAGGCGGGTCGTGGAGTGCGATCAGGCCCACGAGGTCGAGATCGGACTCGGCCTCGTCGATCGAGGTCCAGTCGGTCGCTCCCTGCGCCGGGCGCGACGCGATGGCCAGCACCCGGAGACCGGCGGCGGTCATCTCGTCGAGGGCCCGGGTCGCCGTGTCAACCGCTGTCCGGTCGCGGCACCGGCCGAGCACCGCATCTGGCGCTCCTTTCACGTACAGGGCCCCGTCGACGAGCACGGACTCCCGGCGCCGGGTTGGGTCGAACGCGTTGCGGCGCAGGATCGTCGGCGTGGCGACGGCATCGGTCGATCCGGCGAGCCGCCGCGCCAGCGCGTCGATGGCCGCCTCCATCGGGTCGCCCACTGCGACCCACGCCCCGTCGTGGTCGCGTACCCGGCCCTGGGACGCGGCGAGCGCGACCTCGGCCACACGCGTCGCGGCCGAGGTCGCGTCGACCCCGCCCGTGACCGAACCCGTCGGCTCGTAGCCTGGCCCGTCGATCGCGACGTCACCGGCGGGGGTCCACACCCTCACGACGGTCATCTGGTTGCGGGTCAGCGTGCCCGTCTTGTCGGTGCAGATGAAGGTCGTCGAGCCGAGCGTTTCGACGGCTTCGAGGTGTCGGACCAGGGCGTTGCGCTGCGCCATCCGCTGTGCGCCCATCGCCAACGACAACGTCATGGTGGGCAGGAGCCCCTCGGGCACCAACGCCACCGTGACCCCGATGGCGAACAGCAGGCCGTCGCGGGCCGGTGAGCCGAGGAGGAGGGACAACCCGAAGAAGACGACGCCGACCGCGACGGCGATCACGGCGACGACCCTGACCACCCGATCGATCTCGTGGGCGAGCGGGCTCCGCGGGTGCTGGACCGTGGCGGCCAGGTGGGCGATCCCGGCCAGCCGTGTGCTCCCGGCGATCCCGGTCACGACGCCGGTTCCCGACCCGGTGACGAGGTAGGTGCCGGCGAACGCAGCGTCACCGGGGCCGGCGGCCACCGGCACGCTCTCACCGGTGAGGGTCGAGGTGTCGAACGACACCCCGTCGGCGTCGACGAGCTCGATGTCGGCGGGGACCCGGTCGCCCGGGGCGAGCACCACGAGGTCGCCCACGACGACGTCGGCGGCGTCGATCGATCGCGGCGCACCGTCTCGAACCACGATGACGCTCGCCGGGAGGAGCTCTCGAAGGCGTTGTGCCGCCTGCTCGGCCCGACCCTCCTGGGCGAAGGCGAACAGTCCGTTGACGACGATGACGACGAAGATGGCGACCCCGAGCTGTGGCATCCCTGCGACCACGGCCAGGGCGCCGGCGACCCAGAGCATGAGCGCAAAGAAGTGGGTGAGTTCGCCGAGGAGCCGTCGCCACGCCGGTCGCGGCGGGGGTGGGGGCACACGGTTGGGCCCGTCGGCGCGGTGGCGGCGATCCGCCTCGGCGTCGGTCAGCCCGGTCGTGACGGCTGCCGGCGTCGCCGCCGTACCGTCGCCGGTCGTGAGGGTCACGGTGTCGGCCATCCGCACGCTGCGGACGCCACGTCGACCGAGTGATCCAGCCCGAGGTCGGGGGCGAGGACGGTCGCCTCCGGCCAGGGGTCGTAGCTGTGGGGGTCTCCGTCGGGGACCGGCGGGTGGCACCACAGCTCGACGACGTCGGACGACGAGCGGAGTGCCGAATCCCGCGCCGCCTCACGGACGGGGTCGTTCGCCCAGGGGGCGTCGAGCACCACGTGTTCGCCGAGGTGCAGCAACCGCTCGGCGCGTTGCAGGAGGTGGCGGTGGCCCGCCTCGTCGGGACCCTCGTCGCCATGGCGGAGCACAACGGCCCCATGTCGGTTGCCGAGCGCGTCGGCGATCCGGCTCGACCGTTCGGAGGGGGCGCCGCCGATCAGCACGGACCGGACCCGGCCGAGTTCGAGGTGGCGGCAGCACCGGGCCTGGAGATCTCTGAACTCGCTGCTGAGCACGCCGCTCCGCGCCGTCCGGCGGAGCTCGTCGCGGGCGAGCCGATGCAGGCGCAGCGCAGCGTCGTGGTGGGCGAGGGACGGCGGTCCCGCCCAGCCGTCGGCGAACCGGTCGAAGAGCTCGGCTCGTCCACCGAGGTAACGGAGCACCAGGATCTCGATCCGGCGCTGGGCGTCGCGGTCCCGAATCGTCCGCAGGAGGGGGCGCATCTCGTCGAAGCCGTCGGTCCACACGGCCTGGAGCGCTCCGAGGCCGCCGTTCGGTCGGACCGGTCCGGACCGGTCGGAGAGATGCATTCGTGCATGGTCGTCGGAACTGCGGCGCTTCGGCAGGGTCGAAGGTCACGGCCGTGGTGACCTTTGGCCCTGTCCCGGTCCTACGGCCATGTCGACGATGGGAGCCATGGACTCCTACCTTCACCACCTTCCCGCGGGTTCCCGCCCGGTCGTTGTCGGCGTCGACGGGTCGTCCGACTCGACCCAGGCGCTCCTGTGGGCTGCCGTCGAGGCGGCGCAACGGGGTGTGCCACTCCGGATCGTTGCGGCGTGGGTCGTTCCTGCGCTCGCGTTCACGACCCCGGTCGTGCCGCCGACCTTCGTCGATCCGACGATCTTCGAGGCGGCGGCCGAGGAGATCGTGACCGAGGCCGCCGAGACGGTCCGGACGCGACTCGGCGCGGGCGCTCCCGCCGTCGAGACGATCGCGGTCGCCGGTGAGCCTGCAACGGTACTCAGCGAGAGTTCGCGGCACGCCGGGATGCTGGTCGTGGGGACTCACGGGCGGGGCACGCTCGCTCGGGCGGTGCTCGGGTCGGTGGCCGAACGGTGCCTGGCGCTCTCGTCGGTTCCGGTCGTCGTTGTCGGCGAACAGGCGTCCGCTCCTGCCGACGGCCCGGTGGTCGTCGGTGTGGAGGACACCCCTGCGGCGCGCGACGCGCTGCGGTGGGCGGTCCTCGAGGCCGGTCGCCTCGGTCGTCGGCTGGTCGTGGTCCATGCCCACGAGGTCGATTCGGTCCTGCGCCCCGACCTCGCCGAGTTGCCTCCCGACGTCGACGAGGTGACGTCCAAGAACGTGCGACGGTTCCTCGACCATTTGCTGACGGAGGTGGCCGTGATCGGTGGCCGGCCGCGTTCGGTGGCGTGGCGCGTCGTCGTCGGTGACGCCACTCACCGGCTGGTCGAGGCGTCCGCCGACGCGTCGATGCTGGTCGTCGGCACACCTCGCCCCCACGGCCTCGTGGAGCGGATGGTGGGTTCGACCGGTCGCCACTGCGTGCGAACGGCGAACTGCCCGGTGGTGGTCGTGCCCGCAGCGGCCATCCCGGAGGTCGATGGGCCGGTGCTCGAGTGCGCATCCTGATCGCCCTGGGGGGCAACGCGCTGTTGCCCCGCGGAGCGGTCCCGGACGCCTCGGTCCAGGTCGAACACGTCGCAGCCGTTGCCCCGGCCCTTGCCGCCGTCGCCGCCCACCATCAGTTGGTGATCACCCACGGCAACGGACCCCAGGTGGGCCTGCTGGCGCTCGAGAGCGCCGACGACCACTTGCTGACGCGGCCGTATCCCCTCGATGCCCTGGTCGCGGAGACACAGGGGTTGATCGGGTACTGGCTGCAACGCTCGATCGCGGCCGCCGGTCTCCGGCGTCCGATCGTGAGCCTCGTGACCCAGACGCTGGTCGATCCCACCGATCCGGCGTTCGACACGCCGACCAAGTTCGTCGGCGCGACCTATTCCGAGGGCGACGCCCACCGGCTCGCCGCCGAGCGGGGTTGGACTGTCGCCCCCGACGGGGATCGCTGGCGGCGGGTGGTTGCCAGCCCCGACCCGGTCGACGTCGTCGAACGCCCGCTCGTCGAGCAGCTGCTCGAACGCGGCACGACGGTGGTCTGCGCCGGCGGTGGCGGCGTGCCGGTCGCTCACTCCGACGACGGGCTCGTCGGCGTCGAGGCCGTGATCGACAAGGACAGCGTGGCGGCGCTGCTCGCGCTGCAGCTCCACTCCGACCTGCTGGTGCTCCTGACCGACGTGCCCAACGTGATCGAGGGCTTCGGGACCGACGACGCCCGCCCCCTCGGCCTCGTGACGGCGGAGGAGATCGATTCCCTGAGCTTCCCCGCCGGGTCGATGGGGCCGAAGGTCGCGGCGGCGAGCCGGTTCGCGCGGTTCGGGCGGGGTCCGGCCGTGATCGGAGCGCTCGACGACCTGCCGCAGATCCTCGAGGGCGTCGCCGGCACCCGCGTCACGGCCTGATCGGGTCGCTCCGCGGACGGGCCCGAGTGACCTTCGGCTCTGTGCGGGGCCCGGGTACGGGCGGACGATCACCACATGGCATCGAACCAACAGCATCCCGTCCAGGAGTCCGTGGTCGAGCAGTTCCTCGCCGGCCACCGCATCGCCGTCGTCGGAGCGTCCGACGACCCCAAGAACTTCGCCCGCACCATCTACACCGAGCTGAAGGCACACGGCTACGAGCCCGTGCCGGTACACCCGAGCGCGGTGTCGGTCGACGGCGACGTCGTTCACCACGACGTGGCCTCGGTGCCCGGAGCGCTCGACGGCGTCATCATCGTCGTGAGCGCGGACCATGCCGTCGGCGTGGTCCGCGAGTGCATCGACTGCGGCATCGACAAGATCTGGTTGTTCCAGGGGCTGGGCGGACCCGGCGCGGCCTCCGACGAGGCGGTGCGCACCTGCGCCGAGGCCGGCGTCGACGTGGTGCCGGGAGCGTGCCCGCTCATGTTCCTCGAACCGGTGGGGTGGTTCCACCGTGTCCACCGGGCGGCACGTCGCGGTCGCCATGCCCTGGTCGTCGGTTCCGAGCCCGTTCGCTGACCCGTCGCCAACGTGCATCACCGGGTGATGTGGGTAAGAATACCTGCGGGTGGAACGTTCGCCCGCCCGGAGGTCTCGTGGACACCAGCGCTCCCAATGTCGGTGAAATCGGCGGGCCGACCTCGTGGGCGATGCTCGACTTCGCTCCGGGCGGCATCGTGGTCGCCGCCGAATCGGGCGAGATCGTGTTCGCGAACCGTCAGGCGAGGGAGATGTTCCGAACCGGCGACGACGGCCTCGTCGGGTGGTCGGTCGACGACCTGTTGCCGACCGATCTCCGCGGGGCGCACCGGGCGCACCGGACCCGGTTCCGTGCCCGCCCCGAGGTGCGATCGATGGGTGCCGGCCTGCTGCTCCGGGCGCGACGCGCCGACGACACCGAGTTCCACGCCGAAATCAGCCTGAGCCCGTTCACGTCGCCCGCAGGGCGCTTCGTGGTGGCCGCCGTCCGCGACATCACCGAGCGGGTCGCCTCCGAGGACCACCTCCACCGGGTGCTCCACTCCCTCGACCTGAGCGACGACGCGATCCTCATCTTCGACGCCACGACGCTGCAGTTGCTGTACGTGAACGCCGGCACCGAGCGGATGGTCGGCTACACCCGGTCCGAGCTGCTCAACATGACGCCGTTGCACTTCAACCCCACCACGGCGGTCGAGGACTACCACGCGATGATCGCGGAGCTCCTGGCGGACCCCGATCGGACCATCCGCCTCGAGTCGGTCTTCATGCGCAGTGACGGTGTCGAGATCCCGGTCGAGAAGACGTACCGCGCCGGCCCCATCGGGTTCGACGGCACCCAGTGGGTGGTGGCGATGGGGCGCGACATCACCGATCGGCTCGCTGCCGAGCAGGTCATCCGCGACAACCAGGCGGCGCTCCTCGAGGCCGAGCGGATCGTGATGCTCGTCGACGATCGTGAACGCATCGCCCGCGATCTGCACGACACGGTCATCCAACGGTTGTTCGCCGCCGGGCTGGGCCTGCAGTCGGTGCTCCGCGTCGCCGACGACGTCGTGCGGCCGCGGTTGGAACGGACGATCGAGGAACTCGACACGACGATCCGGGAGCTTCGCTCAGCGATCTTCTCGCTGGGGGCGTCGACCCCGACGATGGGTGGTCTCCGCGGCCGGATCATGGACGCGATCACCGAGATCGGCAGCAACGCCGCGATCGAGACCCGCGTCCAGTTCGACGGCCCGATCGAGACCCTCGACCCCGCCATTGCGGATCACCTCGTTCCGGTCGTCATGGAGGCCATGGCGAACGCCGCGAAGCACGCGGGCGCCCGCAACGTTCGCGTCTCGCTGACCGTCGGCGACGAGGTCGTGGTGACGGTCGCGGACGACGGCAAGGGCATCGCCGGCGAGGTCGTCGGAGGGCACGGCCTCGTCAACCTGCGTGAGCGCGCCGCAGGTCTGGGCGGCAGCGTCGACCTGTTACCGGGTGAGCGATGTGGCACCGAGCTGCGTTGGGCCGTACCTGCCGGAGCCTGCGCCGACGCCTGACCTGCCGCCGGTCCCCAGCGGGGAGTGGCACACGGTTCCGCCGTCCCTCGTCGGCGAAACCGTGTTGACCTGTCACGGCCGCCGCAGGCGCACCGAGAGGCACGTGACGCAGCCCTCGAGCTTCTGGAACTCCCCGATGTCGACGAGGACGGGGTCGTAGCCGAGATCACGGAAGAGTTCGGCGCTGCGGGGCGCGTCGGCGGCCATCAGCAGGCGCCCGTCACCGAGGTCGACCACGTGGGCACCGGACTCCTCGGGGACCGGACGGAACCGGTCGAAGACCCGGGTGTCGTCGACGAGCGGTTCGTAGCCGATGACGGTGCCGTCCGGAAGGGCCGTGACCGCCGACTTGAGGTGGAGGACCTTGGTGATGGGCACGGCGATGACGTTCATGCCGTGTGGCGCCAGGATGGCTCGGAGCTGGCGGATGCCATCGCCGTTGGTGCGACCACCCCGGCCGACGTACACCGTTTCGCCCACCTTGAGGACGTCTCCGCCGTCGAGGGTGCCCGGTGCCTCGATGCGCTCGACCGAGTAGCGCTGGTCGACGACGATCGGCTCGATGCCGATCGTCTCGGGCTTGCGGGAGTCGGCACCGGGCCGGGTGATCACCGCCAGGTCTCGGAACGAGTCGAGCATGTGGAACACCACGACGGCGTCTTCGATGAACACGGCATCGGGGCAGTCGTCGGCGGGTGGGACCGAGATGAGGTCCCACCCGTTCGACGCCAGCGCCTTCGTGTACGCCTCCCACTGCTCGAGGGCGACGTCGACGTCGACGGGAACTCGCTCGAGATGGGTGACGATGCCGCCGGCCAGCAAGGGACCGGGACGGCGGATGAGTGCGCGGGGAGCCATGTCTCAGTCTGCTTCCGGAACGAGGGCGCCCACGGTCGCGAGGTCGATCGCCGTCGGGGCGTCGTCCTGGTCGACGGGCTCCGGAACGAGACCGTCACGCTCACGGCGTGCCTTCAGGAAGGCGTAGATGGGCAGGCCCACGAGGACCAGGAGCATGGTCTGGTACACCGACTGGTAGCCGGACGCCATCGTCACCCACAGGGCGAACAACATGCTGGCCACCGAGATCGCGATGTCGCGTGCGAGCCGCCAGCCCTCCACCTTGCGGCGGCGGGAGATGAGATACGACAGCTGGGCGCAGGCGCTGAAGAAGTAGGGGATCGCGACGGTCACGACCGAGAGGTACACGAGGTACGTGAAGACCTTGAGCCCGGTCTCGCCGCTGTAGCTCCACGCCATCAGGACCGACGCAACGATCGTCGAGACGATCACGCCGAACCAGGGGGTGCCCTTGGCGTCGACCTTGGCGAACGCCCGGGGGAACATGCCGTCGCGGGCGGCGGCGAAGGGCATCTCGGCGGTGACGAGCGTCCAGCCGTTCAGGGCTCCGAGACCGGAGACGACGGCGATCAGCGCGACGGCCTTGCCGGCCCAGCCGGCGCCGTCGAACATCGCCTTGAACCCGGCGACGAACGGCGCACCGTCGTTGACCAACTCGTCGTGGGGCACCAGGCCCATGATGACGGCGGTGACGGCGATGTAGAGGAGCCCGCTCGCGGCGGTGCCGAGGACCGAGGCCCGACCGACGTTGCGGCGGGGGTTCTTCACCCGTCCGGCGGCGATCGACGCGCACTCCACGCCGATGAACGAGAAGAGCGCCACTCCGGCGGCGATGCCGATGCCGTCGTAGAGGCTGCCGCCCGAGGCGTTGAACGGCCCGAAGTTGTCGGCCGTCACGAAGAACCAGCCGACGATGCCGACGAACACGAGCGGCAAGAACTTGAGCACCACGGTGACGTTCTGGAGCCAGGCCATCTGCTTGACGCCCGCGAGGTTCACGGCAGCGGGGATCCACAGCCCGGCGAGGGCGATGCCGAGGTTCGTCCAGGCCGAGGGGTTCTCGATGCCGAAGAGTGACTCGACGTAGAGGACCCACGAACTGACGATCGCGGCGTTGCCGGCCCAACACGTGATCCAGTAGCACCACGCTGTCAGGAAGCCGGCGAAGTCGCCGAACTCGTGTCGCGAGTAGGCGTAGAGCCCGCCGTCGACGTTGGGCACCCGCTTGGTGAGCTGGCCGAACAGCTGGCCGAGCAGGACGGCCCCGAGGGCGATCACGCCGAGGGTGATGATGGAGCTGGTGCCGGCGCCGGCCATCACGGCCGGCATCGTGAAGACGCCGGTGCCGATGATGCTGCCGACGACGAGGGCGGTCGACGAGCCCAGGCCGAGCTCCTCACCACGGGCATCGCCCGAGGACGAGCCACCGGTGGGCGGGCCCGGCGGTGGTGTCGGGCGCTGTTGATCAGCCGGTGGGATCGGCGGCCGTTGAACGGTGCTGGTCATGGTGTCCTCCCCTTCGAGGTTGCTGCTCTCGCAGCGGGTCACGTCCACCATGCGCCGGTGATCGCGACAGGGGGCAGGGCCGGAGGTCCCGAAAGGTCCCGATCCCGTTCGGGCCGCCTGATGACCTTCGGCCCTTGGTGGGGCGGTGATCGTGGTGGAGTGTGGAGGCCGTATCGACGACAGGAGACGCCCATGGCACAGTTCGGAGTCCACTCGGAGGTCGGCAGGCTGCGGCAGGTGATCGTGCACCGCCCGGACCTCGAACTGACTCGGCTGACCCCGGGCAACGCTGAACAGCTGCTGTTCGACGACATCTTGTGGGTGAAGCGGGCACGCGAGGAGCATGATGCGTTCGCCGGTGCGCTCCGCGACCGCGGCATCGTCGTCCACCACTTCGACGAGGTGCTCGCCGAGACGCTCGCAGTGCCGGAGGGTCGTGCCTATGTGCTCGACCACCTGTGTACTCCCGACGGAGTCGGTCCCGCGCTCGTCGATCCTCTCCGGGCCCTCGGGGAGATCGCCGACCCGGCGGAGCTGGCCCGCTTCCTGGTCGGCGGCATCACCAAGCACGACATCGATCTCCGCGGGGTCCCGAGCCTGAAGTGGGGCGCTCTCACCGACGACGACTTCCTGCTGACACCGCTGCCCAACCATCTCTTCCCGCGGGACAACTCGGCGTGGGTGTACGGCGGGGTGTCCATCAACACGATGGCCAAGACGGCGCGCCAGCGCGAGACCCTCCACATGCGGGCGATCTACCGGTTCCACCCGATGTTCTCCTCGGCGTCGTTCCACACCTGGCTGGGCGGCGATGACGTCGACCATCAGCCGGCGTCGATCGAGGGCGGTGACGTGCACGTGCTCGGCAATGGAGCGGTGATCGTCGGCATGGGCGAGCGAACGACGCCGATGGCCGTCGAGCAGCTCGCCGCGGCGCTCTTCGCCGCCGGTCAGGCGACCCAGGTCATCGCTGCGGAGTTGCCGCGCTCGCACGCGTTCATGCACCTCGACACCGTGCTCACGATGCTCGATCGATCGACGTTCGTGGCCTACCCGTACCTCGACACGAACCTCCGGTCGTGGACGATCCGTCCCGGTGACGGTGACGGTGACGGTGACGGTGACGGCGACGGTGCGCTCGCAGTCGAAGCCAACAGCGACATGTGGGCCGCCATCGCCGCGGCGCTCGAGGTCGACAAGGTGACGGTCCTCCGCGCCGACGAGGACGTCCGTGCCGCCGAGCGCGAGCAGTGGGACGACGGGACGAACTTCCTCGCCGTCGAACCCGGGGTCGTGGTCGGCTACAACCGCAACGTCACGACGAACACGATGCTCCGGCGCAACGGCATCGAAGTGATCTCCATCGAGGGCAGCGAACTCGGACGCGGTCGCGGCGGCCCCCGGTGCATGACCTGCCCGGTCGAACGCGACGCGGTCGATGGGGAGGCCTGACGTGGCGATCAACCTGCGCCACCGGAGCTTCGTGAAGGAACTCGACCACTCGCCCGACGAGCTGCGGTTCCTCGTCGACCTCGCCGCCCAGCTCAAGGCCGCCAAGCGCGCTGGCTACGAGCGGCCCACCCTCACCGGCCGCAACATCGCCCTCATCTTCGAGAAGACCTCGACGCGGACCCGGTGCGCGTTCGAGGTGGCGGCGCACGACCAGGGGGCGCACGTCACCTACCTCGACCCGTCGGGCTCCCAGATGGGCCGGAAGGAGTCGACGAAGGACACCGCTCGTGTGCTCGGTCGGATGTTCGACGGCATCGAGTACCGCGGGTTCTCCCAGGACACCGTCGAGACGCTCGCCCAGTACGCCGGCGTGCCGGTGTGGAACGGTCTCACCGACGAGTGGCACCCGACCCAGATGCTCGCCGACGTGCTCACGATGGTGGAGCACTCCAACAAGCATCTCGACGAGATCGCGTACTGCTACCTCGGTGACGCCCGGAACAACACGGCCCGCTCGCTCCTCGTGACCGGCGCCCTGCTCGGTATGGACGTCCGAATCGCCGCCCCGGCCCACCTGTGGCCCGACGCCGACCTCCGCGCCACCGTCGACAAGATCGCGGCGGATACCGGCGCCCGCGTGCTCGTCACCGAAGACCTCGCTGCGGCCGTCGCCGGCGTCGACTACCTCTACACCGACGTCTGGGTCTCGATGGGCGAACCCGTCGAGACGTGGGACGAGCGGATCGCCGAGCTGTTGCCCTACCAGGTGAACGAGGCGGTCGTCCGGCTCACGGGCAACCCTCGGGTGCTCTTCATGCACTGCCTCCCGGCGATGCACAACCGCGACACGATGATCGGCACGGAACTGGCAGCGCGGACCGGGCATTCGGCGCTCGAGGTGACCGAGGACGTGTTCGAGTCGGCGGCGTCGATCGTGTTCGACCAGGCCGAGAACCGGATGCACACCATCAAGGCGGTCA
>ENA-UOWE01004156-UOWE01004156.1-activated-sludge-metagenome-genome-assembly--contig:-NODE-4156-length-14202-cov-10.300700_pt1 | contig 14202 bp, 10 predicted proteins | sample MGYA00249841_ERZ761562 | MGnify/ENA primary metagenome ERZ761562 (study PRJEB28883, sample SAMN05720200) | activated sludge metagenome | isolation source: Anaerobic digester | place: Japan... | reverse complement strand
GTCGACGAGCTCGTCGGGGACGCCACGGGGGGCTTCGGGTCGGTGCGCGTCGAGGTCACCGTGGGGTCGAGCACCTGGCTCACCTCGCTGTTCCCGTCGACCGAGCAGGGGGCCTACATCCTCCCGGTGAAGAAGGCGGTCCGCAGGGCCGAGGGGGTCGGCGACGACGACCCGTTCGAGGTGACGATCCGGCTCGTGGGCCGCTGACGGCATCCGACGGCGTGTCGTGTCTCGGGATTTGGCGGGCCGTTTGAGACCTACGTACCGTTGTGTCGTATGCAGGCTGTCACCGAACCGGTCATCGACCTCATCGAGTCCGTTGGCGAACTCGGCGTCGGGGCCCTGCTGGCGCTCGAGACCGTGCTGCCGCCGATCCCCTCCGAGGTGATCCTGCCGTTCGCGGGCTACGCGGCTGCGACGGGTCGGCTCGACCCGGTGCTCGCGTGGGCGGCCGCGACCGTGGGAAGTGTCGTCGGTGCGTTCATCCTCTACGGCCTGGGGCGGGCGCTCGGGTACGACCGGCTGCTCGACCTGTCGCGTCGCCGCTGGTTCTTCCTGCTGAGCACGGCTGACCTCAACCGCGGGCACCGGTTCTTCGCCAAGCACGGCCGTGCCGTGGTGTTCTTCGGGCGCTTCATCCCGCTCGTTCGGTCGGTGGTCTCGGTGCCCGCAGGGATCGAGCGGATGCCGGCGCCGCGGTTCGCTGCGCTGACCGCGGCGGGGAGCGGGATCTGGAACGCGCTGTTCATCGCTGCCGGCTACCAGCTCGGTGAGAACTACGCGGTCATCGAGCAGTGGATCGCGCCGGTGAGCACGGGTGTCGTCGTGGCCCTCGCGGCTGGGCTGGTGTGGCTCGTCGTGCGCCGCCGACGAGCCGTGGACGGAGAGTCCTCCGATGTGGTGCACAGCGACAGTTCGAGCAAGCCCGCTGAGCCTGAGTTGGAGCTCACCTCGCGCTGACCGGGTCGTTGCCTGGTCAGGCCTCGTCGCGCCAGGAACGCCACAGCGCCGCGTAGGAGCCGTCCCGCGCGATGAGCTCGTCGTGCGAGCCGAGCTCGCTGATGACGCCGTCCTCGACGACCGCGACCCGGTCGGCGTCGTGGGCGGTGTGCAACCGGTGGGCGATGGCGACCACCGTGCGACCGTCGACGACCGCCGCGAGCGACCGCTCGAGGTGGCGGGCCGCGCGCGGGTCGAGCAGCGACGTCGCCTCGTCGAGCACGAGGGTGTGCGGGTCGGCCAGCACGAGCCGCGCCAGCGCGAGCTGCTGCCCCTGGGCCTCGGTGAGCGGGTGCCCACCGGAGCCGACGACGGTGTCCAGACCGTGGGGGAGGGCGGCGGCCCACCCCGCGGCATCCACCGCGGCCAGCGCCTCGTGAAGCTCGTCGTCGGTTGCCTCCGGGCGGGGCAGCCGCAGGTTCTCGGCGACGGTGCCGACGAAGACGTGGTGCTCCTGGGTCACGAGGGCCACCTCGCCGCGCAGCACCGGCAGCTCGAGGTCGACCAGGGGAACGCCGCCACCGGTGACCCGGCCGGTGCGCGGCCCGTCGATGCCGGCGAGCAGCCGCCCGAGGGTCGACTTGCCCGCCCCCGACGGGCCGACGATGGCCAGCCGTTCGCCGGGCTCGAGACGCAGTGAGACGCCGTGCAGCACGTCGCGGCCCTGGCGGTAGGAGTAGCGGACGTCGTCGACCTCCATCTGCTCACCGACGGGTTGGGCCCCGGAGGCGACCCGGTCGGGCGGCACCTCGGCCACCCCGAGGATGCGGGCCAGTGACGTCGCCGCGAACTGGATCTCGTCGAGCCAGGAGATGAGCTCGCCGAGCGGGTCGAGCAGCTGCTGCACGTAGAGCGTCACGGCCGTGGCTGCCGCGATGGAGATGTGACCCTCCCAGGCCAGCCACCCACCCCAGAGCACCGAGGTGGCGATGGGCAGGAAGAAGCCGATCTCCAGCCACGGGAACCAGCGCAGTCGCAGTCCGAGCGTGTAGGCCTCGGCGTCGCCACACTCGTCCATCGCCTCCTGGAAACGACGACCGCGGGCGGTCTGGAGGCCGAGGGCATCCATCGTGCCGGCACCCTCGATCGTCTCCGACGCGACGCCGTTGAGCCGGGCGTAGGAGGCGTGTTCCCACAGGTAGCCGTCGCCGGCGCGGCGCAGATACCAGCGTGACGTCGGCACGTGCACGACAACCGCCGTCAGCAGCGCGAGCGCGGCGAGCGGGGAGGTGAGCAGGGCCGCGACCGCGGTGGCCGTCACGGTCGTCACCGCCACGACGATGGCCGGGATGCCGAAGCGGATGATGTGCGCCAACGAGTCGATGTCGTTGGTCGTGCGCGCCACGAGGTCGCCGGTCCCGGCGCGCTCGACCGTCGACAGGGGAAGGCGCACCGACGAGGTGATGAAGTCCTCGCGCAGGCGGGCGAAGATGCGCTCGGACAACACGAACGAGGCGCGTCTGGCCACCCAGGTGAGCACCGTCTGGGTGAGGATCGCGGCGACGAGCAGCCCGATGAGGACGTCGACCCGGCGCAGGCTCGGCGACCCGGTCGTGACCTCCTGCACCACCTGGCCGACCACCCACGGGCCGACCAGGGCCACGAGGGCGGCGATGCCGTGCCAGAGCAGGACCCAGGTCAGCGGGCCGCGGTGGTGGCGCAGCAGCTCCTTGCTGTGGGCTCGGACCGTCGCGGTGGTCGCGATCGGCAGGGTGCGTGCCGCGTGGTCGGTGCGGCCGAGGAGCGGTGACATCAGTCCTCACCTCGCAGCACGACGTCGCGGTAGGCCGGATGCGTGCGCAGGAGGTCACGGTGGCGCCCGGTGGCGGTGGCCGCCCCGTCCTGCACGAACAGCACGGTGTCAGCGGTGTCGAGCAGGAGCGGGCTCGCCGTGACGACGACAGTGGTGCGTCCCGCACGGCGCGCGGCAAGTCGCTGAGCGATGCGGGCCTCGGTGTGGGCGTCGACGGCACTGGTCGGTTCGACGAGCACGAGCACCTCGGGGTCACGAAGCACCGCCCGCGCCAGGGCGAGCCGTTGGCGCTGCCCGCCCGACAGGGCACGGCCGCGCTCCTCGAGCTCGCCGTCCAGACCGCCGTCGAGCGAGTCGATGGCATCCGAGGCGCTCGCGACGTGCACCGCGACCTCGCGCGCAGCGTCGTCGGCGCCGCCGAGGGCGTCGCGCACCGGCCCGCTGAACAGGTGGGGGTCGGCGCCGGAGACGACGACCAGCGAGCGGACCCGGTCGATCGGCAGGTCGTCGAGGTCGACCTCGCCCCAGCGCACGCCGTGGCGCCCGGGCAGCAGCCGGCCGAGGCGCTGGGCGATCTGCGCGGTGTCCTCGGGGTCGGCGCTCACCAGGGCGGTGAACTGCCCGGGCACGACGACGACGCCGGATGCCGGGTCGACCAGGTCCGCGCTCACGTCCACCACCGGCGTCCCCCCATCGACCAACAGGTCACCGGAGGTGCGCCCGGCCGGCGCGTGGTCGGGCTCGATCGCGAGGATCTTCACGATCCGGCGGGCGGCGACCCGGGTGCGGGTCAGCTTGTCGACGAACTCCGTCGCCGTGCGCAGCGGCATCGTCAGGAAGGCCGTGTACCCGTAGAAGGCCACCAGCTGACCGGGGGTGATCTCACCGCCGACGGCCAGGTGGGCGCCGATGCCGGTGACCACGACGACGAAGATCCCGGGCAACAGCACCTGGGCGGCATCCAACGTCGCCTGCACCGGCGAGAGGCGAACTCCGGCGAGGCGCACCCGCTCCGACTGCGCCGCGTACCGGGCGAGGAAGGTGTCCTCACCGCCGATGCCGCGCAGCACCCGCAGCCCGGCGACGGTGTCGGCACCGAGCGCCGTGAGCTGCCCGGCCTCCTCCCGCTGGGCCTGCTGGCGCCGGTGCAGCGGTCGCACGACGAGGGCGAGTGAGGCCAGCAGCAGCGGCCCGCCGACGAGCATGATGACCCCGAGCAGCACCGATCCGCGCAGCAGGATCGCCGAGACGACGATGAAGCTGACGATGGCGCCGGCCAGGCGGGCGGTGACGTCGAAGACCTCGCCCATCCGCCAGAAGTCGCTCGCGAAGCTCGTGACGACCTCACCGGCCGGCATCTGCCGGGTGACGGCCGGCCCGGCCCCGCGCACCGCGCCCTCGGTGACGACCGCCGTGCGGAACGACGAGATCAGCCAGTTGCGCACGGCGAACCAGTGCCGGCCGTTCGTCGTCACCGCGCTCACCAGCCCGAGCCCCATGATCGCGGCAGCCCACGTCACGAGCGCACGCGGGTCGCGGGCGACCAGACCGTCGTCGACGGCCTTGCCGATCGCCGCCGGCACCAGGGCGATCGACAGCATCCAGGGCACGCCGAAGAGCACCCCGCCGAGCAGGGTGCGCCACTGGTGCCGCGCCAGCCACAGGATGAGGCGGTCGGCGTCCAGCGGCGGGGCCGCGTCGGGGGCGGTCGCGTAGGGCCAGGGGTGAGGAGACATCGCCCGCCCACGCTAGGTGCGCCAGCCCCCCTCGGGCCAGCGAGTTTCCGCGGTGACGTAGCCTCGATGGCGTGTTGCGGACCGCCCTTCGGCCTCGGTTTCTCGGCCTCCTCGGTCTCGTGGTGGTCGTGGGCATCGCGTTCGCCTTCCTCGGCCGCTGGCAGCTCGGGGTCGCCGAGAGCCGCTCGTACCGTGAGGCCGTCGAGCAGGCCCGTGCCCAGGAGCCGGCGGCGCTGACCTCGGTGCTGGAGCCGCACGCGCCGTTTCGCGGCGACCTGTCCTCACGCCCGGTGACGGCGCAGGGCAGCTACGCCCCCGACGGTCAGCTGCTCGTGCCCGACCGCCGGCTCGACGGGGTGAGCGGGTCGTGGGTGCTCACACCCTTCGTCGTCGAGGGGTCCGGTGCCACGATCGCGGTGGTGCGGGGATTCGTGACCAACCCGGCGGATGCCGGGGCGCCCCCCTCGGGCCCCCTCACCATCGCGGGTGGGTTGGCGCCGGGGGAGTCGCCGTCCTCCGTGCCGGTGGCGGCTGGCGAGATCGGGTCGATCGACCTGTCGTTGCTCGTCAACACCTGGCCGGGGGAGCTGTACAACGCCTTCGTCTTCCTCGAGTCCGAGACCCCGCAGGCTGCCGGCCAGCCGACCAGGGTGCCGACGCCGCTGCCGGACACGAGCATCCAGTGGCGCAACGCCGCGTACGCCGTGCAGTGGTGGGTCTTCGCGTTGTTCGCCCTCTGGGTGTGGTTCCGGATGGTGCGCGAGGAGACCCGCCGTGAAGCTCTGCTCGAGGCGCCGGGAGATACTGGGTCCCGTGACGACGCCTGACTCCCGCACCCACACCATCGACGACGTCGAGGGGGCCCGCTCGCGGCTGACCTTCTTCAAGGTCATGGCCTTCATCGTCGGCGTCGGGCTGCTCGTGCTCGTCGTCGAGATGGTGCTGTCGTACGGCTTCGGGCTCAAGGGTGAGGACAACCCGCTGTACTGGTGGCCCCAGCCGCACGGCTTCATCTACATGGTCTACCTCGTCGCCACGGCCCTGCTCGGGTTCAAGATCGGCTGGTCGCTGACGAAGATGGTGCTCGTCATGCTCGCCGGCTGTGTGCCCTTCCTGTCGTTCTGGGTCGAGCGCCGTGTTGCCCGACAGGTCGAGTCCGAGCTGGCGGCGGCGCGCCAGTAACCTGTGCGGGTGAGCGAGTCCCCCAGCACGCAGCCCGAGAGCACCCACCTCGCCGACCGGCCGGTGCTCGTCGTCGACTTCGGGGCGCAGTACGCCCAGCTCATCGCCCGCCGGGTGCGTGAGGCCAACTGCTTCAGCGAGGTCGTGCCGCACTCGATGCCGGTGGCCGAGATGCTGGCCAAGGACCCTGCCGCCGTGATCCTCTCCGGCGGGCCGTCGTCGGTCTACGAGGACGGCGCACCGAGCCTGGACCCGGCGCTGCTACAGGCCGGGGTGCCGGTCTTCGGCATGTGCTACGGCTTCCAGGCGATGGCTCAGGCCCTCGGCGGCACGGTGGAGCGCACCGGGCTCTCCGAGTTCGGCGCCACCCCCGCCACCATCCTCGACAGCACGTCCACACTGTTCAACGGCCAGCCCGTCGAGCAGTCGGTGTGGATGAGCCACGGCGACTCCGTCTCGGCCGCCCCGGAGGGGATGACGGTGACGGCCACGACCTCAGGAGCCCCCGTCGCGGGCTTCGAGGACGACGAGCGTCACCTCTACGGGGTGCAGTGGCACCCCGAGGTGCTGCACTCGACGTTCGGCCAGCAGGTGCTCGAGAACTTCCTGCTGCGGGGCGCCGGTCTCACGGGTGAGTGGACGGCCGCCAACGTCGTCGATGACCTCGTGTCGTCGGTGCGGGAGCAGATCGGTGACGCGCGCGTCATCTGCGGCCTGTCCGGTGGGGTCGACTCCTCGGTCGCCGCAGCCCTCGTGCAGCGTGCCGTCGGCAACCAGCTGACCTGCGTGTTCGTCGACCACGGGCTGCTGCGCTCGGGTGAGGCCGAGCAGGTCGAGCAGGACTTCGTCGCGGCCACGGGCGTCGACCTCGTCGTCGTCGACGCCAAGGAGCGCTTCCTCACGGCCCTGGCCGGGGTGTCCGACCCCGAGGAGAAGCGCAAGATCATCGGCCGCGAGTTCATCCGGGTCTTCGAGCAGGCCGCACGCGACGTCGTCGGCTCGCACGCGGGCTCGGACGACCACCCCGTCGAGTTCCTCGTGCAGGGCACCCTGTATCCCGACGTCGTGGAGTCCGGTGGGGGCACGGGCACGGCCAACATCAAGTCGCACCACAACGTCGGCGGCCTGCCTGACGACCTGCAGTTCAAGCTCGTCGAGCCGCTGCGGCTGCTGTTCAAGGACGAGGTCCGTCAGGTCGGGCTGGAACTGGGGGTTCCGGAGGCGATCGTCTGGCGCCAGCCGTTCCCCGGCCCCGGCCTGGGCATCCGCATCGTCGGTGAGGTCACCGGCGAGCGCCTGGACATCCTGCGCGCGGCCGACCTCATCGCCCGCGAGGAACTGACCGCGGCGGGGCTGGACCGCTCGATCTGGCAGTGCCCGGTCGTGCTGCTCGGCGACGTCCGCTCGGTCGGGGTGCAGGGTGACGGGCGCACCTACGGACACCCGATCGTGCTGCGGCCGGTGTCGTCGGAGGACGCCATGACGGCCGACTGGACCAGGGTTCCCTACGAGGTGCTGGCCAAGATCTCGACCCGCATCACCAACGAGGTGCGTGAGGTCAACCGGGTGGTCCTGGACATCACGTCCAAGCCGCCGGGCACCATCGAGTGGGAGTGACCGGCAGCCTCCACTCAGTCGAGGTCGTCGGCCGGTGAGCGCGTCGGCCAGTGGTCGACGAGGTCACCGGGGCCGAGCCCCAGGGCTCGTTCGATGTCGCCCGGCGAGGAGTCCTGCAGGTAGCTCGACACCACACCGGAGAGGTCGCGCCAGTAGCCGCGCAGCGTCGACTCCGACAGGTACAGCGTCCGGCTCAGCTCGGCGTACGTGAGCCCGCGGGCCCGCCCGGCCAGCACTTCGCGCTGGCGCTTGTTGAGCACCGTGACCCGTCCGCGCCGCACGAGTGCCTCGATGAGGCCGGTGACGCTCGGCGGTGCCACGAGCTCGCCGCGCGACACGGCGAGGAACGCCGTGCGCGTCTCGGCCAGGGTCGACGACTTCGACACCACCCCGGTGGCGCCGGCCGCCAGGCACGAGGCCAGCACGAAGCGGCGCTCCTCCTGGGTGTAGACGCACACGCGGTACCCGGCATCCACCGCGGCGTGGATGGCAGCCACTCCCTGCGCGGCGTCGGGCTGGCGCAGGTTGACCAGGTGCAGGTCGAGGATGACGACGTCGGCGCGCGGGGCCGCTGCGAGGAAGTCCTCGAGGCTGGGGTGGCTGGAGACGAAGGTGAGGTCGGGCAGCAGGACGGCCAGCGACTCGCGCACGGCGGTGGCGTCGTCGACGAGGCTGAAGCGGACGTCGGAACTCTGGTCGGGGTCGGTCACCGGTCACCCTCTCGCGTCAAGGTGACGGTGGTGCCCACTCCGGGGACGCTGTCGATCGTGGTCTCGATTCCGTGCGGGCTCAGCTGGTCGAGGGTCAGGGTGCGGATGCCGACTCCGTAGGTCGTCTCACGGGTGTCGAAGCCGACCCCGTCGTCGTGCACGGTGACTGCCCAGCCGGGGGTGTCCTCGAGCTCCTCGGCGTGCAGCACGACCCGGGTCGCGTTGGCGTGCTGGCGCACGTTGATGAGGATGCTGCGCAGCGCCGTCGCGAGATCGGTCGCCTCCGCGCCCAGGGTGGTTCCCCGGGCCAGGTCCGGGACGACGTCGAGGGGCAGGTCGGTGAACTCGGTCGCGATGTTCTCGACGAGTTCGGCGAGGTCGTGGGGCTCCTCCCCGGTCTGCCCGGGGCCGCCGGCCAGGTAGGCACGCATGCGGTTGAGCTCGGTGGCGGCCTGGACCCAGACCTGCGAGGGGGTGCGGCTGTCGACGGCGCCGAGCGCGCCCTGGTCGACGAGGATCTTCATCAGCGCGGTGCCGTTGTGGATCGCGGCCCGGGCCTTGCGTTCCTCGTCCTCCCGCGCGAGGCGGGCCGCGTACGCCCGGGACTCGTCGGCATCCTGCGCGATGCGCAGCACGGTGCCGACACCGAACCAGGCCAGTGGCGCGAGGCCGAGCATGGTGAACAGCTCACCGACGACCGTGGGGACGTCAGCAGCAGTGGAGATGATCGGCAGCACGTACACGGCGCGGGCGGCCACGAGGGTACCGACCAGTGCCCCCCAGATGCGCACGTCGCGCACCCCGACGAGCGAGCCGGCGACCGAGAGCGAGTAGGCGCTCTGGAAGCCGATCCAGCTCCCCGTGCGCAGTTCGACCGGCACCGTGACGAGCCCGACGAAGAGCAGGCCGACGGCGACGGCGGTGTCCAGGCACGCCCACGCCGTACCCGGTGGGCGGCGTCGCACCACGCACACGGCCGCGGTGGCCAGCGCCATCGCGCTGGCGACCGCCCACGTCAGCGCGGTGAGTGCCCGGTGCTCACCCTGGTCGAGGGCGGCGACCAGGGACGGGAGCATCTGGGCGAGCGTGGCGAGGCGCAGGCCGGCGACGAAGAGGCCGATGGCCCGTTGGGCCCGTGGCAGGGTCGCCGCGTCGGTGCCTGTCTGGGCATCGGTCATGACGGTCATCGCTCACCTCCCCGGGTCCCGTGCGTTCGGTCGTCCTCTGCATCCTCCACCACGCCGCAGGGTGCTCAGGGCAGTGCGGGGGCACAGAGGGGCAATCCGCTCGAGTTCCGCGTTTTCGTTGGATCCAGGAGTCCGTTTCCGCGGTTTCGTGGGATGCCGGTGCGGGCCGCGCGCGGCGACGCTGGCCACTCGCCGGCCCGATGGGCGGCGAACCGTGATGACTGCCCGACACCGGGCCGGCACCGGTCGTTCGAAGGAGGACACCATGAAGGTCACCAGCACGACGCGACGCGTCCTGGCCGCTGCAGCCGTCGTCGCCGCAGCGGTGGCGACCCAGGCCGCTGCCGTTCCGGCATCCGCCACCAGCTCCACGCTCACCTGCGCCAACGTCATCACGATCGTCGCGCGCGGGTCGGACGAGGCGGCCGGGACCGGCGGCACGACGAACGTGTACTCGTCGGGTGGCCTCGGCCTGATGTCGGGGGTTGCGGGAAAGGTGACGGGTGGCACCTCGAAGTCGGTGCGCACGGTCGGGCTGAAGTACCCGGCCACGATCGGGTTCGGTGGCCTCGCGTACTTCTCCAGCCTGGACACCGGCAAGGCCCGTCTCGCAGCGGAGCTCAACCGGCTGGCCACGTTGTGCCCCTCCTCCAGGACCGTGCTCATCGGGTACTCGCAGGGTGCACACGTCGTCGGTGACGTCACGTCGAACAGCAACCCGAACGCGCTCAGCACCGGCGCCAAGAGCCGGATCGCCGCGGTCTACCTCACGGGAGACCCGGTGCGGCGCCCCTACGAGTCGCACAACCGGGGAACCGGCATCGGTGGCGGGGTCCTCGTCGACCGCGGAGCGGGGCAGATGAGTGGTCTGGGATCGCGCATCCTCTCCTACTGCTACAAGGGCGACTGGGCCTGCGACGCGCCCCACAAGGACCCCACCCGCAGCGCCGCGATCCACACCAGCTACGGCAACTCCACCCTCAACACGACCTACGGCACCTGGATCGTCGGCAAGCTCTGAGCCTGGGAGATGGGCAACTCCGCGGATTCGTTGGATGCCGTGACGCCCACCCGTGCACCACGATGGTCCTCAGGACTCCTCGCCGGTTCGCTGGTGAGGCAGGAGGGGTGAGTGCTGGCCCGGCCACCGGCAGATCCTGCCGGTGGCCGGTCCGTGCCCAACGGTGCAGGGTCCCGCCACCTCCGCCGTGCCCCAGTCCCACCGCCGCTCGCCGTCTGCGTCGACTGCCGCCGAGCTGGTGGGCCGTCCCGCTGAGGCGTGGGTCACTGCCCCTCGCGCCCGCGACGTGGCAGGCTGTCCCCGGCATACTCACAGGTAACCAAAGGCGGCACCGATGCAGAGCACGACGACCACGGTCACGGCGAGCGACGGGACCGCCCTGCACACCCACCGGTGGGTGCCGGACGGTGAGCCCAAGGCCGTCGTCCAGATCGCCCACGGCATGGCCGAGCACTCGGCCCGCTACGCGCGGCTCGCGCAGGCCCTCACCGAGCACGGGTACGCCGTCTACGCCCACGACCACCGCGGGCACGGCTCGACGGCGAGCGAGATCGACCACGGGTACTTCGCCGACGAGAACGGGTGGGATGCCGTCGTCGCGGACATGCGTGCAGTGACCCGCCTCGCCCAGGAGGAGAACCCCGGCCTGCCGGTCTTCCTCCTCGGGCACTCGATGGGCTCCTTCCTCGCGCGCACGTACGTCATCGAGAACAGCCGGGACCTCGCGGGCCTCGTGCTCTCGGGGACGGGCGGCGACCCGGGCCCCCTCGGCAAGGTCGGTCTCGGTGTGGCCCGGCTCGAGAAGCGGGTGCGTGGCCCCCGCCACGTGAGCGCGCTGCTCGACAAGCTGACCTTCGGCCAGTTCAACGCGGCCTTCAAGCCCAACCGCACCGGGTTCGACTGGCTCTCGCGCGATGACGCGGAGGTCGACGCCTACGTCGACGACGCGCTCTGCGGGCGCACCTTCACCTCGGGCTTCTTCGTCGACCTCTTCGGCGGGATCCAGCGGATCAACGACCGCAAGCAGGTCGCACGGGTGCGCCGCGACCTGCCGATCCTGCTCATCGCCGGCGACAAGGACCCCGTCGGTGACGGCGGAAGGGGCCCGCGCGCCGTGGCCGAGCAGTACAGCTCGGTCGGGGTCGTCGACGTCACCTGCACCCTGTACCCGGGTGCTCGCCACGAGATCTTCAACGAGACCAACCGTGACGAGGTCACGGCGGACGTCGTCGCCTGGCTGGACTCCCACCTGCCCTGAGAGAGGCGCCGGCTCGCCCCGAGGGAGCCGATGGAATCGGACACGGGCGGCATCCGTGGCAGGCTGGGTGGGCACCACCGCCAGCCCCGATACGTGAGGACCGACCAGACGCATGTGTGGCATCGCCGGATACCACGGGCTCCCCGCCGACCCCGCGCTGCTCGAGCGCATGAACGCCCACCAGCAGCACCGTGGCCCTGACGGGGACGGAATCTGCGTCGACGGGCCCTGCGGCCTGGCGCACCGGCGGCTGTCGATCATCGACATCGCCCACGGCCAGCAGCCGATGGACACCGCCGACGGCCGGTACGCGATCGCCTACAACGGCGAGGTCTACAACTACCTCGACCTGCGCGGCGAGCTCGAGGCGCTCGGTCGCACCTTCACGACCGACTCGGACACCGAGGTCGTGCTGCAGGCCTTCGCGCAGTGGGGCGCCGACGCGTTCGACCGGTTCAACGGCATGTTCGGCCTCGCCATCTGGGACCGTCACGAGCAGCGGCTGACCCTGGCCCGCGACCACTTCGGCATCAAGCCGCTCTACGTCGCCATGGTCCCGAACCCGAGCGGTGAGGGCGAGGCGCTGCTGTTCTCCAGCGAGATCAAGCCGATCCTGGCCAGTGGCCTGTACGAGAAGCGGGTCAACGACCGCTCGGTCTACCGCTACCTGCGCTTTCGCGCCCACGAGGACGGCACGGAGACCTTCTTCGAGGGCATCGAGCGCCTCGCTCCGGGCGAGATGCTGGAAGCCGACGCGAACGGCATCCGACGTCGCATGTTCACCCGGCTGAAGGAGGAGCTGCTCGAGCTCGCCTCCGTGCAGCGCCCCTACGACGCGGCCGCGGCCGCGGAGTACAAGCGCCGCCTCGTGGAGTCGGTGCGGCTGCGCCTGCAGTCCGAGGTGCCCGTGGGCACGAGCCTGTCCGGTGGCCTGGATTCGAGTGCGGTCGCCGTCATCATCAACCAGCTGCTGAACGAGGGTGACTCGCTCTCCCTCAGCGCGGTCGGCGCCCGGCAGAACACCTTCTCCGCGATCTTCCCCGGGTCGATCAACGACGAGGAGAAGTACGTCGACGACGTCCTGGACATCTGCACCGGGCACGTCGAGGCGCACAAGATCCTTCCGACGGCCGATGAGTTCAAGGCCGACCTGCTCGACTTCATCCGCACCCAGGAGGAGCCGATCATCTCCTCCGGGCCCTACGCGCAGTACCAGGTGATGCGCGAGGCCACGAAGCACGTCACCGTCCTGCTCGACGGGCAGGGCGCCGACGAGATGATGGCCGGGTACATCCCGTACTACTTCGTCTACCTGCGTCAGCTGCGCGCCCAGGGCGCCACGCTCGCGGCCGCCGAGCTCGCGAAGAGCCTCGACGTGCTCTACCGGCTGGGCCGCTTCAAGCTCAAGGCCAAGGTCAAGCTGAAGAAGTCGATCCCCACCACGCACCTGCTGAACCGTGACTTCGTCGCCGCGCACCGGGGCGAGCGCTACAGCTCAGAGGGAGCCAACCTCAAGAAGCGCCTCGTCGAGGACCTGTTCCACAACTCGCTGCCGAGCCTGCTGCGCTACGAGGACAAGAACACGATGCGCTTCTCCCTCGAGGGGCGCGTGCCGTTCCTCGACAAGGAGGTGCTGAAGTTCATCTTCAGCCTGTCCGACGAGGCGATCATCAAGGACGGCTGGAACAAGCGGGTGCTGCGCGACGCGACCCGCGGCCTGCTCCCCGAGTCGATCAACCGCCGCCGCAACAAGATCGGCTTCACCACCCCCCAGGGTGAGTGGTTCATGCGGCTGAAGAACCACTTCTACAACATCTTCCTCAGCGAGTCCTTCGCCAACCGGCCGTACGTCAACCAGACCGAGGTCATCGCGGCGTTCGAGGGGTGGATCAAGGGCGCGAACGACGTCGACACGATGACCTTCTGGCGCCTGATCAACCTCGAGCTGTGGATGCGTGAGTTCATCGACGAGCACGAGGATGCCGGCGACGCCACCGACGCGACCGCCCGGGTCAAGACCGACTACGAGGCGAACGAGGGGCAGAACCTCGACCTCGTGACCTCCCTGGGCGAGAACGTGCGCCGCTACCCGGTGCGCACCGAGCTGTTCAGCCGCGACGACGACCTCGACGCACGGGTGCTCGAGCACATCGACGCCTTCTTCGCCGGGCTGCCAGCCGCCGGCCCCGACCACGAGGCCGCGACGCGCGGACCGTGGTGGTTCTTCCTGTCCGAGAAGGTCGTCGCGATCACGCAGGGCCGCTCCTACTTCGTCTGGGACATCAAGGTCGGTCGACCGGCGCGCGTGCTGTCGCGCTACGTGACCCGCACCCCCGCGGGGATCGGCCTCGGCAGCCCGTTCACGATGCAGCTCGCGATCCAGGAGGCCGGCCTGCCGCGGGTGCTCTACGCATCGGCCGGGGGGGCGATCGGCAAGGTGATCGGGCGAAAGGGCCTGTTCTACGAGCTCGTCGGCAACCAGATCAACGCCATCGACGGACCGACGGAGTACTCCGCCTACCCGTCGAACGTCTCGGCGAAGCTGGCCCCGAAGGACCCGGATGCCGTGGCGGCGCGCCTCAGTGCCGCGATCCGCGAGCGGGTCCCCGAGCCGTGGCGCTCGACCTTCGGCGGCACGGTGATCATGGACGCCAACGACATCGGCCGCAACGTCCTCGGCTCTGACGTGCCGGGTGACTGGACCCGGTTCGAGGAGATGTTCGCCGACAACCCGCTCGG
>ENA-UOWE01004152-UOWE01004152.1-activated-sludge-metagenome-genome-assembly--contig:-NODE-4152-length-14222-cov-6.874144_pt1 | contig 14222 bp, 8 predicted proteins | sample MGYA00249841_ERZ761562 | MGnify/ENA primary metagenome ERZ761562 (study PRJEB28883, sample SAMN05720200) | activated sludge metagenome | isolation source: Anaerobic digester | place: Japan... | reverse complement strand
TCGGGACGTTGATGCCGACGCCGAGGGTGTCGGTGCCGCAGATGACCTTGAGCAGTCCGGCCTGCGCCAGTTGCTCGACCGTGCGGCGATAGCGGGGGAGCATGCCGGCGTGGTGGACCCCGATCCCCTTGCGCAGCAAGCCATTGAGCGTCTTGCCGAAGCCGGCAGCGAAGCGGACGGTCGCCAGTCGGTCGGCGATCGCGACCTTCTCCTGAGGCGTGAGGAGCTTCATCGAGTGGAGGGACTTGGCGTGCTCGGCGGCAGCGGCCTGGCTCGGGTGGACGACATAGACCGGGGCCCGGTGGGTGCTGACGATCTCCTCGAGAGTGTCGGTCAGCGGATCGACCGACCAGGTGAACGTCAGGGGGATGGGCCGCTCGGCGGTGGTGACGAGGGCGACGTCCCGGCCGGTCCGTGAGGTGAGGTCGGCAGTGATGCCCCTCATGTCGCCGAGGGTCGCGGACATGAGGACGAGCTGGGTGTCGGTGAGCTCGAGCAGAGGGACCTGCCAGGCCCAACCGCGCTGCGGATCGGCGTAGTAGTGGAACTCGTCCATGACCACCAGGCCGACGTCGGCCGAGGAGCCCTCTCGCAGAGCGATGTTGGCGAGGACCTCGGCGGTGCAGCAGATGATCGGGGCATCGGCGTTGACGCTCGCGTCGCCGGTGAGCAGACCGACCTGGTCGGCGCCGAAGACGTCGCACAGGGCGAAGAACTTCTCGTTGACGAGGGCCTTGATGGGCGCGGTGTAGAAGCTGACGCGGTCGGCAGCCAGCGCCGCGAAGTGGGCGGCCGTGGCCACGAGGGACTTGCCTGACCCCGTCGGGGTGGCAAGGACGACATGACGACCCGAGAGCACTTCGATGATGGCCTCGTCCTGATGCGGATAGAGGGCCAGCCCCTGCCCGTCCGCCCACGTGGTGAACGCCTCGTAGAGCTCGTCGGCGTCGTCGGTGACCGGGCCCAGCGCGAGCGCCGTGAGCGGGTGCTCAGGGCTCGTCGAGGTCGCTGCGGCGGTGTCGGTCACGGCTGCCATGATGCCCTGTGTGGCAGACACCCCCTTCCCCGAGGATCTCCAGACAGCGCGTTTGACCCTGCGCCGACCGGTCGAGAGCGACCGCGACTTCTGGGTCAGGGTCCACCGCGACCCGCGCACCTATGAGCATGCGCCCCACGCGATGGCCGCGACCGATGAGGCCGCCAGCGCCGACTTCGACAAGGTCCTGGGTCACTGGGCCGAGCGTGGCTTCGGCTATCACGTCGTCGAGATGCCGAGCAGCCCCGATGGTGCGCCCGTCGGCGTGGGTGGATTGAAACTCAGCCCCGCCACCGACGACATTCCAGCCGAGCTCAACCTCTACTACCGACTGGTCCCCGAGGTGCACGGCCAGGGCCTGGCGCGGGAGGCTTCGAGGGCCTGGGCGGCCTGGGGCATCGAGTGGCTGCCGGCTGACCTGCCGATCATCGCGGCGGCCAAGGCGACCAACCCGCGCTCGATCGCCACGGCCAGGTCGGCCGGGTTGACCGAGGTCGGCACACGTCTCCTGCCGGGGGATCCGCCCGAGTTCGGTGAGTCGGCCATCCTGCAGGCGCCCACCGTCGAGGTGGTTCGGGAGCAGGCCTTCGATGGCGACACCCGCGACGAAGTGCTCGACCTGTGGTGCGCGACCAACGACGCCGGAGGAGCGGTGGGATTTCTCCCCGGTGCCCCGCGCGCCAACGTCGCGAGAGCGCTCGCGGCCCACGAGCAGGGCATGCGCGCCGGCGACGTGACGGCTGTTCTGCTCCGCTCACCCGCTGGCGGATTGCTCGGTTTGGCCTTCTGGCAACGCCCGGCGAACCCTCTCCTCCACCATCGCCGCACGGCATACCGGGTGATGACCGACCCGATCCACCGCGGACGCAACCTCGGCCGCCTCCTCATGGCGGCGATGCATCGAGTCGCCCGCGAGGACGGGGTGGAGATCGTCGAGCTCGGTGTGCGCAGTGGCTATGGCACGGAGGACTTCTACGCCGGGTTGGGCTATGAGGAGATCGGGCGGCTCAAGGGTGGGATCCGGATCGCCCCCGGAGATGAGCGCGACGACATCCACATGGCTCGCAGGCTGGACCAATAACCTCACTACGTGACGACGGACGAGCACGAGCGACTGCGCGAGTCGCCCGGAGATGACGACCCCTGGCGCCTCTGGGGTCCCTACCTGTCGGGACGTCAGTGGGGGACGGTGCGCGAGGACTACTCCGCGGATGGCAACGCGTGGGACTTCTTTCCGTTCGACCACGCCCACGCGCGCACCTATCGCTGGGGCGAGGATGGCATCGCCGGACTCACCGATCGCTTCGGCTTCCTCAACCTGGCCATCGCCATGTGGAACGGTCAGGACGACCGGCTCAAGGAGCGCTACTTCGGCCTGACCAACGCCGAGGGCAATCACGGCGAGGACGCCAAGGAGTACTGGTGGGCGCTCGACGCGACCCCTACCCATGCCTGGGGGCAGTCGCTCTATCGCTATCCCCAAGCGGCCTTCCCCTATCAGCGTCTCCGTGAGGAGAACGCCCGGCGAGGCACTGATCAGCCGGAATTCCGGCTCGCGGACACCGGGATCCTCGAGGGCGATCGCTTCTTCGACGTCGTCACCACCCACGCCAAGGTCGCCCCCGACGACATCTGCATCACCTACGAAGCCACCAATCATGGGCCCGACCCCGCACCGCTGGACCTCGTGCCGCAGCTGTGGTTCCGCAACACGTGGTCGTGGGGTGTCGACCCCCGCCGACCGACGCTGCGGCTGCTCCCCGAGCGCGACATTCGCGCCGTCGGGACCACGGTCATCGAGGCCACCCACGGCTGGCTCGGGCGCTACCACCTCATCGCCGAGGGATCTCCGGCCGTGCTCTTCTGCGACAACGAGACCAATCCACGCGTCTTCGGTGAGGTGCCCGCGGAAGCCAACCACCCGGCATACCCGAAGGACGCCATCAACGACGCGATCGTGCGCGGCGACGAGAGGCGGCTCAACCCCGCCCTGACCGGGACGAAGGTCGGGCTGCGCTACCGCTTCGATGCGGTGGGGCCCGGGGAGACCGTCACGGTGCGGCTGCGGTTGCGCGGCGATCACCAGGTCGAGCGACCTTTCGGGAGCACGTATGCCGAGGTGCTGGCCAATCGTCGCGCCGAGGCCGACGCCTTCCACCGGGCCGTCGTGCCCGAGGGCGTGTCAGAGGTCGATCGGGAAATCGCGCGGCGTGCCTTTGCGGGGTTGTGCTGGGGCAAGCAGCTGTATCGCTACTCCGTGCGCGAGTGGCTCGACGGGGACCCGGGCCAGCCGCCTCCGCCACCCGAGCGCCGGCTGCGCAACGGCCGCAACAACGGCTGGCGTCATCTGGCGTTGGCCGATGTGATCTCGATGCCGGACGAGTGGGAGTACCCCTGGTTCGCGACGTGGGACCTGGCCTTCCACTGCGTCGCGATGGCGCGCATCGACCCGGCGTTCGCCAAGGGGCAACTGCTGCTCCTCGTGCGCGAATGGGCCCAACACCCCAACGGGCAGTTGCCTGCCTACGAGTGGGACTTCGGCGACGTCAACCCGCCGGTGCATGCGTGGGCGGCCTGGCAGGTCTATCTGCTCGACGGTGCCCGCGACCAGGGCTTCCTCGTGCGGGTGCTCACCAAACTGCTCATCAACTTCTCGTGGTGGCTCAATCGCAAGGACTCCGATGGGTCGAACCTCTTCGAGGGCGGCTTCCTCGGGATGGACAACATCTCGGTCTTCGACCGCTCGCGGGACGTGCCGGCCGGGTGGCGGCTGGAGCAGTCCGATGCGACGAGCTGGATGGCCTTCTCGTCGCTGACGATGCTGCGGATCGCGCTCGAGTTGAGCCGGGTGGACAAGGCCTGGGACGGGATCGCGACGACGTTCTTGGAGCACTTCTTCGCGATCGCAGAGGCCATGGAGCGCTTCGGCACCGACGACGTGTCGCTGTGGGATGACACGGACGGCTTCTTCTATGACGTGCTCGTGGGTCCTGACGGGCGGTCCGAGCCGGTGCGGGTGCGCTCGCTCGTCGGGCTGCTACCGCTCGTGGCCATCGCCAACGTGCCGGGCTGGGTCTTCGAGGACCTCACCGACTTCACCGCGCGGTTGCGCTGGCTGCAGCGGCGGCGACCCGAGTTGACCGATGCCCTCGTCAAGAGCGGCAGCCGGCGTGACGTCGTTCGGACCCTCTCACCGCTCACTCCCGAACGCGAGGCCCGCCTGCACGAGCGGCTCTTCGACGAGGCCGAGTTCCTCGGGCCACACGGCATCCGGTCGTTGTCGGCGTCCTATCGCGACGGGGTGAGCCTCGATGTCGCCGGTGTGACGATGGATCTTCGCTATGACCCGGGGGAGTCCTCGACGCGCATGTTCGGGGGCAACTCCAACTGGCGCGGCCCGGTGTGGTTCCCCGTCAACGTGCTTCTGCTCCACGCCATGCGGACCCATGCGCGAGCGGCCGGGCCGGACCACGAGGTCGAGTTCCCGACGGGTTCGGGTCGGCGATTTCCGTTGGAGCAAGCTGCTCTTGAGGTCGAGCAGCGACTCATCGCCCTCTTCCGTCCCGGTCCGGACGGCCGACGGCCCGGCACTCCTGCGGACCATCCGAGCGGGCCGCTGTGGGACGTGCACCCGACCTTCGCCGAATACTTCGACGGCGACACCGGGAGAGGCTGCGGCGCCACCCACCAGACAGGGTGGACTGCCCTCGTCGCCCACCTCATCTGTGGCGGCGGCATCCAACCCGACTGACGTGCAAGTCGGTTGGGTCAGCTCAGGCCCGTGATGCGTCCCTCGTCGTCGATCTCCATCCGGTCCGAGGCAGGCACCTTCGGCAGACCCGGCATGGTCATGATCTCGCCCGTCACCATGACGACGAAGCCCGCGCCAGCTGACAGACGCACCTCGCGCACGTTCACGGTGTGACCGGTCGGGGCGCCCCGCAGGGTCGGGTCGGTCGAGAAGGACGACTGGGTCTTGGCCATGCACACGGGCAGGTGCCCGTAGCCCTCGGCCTCGATCTGGTCGAGCTTCTTCTTGGCCTTGGCGTCGAAGGTCACCCCCGAAGCGCCGTAGACCTTGGTGGCGATCGCCTCGGCCTTCTCGGCGAGTGACTCCTCGTCGGAATAGACGAACTGCACTTCCCGATCCGAGGCCTCGATGGTCTCGACGACGACGCGTGCCAACTCCTCGGCCCCGGCGCCACCGTGGGAGAAGTGGGTGGCCTCGACGGCCGTCGAACCCTCGGCCGCGACCAGGTCCTTGAGCGCGGCGATCTCGGCGTCGGTGTCGGTGGGGAAGCGGTTGATCGCGACGACGGGCGGCAAGCCATAGACGTCGATGATGTTGCGGAGGTGCTTGCGCAGGTTGGCCATGCCGCCCGTGAGCGCCTCGATGTTCTCGCCCTTGAGGTCCGCGACCGCCACCCCGCCGTGATACTTCAGTGCTCGCACGGTGGCGACAAGCACGATTGCCTTGGGACGAAGCCCGCTCTTGCGACACTTGATGTCGATGAACTTCTCGGCCCCGAGGTCGGCGCCGAAGCCGGCCTCCGTCACGACATAGTCCGCCAACTTGAGTGCTGAGCGGGTCGCGATCACCGAGTTGCAGCCATGCGCGATGTTCGCGAACGGGCCGCCGTGGATCATCGCCGGTGTGTGCTCCAAGGTCTGGACCAGGTTGGGAGCCAACGCATCTCGCAAGATGATCGTCATCGCGGCGTCGGCCTTGAGTTCGCGTGCGGTGACCGGCTGCTTGTCGCGCGTGTGTCCGATGACGATGTCGCCCAACCGCTTGCGCAGGTCGGCAATGGACGTCGCGAGACAGAAGATCGCCATGACCTCCGAGGCGACGACAATGTCGAAGCCGTCCTCGCGTGGGAAGCCGTTGACCACCCCACCGAGCCCGACGACGATGTCGCGCAGCGCGCGGTCGTTGAGGTCGACGACCCGCTTCCACGTGATCGTGCGCGGGTCGATGCCCAGAGCGTTTCCGTGGTGGATGTGGTTGTCGATGAGGGCAGCCAGCAGGTTGTTGGCCGCCGCGATCGAGGCGAAGTCGCCGGTGAAGTTGAGGTTGATGTCGGCCATCGGCACGACCTGGGCGTAGCCCCCACCAGCAGCCCCGCCCTTGATGCCGAAGACGGGTCCCATGGAGGGTTCACGCAGGGCGACGATGGCCTTCTTCCCGATCCGGGAGAGTCCGTCGGCCAGACCGACCGAGGTCGTCGTCTTGCCCTCGCCGGCCGGCGTGGGGGAGATGGCGGTGACCAGGACGAGGGTGCCGTCCTCCCGGTCCTCCAAGGTCCTCAGATAGTCGAGCGAGATCTTCGACTTGGTGTGGCCATAGGGCACGAGGTCCTCGGCGTCGATGCCGAGGCGCTCCTTGGCCAGGGTCGCGATCGGGGTGATCGTCGCGGCTTCAGCGATCTCGATGTCGGCCGGGACGGGGAGGTTGGTCTCATCGTTGAGGGTCACAGCCACATACTGGCACCGTCGACGGCCCCACGTCACGCATTCTTGTGATCATTACGCAACGCGTTGCGCATTGCGCGACGCGAAGCAGCGCCACTTGGTCAGCCTGGGGACAGCCGGCCAGCGCAGCCGGGCGCACGGCATACCCTGCCTTGGTGCCCTCCCTCGACGACCTGCTGACCGCTGCCGTGGCCGGGGTGGGCGGCTCACCACGCGAGGGCCAACAAAAGATGGCGTATGCCGTGGAGCAGGCGGTCCGCGATGCGCGGCACCTTCTCGTGCAGGCCGGGACGGGCACCGGAAAGTCCCTCGCGTACCTCGTCCCCGCGATCAAGCACGCCATCGACACGGGGCGCACGGCCATCATCGCGACGGCCACCTTGGCTCTGCAGGGGCAGATCGTCGAGCGTGACCTGCCGCGCCTGGCCGCCGCGCTCGAGCCCCTGCTCGGGCGCCGACCGACCTATGCCCTGGTCAAGGGCCGCGCCAACTATGTCTGCGCCCACAAGCTCGAGGGAGGCTTCCCCGACGACCCCGACGAGGGGGCGCTGCTTGGCGTCGGCGCGGTCGACAGCCAGGCGTCCTGGCTGGGCAAGGAGGTGATTCGGGTCCGCGAATGGGCCCAGGACACCGAGACGGGGGAGCGCGACGATCTCATGCCGGGTGTGAGCGATCGTGCGTGGCGACAGGTGTCGGTGAGCGCGCACGAGTGCCTGGGGGGCAAGTGCCCGGTCATCGACGAGTGCTTCGTCGAGAAGGCACGCGCGGAGGCCAAGGAGGTCGACGTCGTCGTCACGAACCATGCGTTCATGGCGATCGATGCCTTCGAGGGCCGGCAGATGCTGCCCGAGCACGACCTGCTCGTCATCGACGAGGGGCACGAGCTCGTCTCACGGGTCACGTCGACGATCACGGACGAGATCAGCGCCGGGATGATTCGGGCGGCGGCCAAGCGCGCCGGGCGGGCGGCCGACGCGAGCGAGACCATGGAGGACGCTGCGGCCTTCCTCGAGAGCGTGGTCGACGGTGCGCCGGAGGGTCGCCTGACGGGCATCCCCGACACGTTGGCGGTCGCGCTGGCACGCGTGCGGGACACCAGCCGTCAGGTGCTCACCGAGCTCAAGCCCGAGCGCGGGGCCGAGGCCGACGGCGCGCGACAGGTGGCGATCGCGGCCGTCGAGGAGATGTTCGACAACTCCTCGCGCATCCTCGAGGAGCGTGACCTCGACGTCGTCTGGTTGAGCAACGACCCGCGCCGCGGGCCAGTTCTGCGCGTGGCGCCCATGAGCGTGGCGATGCTCGTGCGCGACAAGATCTTCGACGAGCGCACTGTGGTCCTGACCTCGGCCACGCTCGAGTTGGGTGGGTCCTTCGATGCAGTGGCCGGGACGATCGGTCTGCGCGGCGAGGGGGCTCCCGAGTGGGAGGGCCTCGACGTCGGCAGCCCCTTCGACTACCCCCAGCAAGGCATCGCCTATGTCGCCAAGCACCTTCCGGCACCGGGGCGCGATGGCGCCTCGCCGGAGATGTTCGACGAGATCGAGGCGCTCGTGCGCGCGGCGGGTGGCCGGACGCTGGGTCTCTTCTCGTCGATGCGAGCCGCCAAGGCGGCGACCGAGGAGATGCGCGAGCGCTTCGAGGCGGATCCGGCCGGGATCACCTTCCTGTGTCAGGGCGAGGACCAGACCGGCACCCTCGTGCGCGAGTTCGCCAAGGACCCGCAGACCTGCCTCTTCGGCACCTTGTCCCTCTGGCAGGGCGTCGACGTGCCCGGTTCGACCTGCCAACTCGTCCTCATCGACCGGATCCCGTTTCCTCGCCCCGATGACCCGCTGGCCTCGGCCCGCACGCAGGCCATCCAGAGCATGGGCGGCAACGGCTTCATGGCGGTGTCGGCCACCCACGCGGCACTGCTGCTCGCCCAGGGCGCGGGACGCCTCATCCGAAGGGGAGACGATCGTGGTGTGGTCGCCTTCCTCGATTCGCGCATGATGACGGCCCGGTATGCCGGGTTCCTCCAACGCTCCCTGCCCCCCTTCTGGCCGACGACCGACCGGGCGCTCGTGCTCAACGCGCTGCAGCGCCTCGATCGCACTGCCCCCGCGCCGGTGCCGGTCGCCGAGCGCGGCGAGGTCCTCACGCCATTGGCCCCGACAGTGGAGGAGGCGCCAGCACCACCGCCATCACCTCCGCCGCCACCGCCTCCGCCGCCGGAGTCGACCCGCACCGCGGTCACCCAGGGCCATGCGTGGACCGAGGATCAGGACGAGGAGCTGCGCGAGGGCCTCGAGATGGATCTCGAGATCGAGGAGATCGCCGAGCACCTCGATCTCCCGGTCGAGGTGATCCGTCAGCGCTCCGAAGCCCTCGGGCTCCTGTCGTAGGGGCATGGCAGGCTGAGGCCATGAGCGGCGTTCCCCCACTGGTGCTCATCAGTGGCCCAGAGCAAGTGCTCGCCGAGCGCGCGCTCGCCGAGACCCTTGACGCTCTCAAGGTGACCGCCCCCGATCTGGAGGTGGTGCGCCTCCACGCCACGGCATACACGGCCGGTCAACTCGCCATCGAGGCCAGCCCCTCCCTCTTCGGCGGCGACAAGGCGATCGTCATCTTCGACCTCGACGAGGCGGTCGACGAGGCGCAACTCGACGTCCTCGACTTCCTCGGAGCTCCTCAGCCGGACGTGACCCTCATCGTGTGCCACAAAGGTGGCCAGCGCGGCAAGAAGGTTCTCGACGGGCTCAAGGGCAAGGGCGCTCGCGTCATCGACGCGCCGGCGATCAAGACCGATCGCGAGAAGGTCGACTTCGCGATGCACGAGTTCCGGCGGGCCGGCCGCAAGGCGCACGCCCAAGCCGCGCAGGCGCTCGTCGAGGCCGTGGGCAAGGACCTGCGCGAGTTGGCCGCCGCCTGCCAGCAACTCGTCTCCGACACCACCGGGGTCATCGATGAGCAGGTCGTGATGACCTACCACGGCGGCAAGGTGGAGGCGACCGGCTTCCGGGTGGCCGATGCGGCGATGGCCGGCAACACCGCCGAGGCGCTCCGCCTGCTTCGACATGCCCTAGCCGTCGGAGTGGACCCGCTGCCCATCATCGGTGTCCTCGCCTCGCAAGTGCGTCAACTCATCAAGGTCGGCTCGGCCGGGCGTGGGCACAGCGGGGCGCTGGCCAAGGAACTCGGCATGGCCCCGTGGCAGGTGGACAAGGCGCGCCGCCAACTGCAGGGGTGGAACGCCGAGTCCCTCGGCCGCTCTCTCCAGGCCGTCGCGGCCGCGGACTACGAGGTCAAGGGCGGCGGGCGGGACCGCGTCTATGCGGTCGAGCGCGCGGTCCTGACGATCTGCCGCGAGCATGCCGCGGGCTGAGCCCGTTTTGTGGGGGAGCCGCGCCCGCTGGTAAGTTTGTCCCTTGCGTGCGCGCTCAGGTCGTGCGCGTCACGTTGCACCACCCAGGGTGAGCCAGCAAGGGTGTCCCCACTCCCGGTCCCGGCTCGCTCCTGCCGCCCTCTAACGGCATACCGACCAATCAGGAAGACGAATCACCAGTGGCAAACATCAAGTCCCAGATCAAGCGGATCAAGACCAACAACAAGGCGACCGAGCGCAACAAGGCCATCAAGGCCGAGTTCCGCACCGCCGTCCGCAAGGTCCGTGAGGCCGTGGCCGGCGGCGACGCCGACAAGGCCGCCGAGGCCCTCAAGCACGCGAGCAAGCGGCTCGACAAGGCCGTGAGCAAGGGCGTCATCCACAAGAACCAGGCCGCCAACAAGAAGTCGGCCCTGGCCAAGAAGGTCTCCAGCATCTGATCGCTTCGGCGAGTCTCGCGAGACCCCCGAGGGGCCGGTCACCAACACGGTGACCGGCCCCTCTGCCGTCAGTGCCGGAAGCGTTTCACCGCCTCGGTGACGCGGGTGAAGACCTGGCTATCAAGGGTGGCCCCCTCACGGCGGACAGCGGCCTCGTCGACCCGGATGATCCGATTGACGCGCGCCTCGCTGGGGCGTCCCTGCCGGTCCCACGGCCCGCTGCCGATGTCGATCCACTCCCGGCCCGCCCGTCGCTCCTGCTGGGCGTCCCGATCGTGGTCCTTGCTCGTGAGCTGCAGCGCAAGCAGCCACGGGCCGTCGCGCCCGATGAGGAGGACCGGGCGGTCCTTGCCCTGAGTGTGGTCCTCCTCGAAGGGCACCCACGTCCAGACGATCTCGCCCGGGTCGGGCCGCCCGTCGGCCTTGGCCGCCCACTCCATCTGGGGCAGACCGACAAAATCGCCGGGGTATGCCGGGGAGCCGGTTCCCGGAGCGGGCGCGCCTTGTGCTCGTGGCCGGGGCGGGGCCTGCAGCGGCCCAGCCGTGCCGGGGGGCGATCCGGCCGAACCGGTGAAGAGCCGCCGGAGCAGGTCGAGGAGGGGTCGCATGTTCCCCACCATAGGCATGTGGTGAGCGCCGCACGCGACCCTGCCCCCGGCATACCCGGTTGGGCGGGGATGCCAGAGGGGGCGTCGATCGCGCGTCTGGCATCCCGTCTTGGTCCGCGGCCACGGGTCCTCTGTCACGTGGGATGCCGGACGCGGGTTGGTGCCCGCCTCTGACATCCCACGCCGCGATCGGGATGCGGGATGGTGCTGGTTGGATGAGGGGATGAGTCCTCGGTTGTCGCAGCGCGGGCAGGTCGAGCCCTTCCACGTCATGGAGTTGCTGCAGAAGGCAGCGGATCGCCAGGTCAGCCATGGTGATGTCATCACGATGTGCGCGGGCCAGCCCAGCACGCCCGCGCCGCTTGTCGCCAGAGAGGCTGCTGCCGCCGCCCTCCGGCATGGCGAGGTCATGGGCTACACCCCTGCCATGGGCATCCACGCCTACCGGGAGGCGATCGCAGCCCATTACCTCGACACCTACGGGCTGACGGTCGATCCGCACTCGATCGCCGTCACGACGGGCTCGTCGGCGGGCTTCACGGCGATCTTCCTCGCCGCCTTCGACCCCGGGGATGTGGTGCTCATGACGCGTCCGGGCTACCCGGCTTACCGCAACACCTTGCAGGCGCTCGGCTGCCGTCCTGTCGAGCTCGAGTGCGGGTCAGAGGTTCGCTTCCAGCCCACGCTGGCGATGCTCCAGGAGTGGGCCGAGGCCAACGGCGGCCCACCGGCGGGACTGATCATCGCCTCACCAGCCAATCCGACCGGCACGATCATCGCCGCGGATGAATTGGCGGCCATCGCCCGCTGGTGCCAAGAGCAGGACGTCCTGCTCATCAGCGACGAGATCTATCACGGGGTGACCTTCACCGAGCCGGGTTCGTCGGCCTGGGCGACCTCTCGCTGCGGGGTGCTCGTCGGGTCGATGAGCAAGTACTTCTCCATGACCGGATGGCGGGTCGGTTGGCTCGTCCTGCCCGATCACCTCGTGCGACCCATCGAGTTGCTGCTCGGCAACCTCAACATCTGTGCCCCAGCGATCAGTCAGATCGCGGCGACGGCCGCCTTGGGACCCGAGGCGCGAGAGGAACTCGAAGGGCACGTCCAGCGCTACCGCGTCAACCGAGACCTCGTCCTCGGCCGACTGCCCGAGCTCGGGATCACCTCGTGGGCCCCGGCCGACGGGGCCTTCTATGCCTACGCCGACGTCTCCCACCTGACCGATGACTCGCAGGCCTGGTGCGACGAGGTGCTCGCGGCCACGGGTGTGGCGATCACGCCGGGGGCCGATTTCGCGCCGGGGATTGGACGGCACACCGACCTCGATGGCGCCCGCTGGGTGCGGGTCAGCCTCGCCGGCGCGACCTCGGACATGGACGAGGCGATGACCCGCCTCGCGACCCACGCCGCCCGCGGAGGTGCGCGCACGGCATACGGAACTCGTGGGAGACTGGACCACTGACGCCACGCCGGTGCTCCACGCCCGGCCCAGCCCCGCACGCCTGACCGCCCGCCGATCACCCGAGGTTCACCACCGTTGTCCCCCCGCGCCCGCACCGTGCTGCAGCCGCACGCCACGCCGCCGGAGGCGATCCGCAACTTCTGCATCATCGCCCACATCGACCACGGCAAGTCGACCCTCGCGGACCGCATGCTCCAGATCACCGGCGTGGTCGACGAGCGCTCGATGCGGGCGCAGTATCTCGACCGGATGGACATCGAGCGCGAGCGTGGCATCACGATCAAGAGCCAGGCCGTCCGGATGCCGTGGGAGCTCGCCGACGAGGCCGGCACCACCCAGCCCTACATCCTCAACATGATCGACACCCCCGGGCACGTCGACTTCACCTATGAGGTGAGCCGCAGCCTCGCGGCTTGTGAGGGCGCAGTGCTCCTCGTCGACGCCGCGCAGGGGATCGAGGCCCAGACGCTGGCCAACCTCTACCTCGCCATGGAGAACGACCTGGCGATCATCCCCGTGCTCAACAAGATCGATCTGCCAGCGGCCCAGCCGGAGAAGTTCGCCGAGGAGCTCGCCGGCCTGATCGGCTGCGAGCCCGAGGACTGCCTCAAGGTGTCCGGCAAGACCGGTGTCGGTGTCGAGCCGCTCCTTGACCACATCGTGCGCTCGATCCCGCATCCCGTCGGCGACGCCGATGCGCCCGCCCGCGCGATGATCTTCGACTCGGTCTACGACACCTACCGCGGCGTCGTCACCTATGTCCGCGTCATCGACGGCAACCTCAACCCCCGCGAGCGCATCGTCATGATGTCCACCCGCGCCCAGCACGAGTTGCTCGAGATCGGCGTCATCTCACCCGAGCCCGTGCCCGGCAAGGGCCTCGGTGTCGGCGAGGTCGGCTACCTCATCACCGGCGTGAAGGACGTGCGCCAGAGCCGCGTCGGTGACACCGTCACCAACCTCGCCAAGCCGGCGACGAAGGCCTTGGGCGGCTATCGCGACCCCAAGCCGATGGTCTTCTCCGGCCTCTACCCGATCGACGGCTCGGACTACCCCAACCTGCGCGAGGCCCTCGACAAACTCAAGCTCAACGACGCCGCACTGGTCTACGAGCCGGAGACCTCGGCCGCGCTCGGCTTCGGCTTCCGCTGCGGCTTCCTGGGTCTGCTGCACCTCGAGATCGTCCGGGAGCGCCTCGAGCGCGAGTTCAACCTCGACCTCATCTCCACCCAGCCCAACGTGGTCTACGAGGTCGCGATGGAGGACGGTAAGCAGATCACCGTCACCAACCCGAGCGAGTTCCCCGGCGGCAAGATCGCCGAGGTCCGCGAGCCCGTCGTGCGCGCGACGATCCTCGCCCCGAGTGAGTTCATCGGCGCGATCATGGAACTCTGCCAGGGCAAGCGTGGGTCGCTCCGCGGCATGGACTACCTCTCCGAGGACCGCGTCGAGATGCGCTACACGCTGCCGCTCGCCGAGATCGTCTTCGACTTCTTCGACCAGCTCAAGTCGCGCACGCGCGGCTATGCCAGCCTCGACTACGAACCCGACGGCGACCAGACCGCTGACCTGGTCAAGGTCGACATCCTGCTGCAGGGTGAGGCGGTCGACGCCTTCTCGGCGATCGTCCACAAGGACCGCGCTTATGGCTACGGCGTCATGATGGCCGGCAAGCTCAAGGAACTGATCCCGCGGCAGCAGTTCGAGGTGCCGATCCAGGCCGCCGTCGGCGCCCGCGTCATCGCCCGCGAGAACATCCGCGCCATCCGCAAGGACGTCCTGGCGAAGTGCTACGGCGGTGACATCAGCCGCAAGCGCAAGCTGCTCGAGAAGCAGAAGG
>ENA-UOWE01004132-UOWE01004132.1-activated-sludge-metagenome-genome-assembly--contig:-NODE-4132-length-14251-cov-4.150817_pt1 | contig 14251 bp, 12 predicted proteins | sample MGYA00249841_ERZ761562 | MGnify/ENA primary metagenome ERZ761562 (study PRJEB28883, sample SAMN05720200) | activated sludge metagenome | isolation source: Anaerobic digester | place: Japan... | reverse complement strand
CAGAGTGTTAACAATTATAAAAAATCAAAACAATTTTAGATGCGTTTGCCCTGCTGCAGAAAATTGCTAAATCGGAATTAAAATGTATTTTTGCATTTCAAATTTTGGAGAGGTGGCAGAGTGGTCGATTGCGGCGGTCTCGAAAACCGTTGTTCGCTTTCCAGCGGACCGGGGGTTCGAATCCCCCCTTCTCCGCCAAAACATTAAAATCCGGCACCAGCCGGTTTTTTTGTTTTCGGGAACACTCAAACTTGTTTGAAAGTGTTCCGGAAAACAAAAAAGCGTCTGCGTAGCAGACAGATTTTAATGTTTTGAAGCCTCCCCCATTCAGGGATCACGAGTCCGACGACAGGAGGACGAGTAATCCCGCTATTATTTTTTCATCAATGTGAATTTTGATTCTGGAACACTCAAACTTGTTTGGAGGTGTTCCAGATACAGGTATCTGCTTGGGCTTCGTCGGCTGGCGGACTAATACTGAGCTAATAAATCTTAAAAGGGCACCTCTTAAAACTTCAAATTTCTTCGTTCGCCTTCGTTCTTCAAATCACCTATTCCGTGTGATAAATCGTGAGTAATAGCATTTTAGGCTTAATTTTATCCTGAAAATTGTCCATTTATTTTCATTTTCCACTCAACAAAAAACGGCCAGTTCCGGGGCCAGAATCAGTTTGCACATGATGTGGATGTGATTATTGAGGTGAAAGATAGGAAAGCAAAGGGGAATGGAAGGTTTGGGGCTGGCGGAAATATTCAAGTTGACTTCAACTCAAATTAAGCATCTCGGGGCAAATTTTATTCTCCGACATCCATTTTATTTTTGATTTAATCATTTCTTCAGAGAACTTTTTCTTCTCTTTCGACCAATTATAAATCGCAGTTATCAAATTTTCTACTGTCGGAGTAACACTATTTGAAACTAATTCACTCCAAGATGCGAACAATGTGGCTACAAGTTCAGTGGAGTCAGTGCTCTCAGTTCTGAAAAGATTAATGATCCATAATATCTTATCTTCCTTTTTTGCAAAGTAACTATTAAAGTACTTTTTATGTCCATTAAAGTTTTCCATTGGTTTATATGAATACCTTTTAAAAGTCTTTTCAATATTAATTTCTGACTTTAACCATTTGTGTTTTTTTAATTCGTTATCTATTGAATGCATGAATTTATTATCGAAAGGGCCAGCTGCTTGTTTTACATAATTCCCGCAAATTCCAATATCTTCGACATTTTCACATAGAAAAACAAGCTTTTGAAATTTTACATGGCCGAATGTAGGTTCATCATACAATTGAGAAGCAATTTCAGCAGCTAATACAACACGCTTAAAATAGGTATTAGATTTACTATTACCTGACACTTTCAGTTTTACATCATTCTTAATTAACTTCTCTGGTGATATACAATAGTTTTCCAACTCATATTTTTCATCTTTATAAAGAAGATTGAAAGTTTCAAGCTCTTTCACCGTTCTTGGAAACATAAATCCCGAAGAGGCTAATACTTGATTTACTTCATCAATATTTGTTCTCTTTTTTGCCATAATTCCTTATATTCCTGAATTTTTTCAATTACTTCATATCGATAGAAACGAATAGTTTCTTGAGATAACTTAAGTTCTGATCTCAACGAAGCGAGTAATTTTCTCGGTAATTTTTTCCCATTTATTTCATGTTGAGCATATGTAAGATATACTACTTTATGCTTCCATGTTAACTTTTTGAAGACCTGCTGTAATATAGCAATATCTGAAGATTTAATACTTGATAGGTCAACATGCTCAGGGAAGTCATAAATAATTTGTTCTTCCCCTGTATATGGTGAAATGTTTAACCCGTTTTTCTCACATAATAAATCAGTAAATGATCGTTGAGCAATCCTCGATAGATAGAGAATAATACCAACATCAACATCTTTAACTTTCATCTTTTCCTTGCTAAAAGATGGGTATTTCCAAAATCTCTCAAAAGTTCTGTCCACAACTTCGATTGCGAATTGTGTGTCATAATCATTATTCTTGCATATAATTTCTGACTTTTTAATAATTTCTTTTTGAAACCTAAAGCAAAACACATGAAAGGCAAGTGTCGCATCCAACTCGTTAGTTTGCTTCATTTTTATAAGCTTAATAAGCTCAATTGAAGTGTGGTTTTCAAATTTTTTCCATTCAGACATTTACCGTCTTGTTTAAATACCAGAAACCGTTGGTGACGATTATAGTAGTTAAGTGGCAATCAGATGCAAATTGCTGCAAAATTATCAATTTAATCGAAAGGAGTGTTTATTTATGGCAAAAAATGGAAAATCTGGAGATGGACACCGTGAAGGAGCGGTAAAAAAGAGATCTCAAACGTTTAACCCAAAAACTGACAGGTGGGTTAAGCGAGATGCTGAATCTGGTCAGTTTATTGATCAAAAAGCTGATGAGCAACCATTCAAAGGGGTTCGCAAAGAAAAGTAAGTTTAACAATTTAATAAAAAGTGAATTATGAGTGAAATTATTGACATCGAAGACTTCTCTAAAGAGAAACCTAATGAGAAACCTGAAAAAGGTAAAAAGTACCAAATCAGAATTGACCGAGACAAGTATGTTGTGGAGGTTGAGGAGATGAAGGGGAGAGAAATACTTGAATTGGCAAAAAAACTGCCATATACAAGTTATCAGCTAAATCAAAAATTTCGTAAGGGTGAAATAAAAAAAATCGGCTATGAGGAAGTTGTAAGTTTCCTTGAACCAGGAATAGAAAGGTTCATGACGCTCACCTTACAGCAACAAGAAGGTGGAGAATGAGAAGAGAATTTATACTTCCCGAAGACGACATCTGTTTTCTTGATTCTTTGGGTCTCACATGGGAGACCCATATAGAATCAAATAGCCAATGGCTAATAATTTTTGGAGTTAGTCTTCCAAAAGGCTTCAACGTAGAATCTGCTAATGTCGCTATCAATGTCCCTCCAGGATATCCCGTAACTCAGTTGGATATGGCATTTTTTTTCCCAATACTAAATCGAGTAGATAATGTTGCAATAAATGCCACAAGTCACCATCAACAGATTAATTCTACAACATGGCAAAGATGGTCAAGACATAGGCCTCCCAATCACCCTTGGATTCCAGGCGTAGATTTTATAGGCACGCACTTCCTTTATATTAACAACTGGCTTGAAAAAGAAGTACATGGAATCAATACTTAGAATTTCAGGAACGCATTACGATCAACTGTTGAGGCATCTATACCCTGGGGATGGGAAAGAAGCAGTATCCATAGCAATTTGTGGCAGATTGGAATTAAACAAGAAAACTATTTTCTTGATCCATAAAATATTTAACATACCTTATTCTGAGTGCACGATTCGAGAGGAATTATTTATCGAGTGGAAGACGGAATTATTGCAACCATTATTAATAGAGGCAACTAAAAATAGATTTTCTCTTCTCAAAATACATTCACACCCAACCGGAATTGAAAGTTTTTCTGAAACCGATACGCAATCAGATATTACTTTGTTTAACTCTATTTTTGGTTGGGTTCTTGATGTTGATAAACACTTATCCGCCATTATGCTCCCAGATGGAACAATAAAAGCTCGAACCATCAATACTGATTTTTATTTTGAGACGATTTCTAAAATTACCATTATTGGTGATGACATCATTTTTAATAATAAAGCAAATAAGCAGGAATCATCTAATGTTGATCTGCGAAATATTCAAACGTTCGGAAAAGGAACTGTAAACTTATTAAAAACGTTGTCCATCGCAATAATTGGGTGCTCTGGAACAGGGTCAATAATCGTCGAACAACTCGCCAGATTGGGTGTAGGCAAATTAGTATTAGTTGATCCTGATAAAATCGAGGAGAAGAATTTGAATAGAATTATTAATTCTACAAGGGAAGATGCATTAAACAGCTGTTATAAAGTACATGTTTTAGAACGAGCAATATCTACTTTTGGATTTAATAACGAAATTAGGACATTTAATTGCAATCTCTTTGATAGCGCTGAAGCTATAATGTCTGTAGCAAGTTGTGATATCATTTTTGGTTGCGTAGATTCAGTTGATGGTCGTTTCATTTTAAATCTTATTTCTACATTTTATCTTGTCCCACTTTTTGATGTCGGCGTTAGACTTGATGCTGATGGAAAAGGCAATATTGATTCAATAAATGGGTCTTCACATTATATTCAACCAGGAAAATCCTCATTATTAAACAGAGGAGTATATGATTTGGGGCAATTAGAATCAGCTTGCCTTTATCGTAAAAACCCAGAAGAGTTCAAAGAAAGATTGAAAGAAAAATATATAGTGAATGTTCAAGTAGATTCTCCAGCTGTAATCAGTGTGAATATGTTTTATGCCAGTATGGCTGTTAATGATTTTCTTGCAAGAGTCCATTTATTCAGAGTGACCCCGAATTCAAACTATGCCATTCAACGTTTTTCATTAACCGATCCTCATTTTTATTCGGAAAACGAAAACGAGCAAATTGAAGATAAATATTTAGAAAAATTTGTTGGAAGAGGAGACACTGCGCCATTATTAAATTTGCCCGAATTAAGCTCTCTGAAAGGATGAGATATGAATATAAAATAATGAAGGAATTGCCTACTGTCCTTGAAGATAATATAATTTACTTGGAGGGAGAGAATAAAAAAGTATGGACTTGTGCCTTCAAGTGTCCATGTGGTTGTAATGATATTGTCTACTTAAATCTAATTAAAAACGTAGAACCATGCTGGAAAATAAAATTCCATTGGTTCAATAAATTGTCAATTTACCCGTCAATTAGAAAGATTGTTGGATGTAAAAGTCATTTTATAATAAAAAGAGGGGAAGTGAGTTGGTGCTATGACGATTATTATTACAGGTGGTAATGCTACTTTTCATCACTTAACAAATCCTCTGCCAACATCTTCGCCTGTATTATCACAGTTTCCACCGCTTTTTCCTGCATATCCGGCGGATAGCCGTATTTGCGCAAAATACGACGGATATTCCTTCGAAGCGTGGCCTGAACACTTTCTTTTATGGTCCAATCAATAGTAGTGTTGTTGCGGACACTCTCTAAAAGCTCCTTCGCAATATGGCGCAGTGTTTCATCGCCTAAGATGGAGACAGCACTGTTGTTTACTTCCAGAGCAGTATAGAAAGCATATTCCCTGAAATCCAGTCCAAGCGTTTCTCCCCGACGGTCAGAATCCTTTATCTCTTTTGCTAAAGGAATGAGAACCTTTTCAAGGAACTCAACCGTGTCAATCATTCCGTTATGATATCGTTTAATGGCATCCTCAAGCATTTCGGAAAATTTCCGGCTCTCAACAAGATTGATTTTAGTACGCTGCCGTATTTCGTCTTTGAGCAGCTTTTTTAACAGTTCCACGGCCAGGTTCCTGTGTGGCATGTTTAGCAATTCCTGCAAAAACCGTTCATCGAGAATTTCAATGTTAGGTTTCTTAATTCCGGCGGCGTCAAAAACATCAATGACCTTATCGGCTGTAATTGCCTCAGAAATAATTTGCTTAATGGCCGTTTCAATTTCCTCATCAGATTTTCCGCCTTCGTTCTGATCTGCTATTTTTACCAATCGTGCTTTGATAGCCTGGAATAGTGCGACATTATCCCGGATAGCCATAGCTTTTTCGTGTGGAACAGAAATAGCAAACACTTTCAGCAGATTCTTAGTATTCTCAACAAATGATTGTTCCCCGTTTTCCTGACTGAAAATATAATCCACAATTAATGGAATGTACTGGAGCTTTTCTTCCGGTGTGAGCGTAAAGAATTTTTTCCAGTCGAAATGCCGCAACTGATAATCAATAGCTTCGTAGTATTCCAGCATTTTTGCAACGGCTACCTCCTGATCCAGCGTTGGCCTTCCTTCTCCGCCACTTGCAGTGTATTCTGCTAATGCAAGCTTCAATTCCTGTGCAATGCCCAAATAATCTACAACAAGCCCTCCTCGTTTGTCATCCGTAAAAACCCTGTTTACCCTGGCAATGGCCTGCATCAGCGAATGCCCCCTCATGGGTTTATCCACATACAAGGTGTGTAAACAAGGCGCATCAAATCCGGTAAGCCACATATCCCGGACAATCACTAATTTCAAACTATCTGCCGGATTTTTTAAGCGCTCTCCAATAGCTTTCCTGCGCTCTTTGTTGCGAATGTGTGGCTGCATGTGGAGTACATCGCTGGATGAACCCGTCATTACAACCTTAATAAAACCTTTATCGTCATCTTCACTATGCCAGTCAGGGCGTATCTTGATAATGGCATCGTACATTTCAACGCAAATTCTTCGGCTCATGCAAACAATCATAGCCTTTCCATCCAGCACGGAATTACGCTGCTCAAAATGATTAACCAGGTCTTCGGCAATTTTCTTTATTCGATTGGGATTGCCGACAATCGCTTCCAGTCTTGTCCATTTAGCCCTTAGTTGCTGGCGTTGTGTTAGTTCTTCGCCTTCAGTTATTTCTTCAAACTGCTCGTCAATGGTGGCTTTTTCATCTTCTTCAAAATGGACTTTAGCCAGGCGGCTTTCATAATAAATTGGAACCGTTGAATTATCTTCAACGGCTTGCTGGATGTCGTATATATCCACGTAATTTCCGAAAACTGCCTGTGTATTCCGGTCACTGCTTTCGATGGGTGTTCCGGTAAATCCAATAAAAGAAGCATTCGGCAAGGCATCTCTCAGGTGCTTTGCGTATCCATCAATAAAATCGTACTGACTACGGTGGGCTTCATCAGCAATGACAATAATATTTCTGCGAAGACTTAATGCTGCGATTTCAGCGCCGATATATTTTACATTAGGTTCCTGAATTTTATTTGAATTTCCAATGATGTCTTCTTCCAGAGGCATAAATTTCTGGATGGTTGTAAATACAATGCCGCCGGATGCCACACTTAATAAGGTGCGTAAATGTTTTCTGTCTTCGGCTTGCTGTGGCTCCTGACGTAGTAATTGCTGGCAGCTTGAGAATGTATCGAAAAGCTGGTCGTCCAGATCGTTCCGGTCTGTCAATACCACTATGGTAGGGTTATCAAGTGCAAGGACAAGTTTCCCGGTATAGAATACCATGCTTAAACTTTTTCCGCTGCCCTGGGTGTGCCAGATCACACCGGCCCGGCGGTCGCCTGTTTCCATGCAGGCAAGCTGAGTTGTGCTTACTGCTTTGTTGACTGCATAATATTGATGATAGGCCGCTACTTTTTTTAAGGTCTTCTCTTTGCTTTTTTCAAAAACAATGAAATGCCGGATAAGATCAAGTAAGGTTTTTTTATTCAACATGCCATTGAACATTACCTCCATTTGGGGTTGCAGATTGTCTTCGGTTTTAACTCCATCCTTAGTTTTCCAACTGCTGAACCGGCTCCAGTCGCTTGTTAAAGTTCCGAATTTTGCATCCCAGCCATCGCTGGCAATAAGCAATTCGTTGTATGTAAATAATGATGGAATTGCCTGTTTATATGTTTGCAACTGGTTGAAAGCGGTTTTTACTGTTGCCAGCTCATCTGTAGGGTTTTTCAATTCAATGACTACCAAAGGCAAACCATTAATAAATATAATCAGATCCGGGCGTTTATTCTGGTTGTTTTCAATAACCGTAAACTGATTGACTGCTAAAAATTCATTGTTTTCCGGCTCTATAAAATCTGCAATATATACTTTATCTCCCCGGATTCCATCGTTTGTTCTTACTTCTACATCAATACCTTCGGTAAGGTAACGGTGAAAGTTTTCATTATTGATCAAAGCATTGGGGCTATCGTTGCGCAATACTTTTTTAAGTGCATCCTCTTTAACATCGGCAGGAATGGAAGGATTGAGTTTATCTATAGCATTTCTCAAACGAGAAACAAGAATGACTTCGTTGTACTGCCTTTCCTGTTTAACTCCATCAGGCGAAATATCCGGTCCTAAAAGATAGGAGTACCCCAATTCCTGAAGGTATCGGATAGCAATTTGTTCAATTTCGTTTTCGGTGATAGGGTTCATTATTTAAAATTAAAAAGGTAAATCGTCATTTTCAACAATCTTTTCTTCAACTTCTGGTTTAGGAAATTTGTTTCTATAGTATGAATTTAAAAATAAGCCAATAGTAGTCACGCAATTCACAACAAAATACGTATAAATGGGGTCTTCAATTTTGTAATCATCCTTTGTTTTACCATGAAAAACCGTTTTGTCGCTTCTTAACTTCTCTATACCTTGGCTAATGGCTAACAATGAGCTTCCAATAGTTTTTATTTCTTCAGGCATTTCAGAGTTTGGAAAAATCTGAAATGCCTTTAATATTTCGCAAGTTAAATCGTATAATGTTTTTTTCCCTTTTAATTTACTACTGATCCTTTCATCCTTAATAATTTCTTTAATAATACTTTCTAATGCAGAGTTTGCCAAGCCGACAGCTATGCTCGGTTCTGACTCAATTTTTTTAAAAGCACTTTCAAATGTTGAACTTGCAGTTGCAAATTCTGATTTTATTTCATTCCGGAAAGTTGGAATTGAAGGAATGAAATCGGGAGTATCAACGCCGAGATCGATTGCTATTTTGAGCAGCAATTCTCCATCCATGTTATGTAAGGTTTTTTTTAAATCAATATTTTTCTTATCATCTTCATAAATAGTGAAGTTTTCCCAATAATAATTAATACTGTCATCATTATGTTTATGCCATTTTTCTATATAAAATCTTACATTCCGATACTTAGCTTCCGAATACATATTCCAAAGCACAGTCTCAATATCTGCAACCAGTTTCATTAAATATTTTGGAGAAATAATATTATCCATTATTAATCTTTTATTTCAATTTTTCCACTCATCAATTTTGGCAATAAACTATCTCTAATTTTAGAGAGAGATTTATTTTCTTCAATTTTGGAATCTGCTTTCTCAAAAAGGGATGAAATCAATTTCTCAAAATGCTCCAAAATTTTTCTATCTGGAACTGTAATCTCAATTTTATTCAAAAGTTCTGTTGTAAGGCTTGGTACTGCTGATCCAACATTCATTGATGCTAAGTCCAATGATTTTAGCAGATAGAACAAATATTTTCCGCTAAACCTATTTTTAATCACTGAATAAAACATTGTATCAACCGTCCAAAAAGGCTTGCTAATGAAAAACAAATTACTCAATGTTCCCTTCCTTGGTATTAATATGGAATCATTTTCATACAGTGCTTTATTCCCATACCTCATAATTCCACCTGAACCATAAACTGGGATATTTCCATCTCCAATGCTTCTATGATCTTTACCGTACTTAATTTCTAACTCATCATTTAACTTTCCTTTTCTCCAACCTTTAGGCAACCCATCAATTAACTTTCCGTTAAATCCCGGAAAATTATATTTCACGAACCACTCCTTGAAAATGGCTTGTGCCAGAGCTTCCAGAGTCTGATTCATTTGCAGGTTGAGTTCGATTTTGTCGTCGAAAGTGGAGAGAATTGATGCAACGGATTTTTGAGTTGGCAAATTTGGCAAATTAATTTCCACCTTATTTAATACTTCTGTAGTTAGACTTGGCACAGCAGAACCAACATTCATTGATGCCAAGTCCATTGTTTTTAAAAGATAATACAAGTATTTTCCATTTGCTTCTTTTTGTATCTTAGTATAAAACATAGTGTCAACTGACCAAAAAGGTTTGTCGACATAAAATAAATTGCTTAAAGTGCCTTTTCGTGGAATTAATATGGATTCATTTTCGTACAATGCTTTGTCAGCATATCTCATAATGCCACCAGAACCATAGACAGGAATATCACCATCAGAAAGATGTTTGTGGTCTTTCCCATATTTAATCTCAGCAACTTCTCCGAGCTTATATGTTTTCCAGTCGGTCATTTATTCCCCTTTAATTTTTCGAGCAGGTTTATTGTTTCTGCATCCATTTTTGAAAAAGCAAACCATTTTTTACCAAGGTCTTTCAGGGAAGCCCCGATATGATAAAGCTCGGTTTCATCAATAATCAGGAAACGGTCGTGTGATTGTTTCAATACTTTCACCGTTACTGCATCGTATTGTGCATTGTGCTTTTTTATATCAAGTTCCAGCTCTTTGTTTATTTCCTTCGTAAATATGGTAAGTTGCACTCCCTTTTTTCTTTTAGCAAACAATGTCAGAATAGTTTCATCAACGTAATTATCAACAAGAATAATTGACTTCCGGGCCTTACGTACCAGGTCTGCGATAAAAACATAGGCATCAAAAACTTGCCCATCAAAGAAAATCCCTGTATTTGGTTGTTTGGCCTTGTTTTCTAATGCTTTAAAAATTTGCTCAAACTTTTGGTCGGATTCAATTTGTTTGAGTTCCATTTTATCTATTCGGTGGAAAAGGGTTTCATTAGTCATGAGCAACTTCCGCATTTCCACAAACGCATTAATGATTTGTATGCTCACTCTTACTGCTGTATCACTACGCAATACTGCCGAAAGCATGGCAACGCCCTGCTCGGTAAAGGCATACGGCAAGGTTGAGGCATGTTTCAGATTTTTGAACCGGTCACAATTTGTGACCAGTTCGTTTTTCTCAGATTCAGTCAATTGAAATCTGAATAATTCTGGAAATCGTTCTAAATTCCGCTTTACAGCCTGGTTTAATACTTTGGTTTCAACGTTGTACATTTCCGCCAAATCCTTATCTATCATCACTTGCACAGAACGCAATGTAAAGATTCTATTTTCTATTTCTTTCTGAGGAATCAGGTATAATTCTTTTGCCATAGTCATTTATTAAGTGGTCACAATTTGTGACCTCAAAAAATGCATCATAACTCTATCCCAATTTTTGCCAATTGTTTTTTTATCTCCAAATCCATTTTCTGACTTTTGTCCATCTGCCCCCGGAGTGCAGTGGTCAGTTGATTCATCTTTTCGGAATATTCCTGCCCGTCGTCTTCTGCCTCTTTAAATTCAATATACCGGCCAGGGGTAAGAATATGATTGTTTTTTCGGATTGCTTCAATATTGGCAGATTTACAAAAACCGGGGATATCTTCATATTTTGTTTCCCAGTCTTTCCCTCTCCAATTGTGGTATGTGTCAGCAATCTTCTCAATATCTATTTCGGTCAATTCTTTTTGTTTCCGGCTAATCATGGAGCCTAATTCACGTGCATCAATAAACAGTATATGATTACTTCGGTTACGAAACTTGCTGTTTGTTTTGTTGCGAGATAAAAACCAAAGACAGGCCGGGATTTGTGTATTGTAGAATAATTGGGGCGGCAGGGATACCATACAATCGATCAGATCGTTTTCAATTAACTCTCGCCGTATCTGACCTTCTGTGGCTGTATCACTGCTCATGCTGCCATTTGCCAATACAATCCCCGCCGTTCCGTTGGGTGCAAGTTTACTTATAAAATGCTGTAACCATGCGTAGTTTGCGTTACCACTTGGGGGTATGCCGTACTTCCATTTGTGCTTTTCAGCGGGATTAATATTATAGTCGCTCACATTAAAAGGAGGATTTGCAAGGATGTAATCCACTTTCAATTCCGGGAATTTATCGTTCATGAAAGTATCGCCCAATTCAATCTTCGCTTCGATGCCACGAATGGCAAGGTTCATCTTCGCCAGCTTATAGGTAGTCGGATTACTTTCCTGCCCGTAAATAGAGATTTTCCCCTTCCTGTGTTCGTGCAATTCTATAAAGCGCTCACTTTGTACAAACATTCCACCGCTTCCGCAGCAACCATCGTACACTCGCTTTTCAGCTTCGGGTGCAAGAACAGCAACCAATAATTTCACAATACATGATGGCGTATAAAACTGTCCGCCTTTTTTACCTTCAGCATCGGCAAACTGTCCGAGAAAATACTCAAATACAAATCCTAAAACATCCTTTCCCTTATTGTTTCCGTTACTATTCAAAGCAATTGTACCGATAAGGTCAATAAGTTCACCCAAACGTTGCTTGTCGAGTGAAGGTCTTGCATAATCTTTGGGCAAAACTCCTTTCAGTGAAGGATTATCTTTTTCGATAGCGGCCATCGAATCGTCAATATCCTTGCCGATTGTTGGAAGTTTAGCACGGCCCTGCAAATAACTCCATCGTGATGAAGGTGGAACGTAAAAAACAGATTCGGAAAGGCAAATGTCCTTAACTCCGGCGGTATCTTTTTCCCATGATTCACCAATTTCATTAACAAAATGATGGATAATATCATCAAAGGCATCAGAGATGTACTTCAAAAATATCAATCCCAGCACAACATGCTTATATTCGGCAGCATCCATGTTGTTTCGGAGCTTGTCAGCAGTAATCCAAAGCTTCTTTTCCAGTTCGTTTCTGTTGGTCATAAGGTTCTGCGTGTACTCAATTTGTAACTAATTAATCGCTTAATTCAAATTTTGAATTTAGCGTCCTTCAAAAGTATGTGTTTTAAATTTATTAACTGCATTTTTCTACTGAATTTTACAAAATCCTCCAATAGTTACTCATTTTGCACTCAAAAATTACTTCGACTGCACTTCAAAATCACTCCAATTTCACTCAAAATTCATTTTTTTATGCACTTATTCTTAATAAATATTACACTTCTAAGGCATTATTTATCGCAAAACAGCCTGAATAGCTGAACATCAATAACCTTTGATTTATCAGAAACTATCTGATACATTTCCTTTTTCATATCTCCTGATAATTGTTCAGACGGTGTCTGAATAATTATTTTTCAGGCGTAAGCAAAGATTTGTCAGACACTGCCTGACCAATTTGAAAATAGCCCTACTTCCAGTTTCTCAGCGTCAAAGCCACATTAATTGACTTTGCAGCAGTGGCATATTTTTCTTTTTATTTTCTCCAGCAGATTTGTGGCGTTTGTCGCCTCCGTTTTTTAGGATATGTTTGAGGTCGCTAATTGCGACCTCAAGTTTTCAATGGTCACAGTTTGTCATTTTTTTTGCTTAAAACGCATTTTAACCTTACCCACCTTACCCTATATTCATATATCCTTTATCAGGCAGTCATTCCAGCATGGGTAACCTTGATTTTATGGGTAAGGTCTAAAAACAACCTTACCCACCCCGAAAGCCACACCAGATGGTGCAGGTAACATTGGTGGGTAAGGTGGGTAAGGTCCTTTTTACTTTTTAGAGATTTTTATAAGTGACAAAATATCCATAGAGACGTTCCTGTCCTGCTTTTTCTCTGTTAAAGCCCAATATTTTCAGGCTCTTGCCAATGTTATTCGTATTCATACGCACCCTGTTTTCCGTTATATCATTTTTATTAATTTTTAAAAAAATATTTGATGTGAAGACAGTTTTTTTTAGTCCAAAGTTGAGAGGTTTTTACAAAATGTATATCTTTGCATAAAAGTTCCTTGACAGCGCAAAACATCGAATAACTGGTAGTGATAATCGTGGGGTAAATCGTGAGTATGTTTTGTGTCAACCGCAGAAATGAAAGTATAATAGGTACTTGCGGGAGGTAGGTTCAAAAGCCCCCTTCTCCGCAAAACAAAAAAGCGTCTGCGTAGCAGACAGATTTTAATGTTTTGAGCCCCCCCCCTCCGGGATAATGAGCGCAGCGAATAATCCCTTGATTAAATAAATTTGGCGTTAAAATAACTTTTCGGGAATACTCAAACTTGCTTGAAAGTACCAACTGAGCTACAAAAAAACCGGCCCATTTTGGAACCGGTTTTTTTTGAGCTGAAAACGAGATTCGAATGCTGACGCGCAGGTCAGCATTCCGACAATCCTGACCTACCCCGTCAGGATTTGTCGGGACTCGCGCTGTATTTTTCCATGAAAATCAATAATCTCTTTTTAGATAGGTTTTTGAGTTTTTTCTCAAGGGCCATGGCCTCAGCTCTAGTTGGTTTTTGTGTGCTCCACTTAAGAATCCATGGAACAAACCGTTTGGTATATGATTCTGAACCTGCATTATGTCGCTTGATCCTATCATCTAAATCATTCGTCTGTCCGATATAGAACTTGTCAAAAGATTCGGAATACAAAATGTATACGTAGTACATATAATGCTTGATTAAAATGAAAATGGAATACTTTTTATAGTATTCCATTTTGTTTTTTGAGCGGAAAACGGGATTCGAATGCTGACGCGCAGGTCAGCATTCCGACAATCCTGACGTACCCCGTCAGGATTCGTCGGGACCCGCGAGGTATTTTTGAATAAAAATCAATAATCTCTTTTTTGAGAGGTTTTTGAGTTTTTTCTCAAGGGCCATGGCCTCAGCTCTAGTTGGTTTTTGTG
>ENA-UOWE01004131-UOWE01004131.1-activated-sludge-metagenome-genome-assembly--contig:-NODE-4131-length-14251-cov-5.559031_pt1 | contig 14251 bp, 14 predicted proteins | sample MGYA00249841_ERZ761562 | MGnify/ENA primary metagenome ERZ761562 (study PRJEB28883, sample SAMN05720200) | activated sludge metagenome | isolation source: Anaerobic digester | place: Japan... | reverse complement strand
GGTGCGGAAGCTGGTGCCTTCGGCTTCGAGGAGCAGCTCATGCTCGCTGAGGTCGGCCATCGTGACGGATTCGCGGTCGTACAACGGATGGCCGGCGGGAGCCACCAGGAGGCGGTCCTCGTCGAAGAGCGGGGTCGTGCGCAGTTCCGGTGCGTCGAGCGGGGTGTTCACCACTGCCATGTCGAGCTGCCCGCCGATGAGCTGGAGGGCCAGCGAGCTGGTGGTCGCGTCGAGGAGCACGACGTGCACCTCGGGATACTTGGTCTTGAGTGAGTTGAGGAGGGGAGGGACGAGCCAGCGCGCCGTCGTACCGATGACCCCGGCGCGGACGGTGCCGGACACGACGTCGCGCATCGCCGCAATGTCCGACGCCAGCGCCGCGAACTCGTGGTCGATCCGGCGGGCGCGCTCGACGACGACACGACCCTCCTCGGTGAGCTCGGTGGTCGCACGGTCCACGAGGATCACCCCGAGCTCGTTCTCGAGACGGGAGACGTGGGTGCTGATGTTCGACTGCACGGTGTGCAGCGACTTCGCCGCTGCCGAGAAGCTGCGGTGCTCGCCGACGGCGACGAGTGCTCGGAGTTGTCGTTGGTCCATGTTGAGGCGTGCACCTTCAGTCGTACGGGGTCGGAGCGAAGATCATCTCTGAGAGAGATCTTAGCTATCGGCTGCAACTACTGGAAAGATTGCTTGCAAGTGTTTATAGTGATGCCACAACAACAAACGCCGGAGCACAGCGGAGTCCCCCCCCTCCCAGCTCTGGCCACGGTCTTCAGGCGGAATCCCCCTCTGCCGTCGACCTTCCCGAAGGACCAGATCCCCCCTCTGGTCCTTCGGTCTTTTTCCTGGCCGGAGGCCAGCTTCGCTAGGTACGGTCGCTGCGCTCCCTCCTGATCGCTCCGCTACCTCCGGCGGTAGACCTTGCAGGGGTACCGAGTTCTTCCAGTGCCGTCGCTTCGCTCCGGGGACCCGGGTAGCGTCGTCCTCGTGGCCGCTCCTGTGACGAAGTCTCCAGCGAAGAAGTCCCCTGCGAAGAAGACCGTCGCCAAGAAGGCGCCTGCCAAGAAGTCTCCAGTGAAGAAGTCTCCGGCGAAGAAGGCCCCCGCGGCCGAGAAGGCGGTTCCGGCACCGAAGCGATTCACCGGGGCGGCGTTCTTCGATCTCGACCGCACGCTGCTTGCCGGCGCGAGCGGCCCTGTGTTCTCCCAGGCGCTGCGAGAGGTCGGCGTGCTCACGGGCGAGGCCCATCCGGTCGAATCGGCCCTGTTCAAGGTGTTCGACGTGTTCGGCGAGAACTATCCGACGATGGTCCTCACCAAGCAGGGGGTCCGCCTCGTGAAGGGCTGGGACGTCGCCACCGTCGCCGAGGCCGCCGAGCTGGCGGCGCCTCGGCTGGTCGACAAGGTGCTGCCCTACGCGCACGTCGAGTTCGCCGAGCACCGCACCCACGGTCGAGCCGTGGTCCTCGCGACCACCACCCCCTACCACCTGGTGAAGCCGTTGGCCGACCTGCTCGGCTTCGACGACGTCATCGCCACCCGCTACGGCACCAACGAGACCGGCACGACCTTCGACGGCACCGTTCGCGGGGAGTACATCTGGGGCAAGGGCAAGTCGCGCTCGGTCGCCTGGTGGGCCGAGGAGCACGGAATCGACCTCGACGACTGCCACGCGTACAGCGACAGCTACTACGACGTGCCCATGCTGTCGATCGTCGGCAGTCCGCACGTGGTGAACCCCGATCCCCGCATGTTCGGCATCGCCACCCTCCGCCGCTGGCCCACGCGCTACCTCGATGCGCCTGCCGGCGTGCCCAAGATCGGTGGGTTCGAGCCGCAGAAGCTGGCGCTGATGTTCACCCGGTCCGAGCTCATGCCGTTCGTCCGGTTCCGTAGCTACGGCAAGCGTCGCATCCCAGAGACCGGCCCGGCGATCATCGTCGGCAACCACCGGAGCTACTTCGACCCGCTCGCCATCGGCTACCTGCTGGCCAAGCGCGGTCGTCCGGTCCGCTTCCTCGGCAAGAAGGAGGTCTTCGACGCCCCCGTGGTCGGTGACTTCGCGCGGGCCATGGGCGGCATTCGGGTCGAGCGGGGCACCGGCTCCGACGCTCCGCTCCAGGCGGCGCTCGAAGCGTTGGCCGCCGGCGACATGGTGGCGATGATGCCGCAGGGCACGATTCCCCGGGGCCGCGAGTTCTTCAACCCGAAGCTGCGGGGCCGCTGGGGCGCCGCCCGCCTCGCCCACGAGTCCCGCGTCCCGGTGATCCCCGTTGGCTTGTGGGGGACCGAGAAGGTGTGGCCGCGGTCGGCCAAGTTGCCGAACCTCGGGAACGTCACCGATCCGCCCGTGGTGACCATCAGGGTCGGTCCTCCCGTCGAGCTCGAGTACGACTCCCTCGAGGCCGACACGGAGCGGATCATGGCGGCGATCATGCGTCTGCTTCCCCCGTCCGCCCGCGAGGAGTACGAGCCGACCGACGAGGAACTCCGCCTGGCCACGCCCGGCGGCCACCTGGTTCCCGACGCCGACCACGAGGCCGAGCGCCGACCCGGGGTCGACTGAGCCTCCCCAGCGATCTCTGGGGGTTCGCCCCGATGGGTCCGTGGCATCGTGTTCCCGATGATGGAGGGATGCCCTCCTCGTATCTCGTCCTCGCCGCCACCGGCATCCTCCTCGTCCTGGTCGAGCTGGCGATCCGCCGGTGGCGACATCTGCCGATCGACGCTCACGAGACGGCCGTGTCGGCGACGGTCGGAACGATCTGGTTCGCAACCAAGGCGGTCGGCGGGGCCACGGGCCTCGTCGCCGTCTACGCCTGGGTGTTCGGCCGTTGGGCACCGTGGCATCTCGACGTCGGCAACCCGCTCACATGGGTGGCGTACCTCGTCGTGGGCGACGGCGCCTACTACTGGGTCCACCGTGCCGAACACCGGATCCCGTTCCTGTGGGCGTCGCACGTGGTGCACCACTCGGCGGAGGACTTCGGATTCACGACTGCCATCCGGATGCCACCGACCGAGGTCCTCTACAAGCCGCTCACGGGCTTGTGGGCGCCGCTCCTCGGCTTCCCGCCGCAGATCTACGCGCCGATGGCGGCCTGGGGTCTGATCTCGGGCCAGCTGCAGCACACGCAGCTGATCGGTCGGCTCGGCGTCCTCGACCGATGGCTGACCACCCCGTCGAACCACCGGGTGCACCACGGCTCGAACCCGAGGTACCTGGACAAGAACTTCGGTGGCCAGACGATGATCTGGGACCGGGTCTTCGGAACCTACGAACCCGAGACCGAGACGGTCCGCTACGGCGCGACGGAGACGCTGCTCAACAGCGGCGTGTCCGGCACGATCCTGGGCGGGTACCCGCGACTCTTCGGCTGGGGAACGGCCGACGGGCACAGGGCTCCGTACGGGCAGATCAGCGTGTGACCGGGAAGTTCTTCCCGAGTCTTCATCTTTTCGGCACGACCGCCGATGAGGAGTGAATGGATCAGGAACGTCGTCAGGCTCGCAGCGTTCGGGAACAGGCGCGCGTCGCCGTCCCGTTGGTGATCGCCTGGGGCGTTGGTCTCGCCGTCATGGCGACCGTCGCCGGCCAGTCGAAGGACCGGGCCGGACAGCTGCTGATGGACCCCTCGTTCACCCTCGGCACCCGCTGGTACACCGGCCTCGTGTCCAACCTCGGCATCCTCGCCTGGACCGTCGGCGCTGCTGCTGCGTTCGCCGGCGCCTGGCTGTGCCGCCTCGGCGGACGCTCCCGGGCCTCCAAGTTCCTCGTCGGAGGTGGGTTCGTCGGTTCGCTGCTCCTCGTCGACGACCTCTTCCAGTTCCACTCGGTGCTCCTGCCGTCGGAGCTGAACGCCCCGAAGTTCGTCGGGGAGTTCATCCTCGGCGGTGCGATGGCGTGGTGGCTGATGTCCCACTTCCGCGAGATCCGTCGTACCCACGTCCACCTGCTGCTCGCTGCAGCCGCAGGACTCGGCCTGTCGTTCGTCGTGGACGCCGTCTACGCCCCCGTTCCGGGGCAGGGCTGGAACATCATCGAGGACGGGGCGAAGTTCCTCGGCATCCTCGCCTGGTCGACCTACTTCGTGGTCACCACCCGTGACATCTCCCGTTCGGTGTTCGTGGACGCCCTGATGACGTGGCCGGATGCGGCCTACGACTCGGTGTACGGCGCGCTCGACGAATTCGAGGTCGACGGGTACGCGGCGACGTCCGCCGGGTCCGGCGTCTCGTCGAACTTCTAGACCAGGGCGCCGACGGGATCGACCGCGACGGCGGTCGGGTCGAGCGAGTTCCAGCAGTTCAATTCCACCGATTTGGCCAGCTCGGCCTGGTGGCGCTGCTCCGGCTCCTCGGCGATGTCCCGACGGAGAACACCCCTCATGCGGGTTCCCCGTCGGGAGAACGCGGAGGTCGCGTTCGCTCGTTGACGGGCATCAGCCGACGTCGTGGACCACTTCGATGCGGTTCCCGCCGGGATCTCGGGTGAACCCGCGGCCGACCCCGAACAGCGCGTCGGCGTCCTCCCACTCGGCACCGGAGACGACACAGGCCGTCTTGACGGCGGCGACATCGGGGACGGCCACCGCGACGTGCGCGTCGGAGTGGCCGACGTGGTCACGTTCGGAGATGTGGAGCTCGAAGGAGCCGCCGTCCAACCAAGCTCCGGGCCGGCCGCTGCGCCCCTGGCGCGGGAGATCGACCATGCCGAAGACCGACCGCCAGAACACGGCGGTCGGCTCGGCGAGCCCCGGGGGCACCACCAGGTTCACGTGATGGAGGCGCACGATTCGGCCGACGTGACTACTTGCGCGACGCCTTGATGATGTTGAGCGCCGAGCCGGCCTTGAACCACTCGATGTGCTCGGGGCTCATCGTGTGGTTGGCCTGGAACGAAACGGTGGTGCCGTCGGGCTTGGTCAGCACGAGGTCGACGGGCTTGCCGTCGGCGAGCTCGGACAGGCCGACGACCGAGATGCGGTCGTCCTCGCCGATGGCGTCGTACACCGACGGGTCGGCAAACGTCAGCGGCAGGACCCCCTGCTTCTTGAGGTTGGCCTCGTGGATACGGGCGAAGCTGCGAACCAGGATCGCCTTGGCGCCGCGGAAGCGGGGCTCCATGGCGGCGTGCTCCCGGGAGCTGCCCTCGCCCCAGTTCTCGTCGCCGACCGCGATCCAGGGCTGACCGGCCTCGTGGTAGTGCTTGGCGATGTCGGGGAACGACTTGGTCGTCCCGTCGAGCTGGTCCTTGCCTTCACCGACGGCATCGGTGAAGGCGTTGACGGCGCCGAGGAAGAGGTTGCCCGAGATGTTCTCGAGGTGCCCCCGGTACTTGAGCCACGGTCCGGCCATCGAGATGTGGTCGGTGGTGCACTTGCCCTTCGCCTTCAGGAGGATCGGCAGCGCGAGGTAGTCGTTGCCGTCCCACGGTTCGAACGGCTCGAGCAGCTGGAGGCGGTCGGAGGTGGGGGAGACCTTGACCTCGACGCCGGAGCTGTCCTCGGGCGGGGCGATGAAGGTGTTCTCACCGGGGGTGAACCCGGCCGGCGGGAGCTCGAGGCCCTCGGGCACCGTGAGCTTCACCTGCTCGCCCGCGGCGTTGGTGAGGGTGTCATTGATCGGGTCGAAGTCGACGGTGCCGGCCAGGGCGAGTGCGACGACCGTTTCGGGCGAGGTCACGAAGGCGAGCGTGTTGGCCGAGCCGTCGTTGCGCTTGGGGAAGTTGCGGTTGTAGCTCGTGACGATCGTGTTGAGGTGATCGTTGTCGGCCTCCGGGCGGGACCACTGGCCGATGCAGGGACCGCACGCGTTGGCGAGGACCGTGGCACCGGCCGCCTCGAACGTGCCGAGCAGCCCGTCACGCTCGATGGTGGCGCGCACCTGCTCGGAGCCGGGCGTGATGAGGAGCGGCACCTTGACCGACAGGCCGTTGTCGGCGGCGTGGCGGAGGATGGAGGCGGCCCGGGTGATGTCCTCGTAGGAGGAGTTGGTGCACGAGCCGACGAGGGCGGAGCTGATCTCGAGTGGCCAACCCTGCTCGCGGGCCTCGGCGCCGAGGTCCTTGACCTCGCGGGCCAGGTCGGGTGTGTGGGGACCGTTGATATGCGGCTGCAGGGTCGACAGGTCGATCTCGATGACCTGGTCGAAGTAGTCGGCGGGATTGGCGAGGACGTCGTCGTCGGCACGCAGGTGCGCCGCAACGGCGTCGGCGGCGTCGGCGATCGCCTCGCGGGCGGTGCTCTTCAAGTAGCGACTCATGGCCTCGTCGTAACCGAAGACGGAGGTGGTGGCGCCGATCTCGGCCCCCATGTTGCAGATGGTCGCCTTGCCGGTGCAGCTGATGGACTCGGCGCCGGGACCGAAGTACTCGACGATGGCACCCGTGCCGCCCTTCACGGTCAGGATCTCGGCGACCTTCAGGATGATGTCCTTGGGTGCCGACCAGCCGTTGAGCTCGCCGGTGAGGTGGACACCGATCAGCTTGGGCCAGCGGACGTTGAACGGGAAGCCGGTCATGACGTCGACGGCATCCGCGCCGCCCACCCCGATGGCGATCGTGCCGAGGCCGCCGGCATTCGGGGTGTGGCTGTCGGTGCCGATGATCATGGCGCCCGGAAAGGCGTACTGCTCGAGGACGACCTGGTGGATGATGCCCGAGCCCGGACCCCAGAAGCCGATGCCGTACTTGGCGGACACCGACTCGAGGAAGTCGTAGACCTCCTTGTTGCCCTGCTCGGCGGCGAGGAGGTCGGTCTTGGCGCCCACCTTCGCCTGGATGAGGTGGTCGCAGTGGACCGTGGACGGCACGGCGACCTGGGGGAGGCCGGCCGTCATGAACTGGAGCAGCGCCATCTGCGCCGTCGCGTCCTGCATGGCCACGCGGTCGGGACGCAGGTCGTTGTAGGAGACCGCACGCTCGACGGGGGCGGTCGGGTCGGCGAGCTGTGCGGCGTCGAGGTGGTTGAACAGGATCTTCTCGGCAAGGGTGAGCGACCGACCGAGGCGCTCACGGCCGACGGCCAGACGTGCCTCGAGGGTGGCGTAGACGCCGTTGACGAGCTCGATCGGGGTGGTGGCTTCGACGGTCATGAGAACGCTCCGTGCTTCGGGGAGGAGTGCGGTTGATACGAGATACAAGTAGAATACAAGCCAGCGATGGACAAGACAAGTAAGAGACAAGTGGACCGGGACAGCGAGCAGGCGGCGAACCGGACCATCCGGTACCAGGTGATCGCCGACGACCTTCGTCGACGCGTCGTCTCCGGTGAGTTTCCCGCCGGCAACCTCCTGCCGTCGGAATCGGAACTGTCCGCAGAATACGCGGCGAGTCGGGTCACCGTGCGGAGGGCGCTCGAAGCGCTGCGGTCCGAACGTCTCGTCGACTCCCGCCAGGGCTTCGGCTGGTTCGTGGCGGCAGATCCGCTTCGCCAGGAACTCCACCGTCTCGGCACGATCGAAAGCCAACTTCGCGCTGCCGGCCTGGCGAGCGAACGGAGGATCCTCTCGTTCAGCTTCATCGAGGCGCCGCCGCGGGTCCGAGACATCCTCGGCGAACGCCAAGTGCTCGAGGTTCGACGCCTCAACCTCGCCGACGGGCAGCCGTTCGCCCTCGTCACCGTGTGGTGTCCCGAGGAGCTCGGAGCCGAGCTGTCACGGGCTGACGTCGAGCGCGCCAGCTTCCTCGAGCAGCTCCCGGTGGAGCTCGGTGGGGCGAGCCAGACCATCGGCGCCGAGGCCGCCCAGGCCGACGTTGCGCAGCTCCTCGACGTGCCGGTCGGGTCACCTCTCCTCGTCGCCGAGCGCGTGACCCGCACCGTCGGTGGCCGGCCGGTTCTCGTGAGTCGCCACGTGTTCGCCGCCCACCGCACCGAGTTCGCGGTCGAGCTGCCCGCCGCCACCGACGTCCTGGGCCCCGCTGGGCTGCGCCTGGTCGAGTAGATAGCGTCGTGCTCATGCGCTCACGCCCACGCCCGCTCGCCGCCCTGCTCACCGCCCTCGCCATCGTGGCGTCAGGGTGCGGCGACGACCCGGTAACCCGCGATCAGTACCTCGACCACGCGGTCGAGTTCTCGACCGCTGCGAAGACCACCGAGCAGAAGGCCTCGATGCGGAAGCTGTTCGACTGCGCGTGGCCCGAGGTCTCCAAGGACGAGGAGCTGCTCGCCAGGTTCATGGCGGCCGATACCTCCGAGCCCGACCTCAGCGCTGCCATGTCGAAGCTGTTGGCGCCATGCGTCGGAGCCGCCGCCGAGGAGGCGTTGTCGACGACGACGACCTCGGTGGCGGGGTAGGCGCTAGATCGAGGCGTTCACGCTGACGAAGCTGTCGGAGGGGACGGCCCGCCCGAACTGCGTGACGCCGGCGAGGCAGGCCAACACGATGAGGACGATCAGGAGGCAGTATTCGACGAGGTTTGCCCCTCGCTCGTCGCACCGCACCCGAGTGCGGTGTGCGATGCGTTCCCCGTCGTTCCCATCGTCCGGTTCCATTCCCTGCTCATCGGTCGAACGGCTCATGATCTGAAGCAGAAATGCCCGAACCGAGCAAAGCCGGCCCCGATCAATGGAGGTGGACGATGCCCATCCGGACGGCCTGCAACACCGCTTGGGTCCGGTCGCGGGCGTCGAGCTTCTGGTAGATCGACGCGAGGTGGTTCTTGACCGTCTTCTGGGAGATGTAGAGGCGCTCGGCCACCTCGGGGGTGGAGCAGCCGTCAGCGATGAGCTGGAGGACCTCCTCCTCACGCTTGGTGACGGTCCGCTCCTCCTCGGTACGTGCCTTCTGGTCCAACCGGCGCACCTCCTCGAGCATCGACTTGGCGAGCTGCGGCGACAGCACCGTCTCGCCGCCGGCGGCCATGCGGACGGCCTCGGCGATCTCGCTGGTCGAGCAGTCCTTGACGAGGTAACCACTGGCGCCGGCGCGGATCGCGTTGGTCAGCACCTCCTTGTCGGCGTGCATCGTCAACATCACGACCCGGGACACGCTGCCGTGCGACTTCACCTGGCGGCAGGCCTCGACACCGTCGCAATTGGGCATCGACACGTCCATCAGGATGACGTCCGGCACGAGTTCCTCGGCGAGGCGAACGGCTTCGACGCCGTCCTGGGCCTCGCCGACCACGTCGAATCCCTCGTCGATCATCGACCGCCGAAGACCTTCACGCAGCATCTGATGGTCGTCTGCCAGCATCAGTCGGATCGGGTTCATTTTCTTGCTCCTGGCTTCGTGCGTTCGTCGGGGTGGGTGGTGGGGACTGAGGGGTCGAGGACGCAGGTGATGCTGGTTCCCTGGCCGGGAACGCTGTGGACTTCGAGGGTTGCTCCGATGGAGGACGCCCGCTCACGCATGCCGAGCATCCCGTAACTATCCAGTCGGCCGGCGCGGCCGGTTTCAAAGCCAATTCCGTCATCGGAGATCCGAATTGCGGCGCGACCCCCGTCGCAGCGCCACGTGACCCGCACGCGGGACGCCTTGGCGTGGCGCTCGATGTTGGTGATCGCCTCCTGCGCGATGCGCCACATCTCGCGTTCCTGGAGGAGCGGCAGCCGGGCATCGTCGTCGGTCTCGATCGTGAACTGGAGGTTGGTCCGCTCGGCGACGCGATCGGCGTACTGCTGGAGGATCTCGTGGAGACCCGACGAGTCCGAGACGTCGGTCCGGAGGTCGTACAGGGTGTCGCGGACCTCGCGGATCACACCACGAACGTCGTCGCGGAGGTGGTCGAGCGAGCTGCCGAGCGGATCGCCGGCCTGGTGGCGGCTGACGATCCGGTCGAGCTCGAACGCGAGGTAGGCGAGCGACTGGCCGATCCGGTCGTGCAGGTCACGGGCGATACGGGTGCGTTCCTCGTCGGCACCGACGGTCCGCAGCCGGGCGAACCATCGGGCGTTGTCGAGGGCCATGGCGAGCGGTGGTACGAAGCCGGCGAGCAGACCACCGGCGCGGTGGTCGAAGCGGTTGGGGTCGCGGTGCTCGAGCGCAACGAGGCCCATGATGGCGCCGCGTGCGCTCAGCGCCCCGTAGAGCCCCGACCCCGACCGTTCGTCGAATCCGCTGCCATCTCGGGCGCCCAGCTCGTTGGAGCAGATCACCATCGACTCGGCGATGGCTTGGCGGAGGCCGCGGGGGAGGTCGGTCGGACCGAGCCGCGCCGGCAGGTGACAACCTTCCTGGCGGATGACCTGCCAGTGGCTGTCGGTGTCGTCGAAGAGGAGGATCACGACGGAGTCGAAGTCGATGAGTTCGCGAAGGCGCGACACCGTCGAGGTGAGCACCTCGTTCATGTCGAGTGACGACGGCAGGGTCTGGGCGACGCGGTGCAACGAGTAGAGGAGCGCGTTCGCATCAGCGAGCCGTCCGAGCCGGTCGAGGGCGATGTCTCGTTCGCGGTCGGCTTCACCGGACACCTTGCGGCCGTAGCCCGACACCAGCGAGATCAGGACGAGGAGGCCGCTCCACGTGCCCGCCAGCTTGAGGGCGGCCGGTCCGTCGCCGGACAAGTAGATGGCAGGAAAACTGATCGCGATCGAACACGAGATCGCGATGCGCAGGCCGAAGGCGAAGCCGCGGGCGAACCCGGCGATGACCACAACGCTGAGGAGCGTGAAGACGAAGGGGCTCGACCAGAAGCCCGTCGCCACGATGATCGCAACGTGCAGCAACGCCTCGAGCAGTGTCCGGTTGAGGCTGGCGATGCCGTTCGAGTACTGGATCGGTCGGATCGACCGGAGCGTCGCGTACGCGACGATCGCCACGGCGCACCCGGTGATGACGGCATCACCGCCGAGCACCTTGGGCGCAGCGAGAAGGAGCGAGATGGCGGTGGTGGCGACGCGTACGGCGGTCACCATCGGTGTGAAGAGCGCCAGGCGGTCGATCCCGCCGGGGGCGAACGCTGTGGATTCGTCGGGACTGACGGCCGTGTCGATCAGGGCGCGACGGATCTCACGGCCGGCGCGACCGCGCAGCAACCCGGGACGCTCGGGCGGCGGTTCGCCGAGCAGCAGTTCGTCGGGGTCGTCGGAGGGGGAGAGTGTCTTCACGGGAGGCTCATGTGGCCGTAGTTCGTTCGGCCTCCCCTTACATCGGCGAGACCAGGCCGAACATGAGCCGCACAGCGCGACGCGGGTAGCGTCCCCCGGCATGATCCTGGTCGGACTCACCGGTGGCATCGGAAGTGGCAAGTCGACGGTGTCGGCCGCGCTCGCCGAGCGGGGAGCGGTCGTCGTCGACGCCGACGCGATCGTGCACGAGCTGCAATCTCCGGGTCAGCCGGTCCTGGCCGCCATGGTCGAGCGGTTCGGCGAGGGGATCCTGCACGCCGACGGTTCGCTCGACCGCAAAGCAGTGGCGGCGCTCGTGTTCGGCGATGCCGACGCCCTCAAGGACCTCGGCGAGATCGTGCACCCGCCGGTCCGCGACGAGATCTTCCGCCGCGTCGTCGAACAGGCCGCCACCGACAACGTGGTGGTGCTCGACATCCCGCTCCTGACCGAGTCCGGGTGGGAGGGCCTGATCGGTACCATCGTCGTCGACCTCGATCCCGAGATCGCCGTGGCGCGCCTGGTCGAGCACCGTGACTTCGACGAGGCGGACGCTCGGGCGCGGATCGCCAAGCAGGCGACCCGCGAGGAGCGTCTCGAGAAGGCGGCGCTCGTGGTCGACAACTCGGGTTCGCTCGACGACCTGGCCCCGCAGATCGACGCGTGTTGGGCCTGGATCGAAGGCCACCGCACGGCCGAGTAGCGGTCAGCGCCGGATGCGCTCGCAGAGCTCGCGGTAGGCGGCTCCGCGTTCGCCGGGGCCGGATCCGGAGAACCGGAGGACGAACGGCCGGACCTCCCAGTCGAACGGCTCAGCCGCCTGGCCGTGCAGGTACAACAACATCGCGGCGTAGTGGACCGGCACGGAACGGTGCTGGTCGAGGGTGCCGCGGAGGAGCGCGTCGACGACTGGGGGCGGGTGGAGGTCCTCGACCAGCGTCAACACGTGGGTCATCCCCGAGCCGAGGTCACACTCGTCGACGAGGCGCACGAGCTCGGCATCGACCCGGTCGGCCGGAATCACGTGGGGGGCGTCGCGAAGGATGGCGACCCGGATCTCGGGTCCGGCAGTCGCGAACGCGTCGGCGAGGGCCCGGTCCGCCCCGGGGGTACCGAGGGCCGCGAGCGCCTCGACGTCACGCCAGTCGGTCCCCGCCCGCGACACGAGCAGGGTCTCGATCGCCGTCCGGTCCTCAGGGGTCGCGTCGGCGAGCGCCTCGAGGTCGTACCCGATGCCGTCGTGCCACTCCTCGTAGCCGATGTCCATGCTCCTGCGGAACCGCTCGTACGGCGACGCGTCGCTCACCGGAACCGCACGATCGCCAGGGCCACGACGAACGCGGTCTCGATGGGCAGGGCCGACCGCGTGTACGGGTGGCTCCATCCTCCGTCGACGATCGTTCCGAGGATCCTGACGACGAGCACTGCTGATGCCAGGAACAGCACCCCGGTGAGTGCCTCCCGCGCCAGATCCTCGTGGACGAGGTAGAGCAGGAACGCCGAGATCGCGATCGAGACCGCGCCGTAGTAGCAGCGGACCTCGGTCTTCCCCGCCGCAGCGTCCCACGACAGGCCGAACTGCGTGACGAATGCCGGACGCACCAGGAATCCCAAGCCGAACCCGGCGAAGTAGGTGGCAGCGGCGTAGGTCCCGAACTCGATCGCGGTCATGGGGGAGAACGTACCGACATTCTCACTGTCAGGGGTCGGGTCTAGCCTTGCACTCGTGACCGATCTGACGTCCGAACACCTCATCACGGAACCCAGCATCGGCGCCCCCGGCGACGGCATCGTGCGCTCGTCGAAGCCGTTCAAGGTCGTGTCGGAGTTCCAGCCCGCCGGCGACCAGCCGGCGGCGATCGAGCAACTGTCCGATGGTGTGTGGCGTGGCGAGCGGTTCCAGACGCTCCTCGGCATCACCGGGTCGGGCAAGTCCGCCACCATGGCGTGGACGATCGAGAAGTTGCAGCGCCCGACGCTCGTGCTGGCGCCCAACAAGTCGCTGGCGGCCCAGTTGGCCAACGAGTTCCGCGAGTTCTTCCCCGAGAACCGCGTCGAGTACTTCGTCTCGTACTACGACTACTACCAGCCCGAGGCGTACATGGTGTCGAGCGACACCTACATCGAGAAGGACGCCACGGTCAACGACGAGATCGACCGGCTCCGGCACGCCGCCACCTCGGCCCTGCTGACCCGGCGTGACGTCATCGTGGTGGCCTCGGTCAGCTGCATCTACGGCCTGGGCTCACCGGTCGAGTACGCCAACAAGATGCTCGTGCTGCGCGTCGGCGAGACCCACGACCAGCGCCAGGTGCTCCGCCGCCTGGTGGCCATGCAGTACGAGCGGAACGAGATGACGCTCATCCGTGGCAAGTTCCGGGTGAAGGGTGACGTCCTCGAGATCCATCCCGCCTACGACGAGACCGCGGTCCGCATCGAGATGTTCGGCGACGACATCGAGTCGATCTGGGTGTTCGACCCGCTCACCGGCGACCGCATCCAACAGCTCGACGAGTTCGTCCTGTTCCCCGCCACCCACTACGCCACCTCCGACGAACGCATGAACGCCGCCATCGGTCGCATCGAGGACGAACTGCAACAGCGCCTCGCGTGGTTCGAGAAGGAGGGCAAGCTCCTCGAGGCCCAACGGCTCCGCATGCGCACGCAGTACGACCTCGAGAACATGCGGGAGATGGGCTTCTGCAACGGCATCGAGAACTACTCGGGCCCGATCGACGGCCGCGGCCCGGGCGAGCCGCCCAACACACTCCTCGACTTCTTCCCCCGTGACTACCTGACCATCATCGACGAGTCGCACGTGTCGATCCCGCAGCTGCACGGCCAGTACGAGGGCGACCGCAGCCGCAAGGCCACGCTGATCGACCACGGCTTCCGCCTCCCGTCGGCGGCCGACAACCGGCCGCTGCGGTTCGAGGAGTGGGCCGAACGGGCCGGCCAGACGATCTTCCTGTCGGCCACGCCCGGCCCCTGGGAGCGCGAGCACTCGGGCCAGATCGTGCAGCAGGTGGTCCGCCCGACGGGTCTCGTCGACCCCCAGATCGTGGTCAAGCCCACCAAGGGCCAGATCGACGACCTCTTGGCCCAGATCAACGAGCGGGTCGTCGTCGGCGACCGCGTCCTCGTGACCACCCTCACCAAGAAGATGGCCGAGGATCTCACCGACTACCTGCTCGAGAT
>ENA-UOWE01004123-UOWE01004123.1-activated-sludge-metagenome-genome-assembly--contig:-NODE-4123-length-14271-cov-5.214266_pt1 | contig 14271 bp, 11 predicted proteins | sample MGYA00249841_ERZ761562 | MGnify/ENA primary metagenome ERZ761562 (study PRJEB28883, sample SAMN05720200) | activated sludge metagenome | isolation source: Anaerobic digester | place: Japan... | reverse complement strand
TAGCGGAAATGCATCACCAAGGCTGTTAAATACTGTCATTTTGTAATACGCTTTGAGTGTTTTTGGATATTGCGCAATGAACGCATCGCGCTGGGTAGATGTGAGTGATACTGTGATTCGACGATTCGGCGCATCAACAGTCGCTGGAATGGTTAGCCAAACTGGCGCGGTTGTTTGGTCAAAAATATCAAGCTGCGCGGTGCAGCCTGTCAAATCCATGTATCGCCCAAATTGCACGAAGCCACCACCACGGTAATAGCGGTTTTCAGGCACACGCAAGTCTTGGAATTCGATGGTATTCGCATCGACTGCCGTCACATGGTGATAATTTGCAATGTTGAAGTGCTCGGGCTCGTTGCCACAGACACTTTCAATGCCTTTGCAGCCAACAATCATGACCTTCTGCCCGTTTTCGATGCCATGGCTTGGCACTGTTAGCTGCAATGGGTATCTTTGTGGCATGCCTGTGACCATTGTGCGGAATGTTGGCGTAAAGGTCTCCCACTGGATACTGTAAGCATTAACCCCGTGCGGGTCGATGGTGAGCACTGCATTTGCAGGTGTTTGCATAGGTTTATCTCCTTTTTTAGCAAGATTAAACCTTTTTTTTAGCGGGTTCTATGTCAAGATTTTGGGCAAGTTTCATTATTATAAATTTACCCTAACTAATGCAAAAAGCACCCTAACTAATGCAAGCCATGCTCAATAACTAATTGAATAAGTGCTTGCCAACGCGTTTGCGGGTTGAATAGTAAGCACATGAACACCTCGCGCAAGTGACGAATAAATAACCTCACCCGCGATATTCGTCCGCTTCACCGTGCTGTCGTCATCAATCGTGATTAGTGCGTTAAATACAGGCTTTTTGTCGCTGTCGGTGATGATAAACACTGTTTGACCACCATCAAAACGCACGCCAATACTCAAATCAGACACACCAACAAGTGCGGACAATGTCTCCCCTGTTTGCACAATCGCTGGCGTATTGCCAAGCAAGATTTCACCAACAATTGATAACGAAGCACCGCTGGGTTCGGTCGCTAGCACAAACATATTGTGCACACCGTCAAACGGCATTTGTCGGCTATCAATGCTCACCCAGTCACCTGCTTTAATATCTAAATTGTTGGCGATTAGTTTGACGCGAACCTTGTCTTGCGCGGCTCTTCGTGCGTACAGACTGCACAAATAACGGCAATACGATTGGTTGTTAAGCCATGGCAAACTGACCTTTTGGACTATCTCCCGTGGTCGCTTGCCCGCCAGCGCAAATGACATAACGCCGCCAAAAATACCAGCTGACCACTGTTTAAAATACTCACATTCGACAACAGTCGCATAGTCTGACGCTTGCGCTTCGCAGGTAATACCACTGCAATTGTAGCTATCCAATCGATGCAATGACGGCTTCGCTGGTGCTGGGTATTGCTCGAAAATATCAGGCAGCCAAATCACGCCGACGCTTTGGCAAATCTCGATGAGCGTCTGGCGTATTGTCTGCTTCCCATCAAAAATAACGCCTGCCACACCAACATTTAAGCGTCCAAACTCTACACGCAAGGCTTGCGTTTGCTGGCGCACAAGATTGGCATCGTAGCCGCATTTAGCCATAATGTCGGTCACCACATCGGCAGGGTTATCCAGTAATTGCCCATTGCGTGGGTTCAGTTTGCCCATTCCGCTCACCGTCACCGCCTTACTGCCGATACTGTCCTCGATTTCGACATAAGTCACCGTATTACCCGTGCCGTCATTGCCAACCACCGCGTTAAAATTGGCGATTTTCTTGCTGTCAACATACACGGCGGTCACTGTCATTGCGTGGTCTGCTACCAAATACTTGCTGGCACTGATGCGCACCGTCGGTATCTGTTGCTGGCGCAAATCGCCATAAACCCACGGCAAATAGGCTTGCGTTTGATAGCCATTCAGCGTGGTACTCGCCCGCAATGGCACGGCTTCGGATAGCAGCATCATTGCTCAATCTCCAGCGTGATTTTAGCATCATGATAGCCAACGCGAGACACCAAACCACGAAGTAGCACCTCGCCATTTTCGATGATTTCAGCAGGTGCGCGGACTGGCACACACGCAAATAACCTGCTTGCCTGTCGCCCACTGTTGTCTAAAACCACCGAACAGGACGGCAATTCACCGCTGCCAAAATTGGGCAAATTCACAAACGCAGCACGGCGAATGTTACCAACATCGGCAAGCCACGGGTAACTGGCTGCCAACCGCTGCCCTGCGAAGCTAAACAATAAATCAGTATTGCCAATGGTTATTTTAAGGTTTTTCATTGGGCACGCCTTTCAAATTAAACGAACAGGTGTAATAGCGATCAGTCGCCACCTTTGGCTGGTGCGCAAACTCATCGGTGAGCGTAAAACTGTCCGCTTCAATCTTACCCACAATGACAGACATAGGACGGTATTCGTTTGGCACAAGGATAATCGGCTGGTTGTTGTTTGCTTTGGAATAGCTGTAAATCCGCAGCAGCTTGTCGCGTTCTGCATCGTTTAAAAATGGCTCTGGCGACGAAAAAACCGCATCTGTCGTTGTCCCGATAAATTGACCGCGCTGGTCGTAACCACCTGACGCCAACATGTAGCTGCTGGTTGTTACTTGCACCTCCGCGCAATATATGGGCTGCCATGCCATGCCTGCCCACAGGTAGCCGATGCAACCCGTGCCAAGTACCGCAATAGCCAAGCCATCGCAAGTGATTGGAGCTGGCAATATCGCCGTGCCAGCCATGCTTTCCGTTGTCGTGACAACGATTGGCGTGCCAACAACGCCACCAAGCCGTGGGTGAAATTCAATCACTGTCCCCACTGGCAAGCTGGCGAACGCAAACGCAATGCAATTGATGTTTTTCGCACTGCCAAGGTCGTAATTGACCGTGCCAATTGGCGTTGTCCAGCACCACTGTTGCCAATCCGCATTCTCTGCGTTATCGATGCTGTAAGGGTGCAAAGCCTTGAATTTGTAAACATCACCCGCGACAAACGACGGCGCAACACTCGGCACAACATGCAAATCCAAGCCATGCCCAATCGGTACGGCGGATAGCGTAAGCGGTGCAACAGGCGACCATACGCCGCCATCGATGCGATAGCGGTAATGCCCACCCTCAACTTGGAACTTAAACTCGTCACCTGTGACAAATGGGATAGCCCCTTGCGTGATTGTAAAGTCAATCGTGCCACTGCCGTCGGCTTGCGAATACGCATTATTCGTGTCTAAATCCAGCAAATACGGCGTTTTTGCCCCTGAAACACTGCCCGAAACAATCCAACGCGTGACATTATCACCTGTGTTGCCACCGCTTAAATGTGCATCTTGCGCGGCAATGACTGGTAAATAAAGCGTGTCGCCCACTGCATAAGTCGGCTTCCAGCTCGCATTTTCAACCTTGACCGTCACCGTGCTGCCGTCTTCGACTTTGTCCATGCACGCGGACATTAAAGCGATGCCAAGCTCGCCTGTGGTGATGTCACCAATCGCGGTGGTGTAATTGTGGTTCATGTAGGCGTAATCGATGATTGCCCCCGTGGGTGTCTTGACCTCCCATTTACCGAACTGGTCATTGCCACCATTGCTACCACCACCTGCTGCATCGGGTAATGCCGTCACATCAAAATCAACCAACATACCCATGCGCCGTGCTTGCCCAGTATATCGAATGCCGTGGATACCAAGACTGTGTTCTGGGTAAATTGGCGCACCAAGGTTATCAGCGATTTGAATAAATGGCGGCAAGCCTGCGGTGGCAAGCGTCTTTTTGCCTGCACCGTTCCACCAATTGCTCGCGTCTCGCCATGCCGTTCCGTCGTTTAGCTCAAGCGTTCCGCCCAAGAGTTCCCAGTTGTGGAATAGGTCAACCATCTGCTCTGCGTAGGTCGTTTTTGTCCCAGTATAAGCCGTTAATGTGGTGACCGTGCCCAAATCGACCCGCAAAACTGTTGCATTTGTGAGTGCGGTGGTATCAAAACTGCTGGTCTGAATGCTTCTGACCATGCCGCTGTAGAGGTCATAAGTCATGTCTGCAACGACACTGGTCGGCATTGGGTTCTGGTCTAAGCCGTCAACCGATACCCTCATTGCCGAATTGACGGAGATAAGCTGCCAGTACCAATCCGCAGGCGGGTCAATGTAGCCGCTATCTGCATGATGCGCGATTGCCCATGTTCTTAAATAAGGCGGCGTACCCAATGGACCACCGACAAGATGCGTATTTGTTCTCCATGTCCCAATGTGATAATAATGTAGAGTATTGATATTTGAAACCGACCCGTCATGCCAATAGTCATTGACGGGCTGCCAATTTGCATCAGTCGTGTCACTTGCGACAGTCTCGCCGATACTGTTGCGTGAGCGGGTCAAGCCAACATGCAGCTGTCGGTGGACTTGGTTTGATGGGTTTGGTGGAGGCGTTGGTGTTGGGCTTGATGAAACTGTTTGCCAAAGTCCTGTGGCGGTGACTTCGGCGACCCCAGCGAGCGGCTGAAAGTCTTTATTGTTCGGCGAATTTCTAGCCATGCTTATGTTTGTTGTCTCATCAACAATAATGGTTCCAATAGGCGTTACCGACCCCGCTGTACCATAAGACACGCTTTTGATGCTTCCGTAAGGCTCTGGTTCGCACCAGTCTTCCGTCAAAGGGTCGCCCTTGAATCTATAGCTATTTCCGCCGATGACAAATGAAACAATGTTGCCGCCAGCACCAATGCCCTCGTCGCCCGCCGTCAGAATGTAGTTGCAAACATAAAGATTCGTGATGTCTTTCCACCACTCAGATTGGTTGCCTGCGTAGTAACAAAAATAAAATGTTGTAGTGACATCATCACCAAGCCCTTGGCTTGGGCTGTAAGCCGCAAGTATTTTTAGTGCACCAGCTGTGCTTATGTACGCTGGGACAAGCCAAGGTGGGATTGGTGGCAAATCTAAAATTGCATTATTTGAGTAGCTTGTCGCGACATAAGAAGTGAAAATACCTGGAATTAACTGGCTTATAAATGCATTTTGTGCCCCACTTGTTGCAAGATTAACAGTCGCCTGATAGCTGCTTCCTCGAAATTTTATAAACTCCATGGCCGTTATTGTTGGCATGCCATTTATTGCATCTCCCCCACCGTCCCAAGCGTTTGACAGCGTGTTTAATTGATTGACTGGAATTGCCAGACCATTGCCGTCGGTCGCTTCGTTGACAAACTGAAGGCTATTCGTCGACAGAATCGGTGAGCCGCTTGCAATTGCCACGATAGATGTTATGTCTTGAAACCCACCACCAAATAGCATGTCATATATGTAGCCAGCCCACAATGCTTTAATCGTCTTTGTTGTTGGCACAATTGCTGGGTCAGGGATACCAAGTCCTGCATAATCAATCGCGCCAATCGGCTGCATCGCTGTGCTTTGAGTGCAACATGCATCAGGCGTGACACCTGTCAGCGGCTTCTTTTTCCATGTAAAAGTATAGTCCCCGTCCTTCACATTGATACCAGCGATTAAATTCTTGACTTCGACGCACGCACCTACGCCTGTGATATTCTTTGTATAAGTCAGCTTGCCTTTTTGCAAACCGAAGCCGTCAGGCATTTTGACGGGAACGGTAAAGCTAAATTTACCCGACGGGTGATTGAATACCACGCCTGTTGTCGCATCGCTTAAGCTGCCCGACACGCTGCCAGCCACATGCCATTTTTCTTTACCTAAACCAGCCCCTGCTGCATCATTTTCTTCCGCAGCCCAGCAAGTCAGCGTGATTAGCTCCGTGCTTGCGTTTGCGCCAATCGTGATATTCGTTAAGCCCGTTGCATACTTTGAACCACTGCCGTAGGTCGGATAATGATACGCGTCAGTGCGTAAATCAAACTCACTCGCAGCGTTACCGCCAATGCCTTCATCTCGGCTGATTGGACTGGCAACCTCCACCAAGTTTGATGATTGTTGGATTTGACTAAACAAATCATACGGCGTGACGATATTCGTGTAGGTTTCAGTTATCACCCCATCAGATAGCGTGACCGTACGCCCGCCCGTGACAAAATACACACGCGTTCCTGCGGTAATTGTGCGTTCGATCGCTGGGCTAAATGTGTATTGCCATTTTCCAGCGACAAACTTTTTCACCTGCCTGTAAATCGTAATGTCGTCCAAACCAACGCGAATGCGATGCGTGTTTGCTGGCACACTGCCGTATTGCGACAATATCGCTGTATCAAACTCATATTCTGGGCTGGTCACCGTTTCTGTGCCTGCGGGTAAGTCTTTCAATAAACTGTACGGCGTGCTGTTATTCGTTAACCCCGACTGCGAAACCTGAAAATAGATGTCATTGCCCGATGCGCCTGCTGCTTTGGCTTTGATAGACACACTGTTAAACACGCCAACTGCTGTTTTGGTCTGATTGCCAAGGTCTGCAAGTGTGACAGTTATCACTTCCGCCGTGCCAAAACGGCTGTGGTTTATAAGCTCGCCATTGCCCACGCCTGTGAATGTTGGCTCACTCACCAGTGCGCTATTAGTCGCATCGTTATCGACAATCTCAATCTCGATGGTTTCATCTCGGATATTCGTGTAAGTGCCATCAATCGTGACCTCTGCCGTGCCTTCAGTGAAGGTTGGCAACTGCATAATCACGGCTGGTATTTGCGTGACCGTCGCGGTTATCACGCTTGCGTTTGTCAGTACATTGTCTTCGCCTGATAAAATTCGCTGCACGCCGTGCTTGTTCATGATTTAACCTTTATTTTGATTTTCTGATGATGTCTTGAATGACGGGAACGACTTTAGCCCTGACCACTTCTGGGGTTATTTCGGTGATGCCGTTCAAGTTGACGACAAAAGACATTGCGCCGCTTGCGCTTGGCTTATTATCGCTGTCGTTTGGCTTTGGGCTGTAGGTCGGCGGTTTGGGTGGCAAATCATCGGTGATTTTCTTGACAATCGCATCGTTCGCTTTGGCTTTGACCTCTTCAATTTTCTTGATTTGCTCAAGCTCTTTATTGTTCGCCAGCTCTTTCGCCTTGGCTTCTTCTTCAATTTGCTTCTTGCGTTCATTGCTTGCGTCTTTGTCTGCTTTGGCTTTTTTATCCAATGCCGCCAGCTCAATAGCCAGTTTCTCATCAATCAATTTCTTGGCTTCTTCGCCTTTTTGCTTCGCCTCTTTGTCGCCTTTTGTTTTTGCGACTTCTTCGTCAATTTTGGCTTTATCCGCAGCTGCTTTGTTTTTTAACCGTTGCGCTTCGTTGCCGTCGCGTTGTAGCTTTTCGTCTTTTAGCGCATTAATCGTATCGTCGAGCTGCTCTCGCACACCTTTGACCAAATCAGCGAACGCTTGCATTCGTTGCTTTGCGGCATCAATCGCGGACTTTAATTGTGACAACTGGTTTTCATCAAGCAAGTTAAACCGCTTGGCAAGGTCTTCGGCGCTGTCGCCAGCAATGTTAATTGTGCCGTCCATCTTTTCGTAGGCTTCGGTCAAACGGCGCACATCTAACGCTTGATTGACAACATTAACATTCGCTTGGTACATCGCATTTTGAAGCTGCGCAAATGTGCCTGTGCCTTTTTCAACATTATTTGCAAGGTTTGCAAGGTATTTGCTTAGGTCTTCTGTTGATGACTTCATTATGTCAATGTCGTCAATCCATTGCCCCATATTATTGCTTGTCACAAACGCTTTGTAAGCCGACTTTGACATATTCGACAAACTGACACTTAAATTGTTGATAGATAACTCAAGTCCCTTGACATCAAGCATGCTTTTCGATGCTGCATCTGCTGTTGCTTTTGCTGCCTTTTCTGATTCTGCTGCTGCCTTTTTCTCGGCTTCTGCTTTTTGGGCTTCTGCATTTGCCGTGTTGTTTGTCGCATGTGCCTCTTTTTCTTTGGCTGCAACAATTTCACTGCTTGCCGCTTTGGCTTTGTCAGCGGATTCGATAAATGCCTTGCCTGTGCTATCAATGGCGACTTTCAGACCATACACGGCTGCCGTTGCTGTGATTTCGGCTGTTGCAACACCGTTGTTTGCCGCGATCGCATTTGTTGCGTATTTTTTAAATGCTTCTGATAGTCCGCTGGCTGTCGCGCTTCCGCTTTTTGCGATTGCATCAAAGTCGGCTTTGCTTTGAGCTGCGATAGCCGCCAATTCTTGCTTGGACTTGATGCCCATGCGTGAGAATGCCTCGGCTGTTTTATCCGTCGCCTTGGCTATGTTGTTGGCTGCATCAACCCCTGCTTTTTCAAGTCTCGCAAACTCTTCTTTGCTTAATCGTGTATCGCCCGACAGCTTCTTGATTTGCTCTTGAACCAGCTTGATTTCGTTGCCAGTCTTTGCGCCATCAATCGACTTTTGAAAAGCTGCAACCAACTCCTTGCCTGTCGTTTGCGCGTTGCTTGCAACGACTTTAAGTAGTGTAATCGTTTCATTGAATGATTTGCTAATGCCCGTGTTTGCAAGCTGCGCATCGACACCTAGGCGTTCGAGGGCTTGACCGACCAGCACTTTTGATGTCTCAGCGAACTGTTGGGCGGATATTTTGCCCGTATCAAACGCCATTTTTAAAGCAATACCCAGCTTTTCAAGTCCTGATGTGTCAATGTTTTTAATCGTGCCCTGCAATGTTTCGGCTAGCTCTTTGGCTGTTATTTCATTGACACGCCGAAGCTCACCCAGCCCATTTAGCCAAGACGCAATAAATGCGGGATTGCCAGCATTGACATTATCAAACTTAAATGCGTCAGCAATGGCTTCCGCTGTTGTTTTGCCCGCATCTTTCAGCTTTTGGAATGACTGCACCATGCCAAGAGCCAGCTTGTCGCCTGACAGTTTGGCTTCGGTTTCCAGTGCTTGCAATGCTTTCATCGATGCTGCTGCGGTTGCTTCAATTTCTGCCCGATGCTTTTTAATGCCTTCATCTGATGCTTCATAGGCTTGTTTTAGCCGCTCGGTTCGTAGCTTTATTTGAAGCTCAAGATTGCGCTGTGCTTCTGCGTCTTTTTTTTCAGCGTCTGTTAGTCCTGATAGGCTTTTCATTGCTCTATCGACAAGCGGGGTTAGTGCTGTGAGCGCAACGATAATCGCACCGATTGGGTTTGTTGCAATAATCGCACGAAGCCCGCTTAGTGCGGCACCAACACGGCTAATGCCTGCGCCAACCACTGTCAATCCACCCGCAAGTCCTCGGACTGTTGCGCCTGTTGCCACTGATGTTGCACCAAACCTGCGCATTTCGTCGATACTGCCAGCAATTGCTGCACGCGAACCTGTCATAGTCAGATTAGTGCTTGCTGCTGTCGTTACAAAGTTACGAAGTGCGGAATTTGCACTTGTAATGCCCCCGACAAATTGGTCGGTTTTGAAAGCTGCAAATGAGACCGCCAGCGTTTTGATTGCGTCGATATGCTCAATGATGAATTTTGTCGCGCCGCCAATTGCGCTTGCGATAGTTCCGAACGCACTGCCAAGCTCTGTTGCAAACTTTTTTAACCGTCCATCATCCGCCATTTTCTGGATTTCAGCCGTGATGCTTTGCAATTGCGTTTTAAGCTCGTCACCCATGCCGCTGTTGAAAATCGCAACCTTGACTTTATCAAGCGTGTCCAGAAAGTTTGACCATGCGCCATTGACGGTATTCATCTGCGCGGCACTTGCACCCAGTGCGTCATTACCCATCGCGTCAATCAAGCCTTTGATGGTTTCTTTGCCCAGTTTGCCAGCTTCACTTAACTTCTGAAGCTCGGGGACGCTTTTACCCGTCGATTTGGCAAGCAACTCCCAAACAGGCACGCCAGCCTCAATAAGTTGAAGTATTTCTTGACCCTGCAACTTCTGCTTCCCCCACGCCTGCCCGAGTGCAAGGCTTATCCGCTCTAGCCCCTCCTGTCCCGTCCCGTACTTGCTTGCCGCGTCGGTTAGCTTTTGAAGCGTGCCATCCATCGGGTCAAGCCCGAAATTTTTCAGTTTCAAAAATACACTGGTCACACCGTCAAGCTGCAACGGCGTATCTTTTGCAAACTTTTGAATCCAGCCTGTGGCTTTTTCACCTTCGGCAATGCTGCCCATGACGCTGGTCATTCGGATACCAAGCTGTTCAAAGTCGCTACCCGTGGTGACGACAGACTTAATCGCTGCACCAACCGCGTAAATCCCCCCCGCTGCGGCTGCCAGCCGTCCAATGCTGCCCGTCATGCTCTCGATGGGACTACCTGCATTGGCGAATGCGCCGCTTGCTTGGTTACCCGCTTGGCTTAGGGCTGCGCCTGTTTGCCCAGCCTCTCGCTGGATTGTGTTTAGTTGATTGACGAATGCCGTGCTACTTCTTGATAGCTCATCAAGCGACGCATCAAACCCAGCGAATGGGTCGCCGCTGCCAGCTGCAATGGCTTCTGTGCGAATACGCGCAATTTCACGAAGCAAGCCATCAATCGCGCGTTCAGCCCCACCCGCCTGCGCCGTAAATTCTAAAGCTACATTTAAATCTGCCATGGCTTTGTCCTATTTTTGTTAAAAACCCCGCACGGGGCGGGGCTTCGTTTATTGCAATAGCTGCTTGATGTGCTCGCTTATAGCGTCGCTGTCGCCACATTGTGCGATTGCAAGATTGATAACCATCGCCGCTTGTTTTTCGCGGTCTTGCTTGTCGATGATGCGGGCAAACGCAATAACTGTGCTGTACGACATATTTCCAACACTCTCATAGCTGTGACCGCTGCTAATCAAGCGTTGGGCAATGGTAAGCAGCGTGTCTTTTAAGCTGCCAGACTTTCCAGTTTTGTGCTGGTGCTGTTTAGCAGTCTTGTGATTGCTGCTATCGCTTTGGGCAAAAAAGCAGCGTTTTCAGCAACCACCACTTCCATGACTTCCATCACTTCGTCAGCGGTTGCGTCATCAAGCCACTGTTTATCAAGTGAGCCGTCACCGTTTCGCTTGTCAACCGCAACATAAAGCACATTCAGCAAGGCGGACAATGCACGGTTTTCGACAACCTCAAGCATCGCTTTCTTGCTGTCAAATGACCGCTTGCCGCCTGGCGAATTTACCCACGAACTTGTAAAAGTGTGATAAATAGGCAATGCCTCATCGATAAAGGGTTGAATGTTTTTGAATCGGATTTCTTGGATTTCAAGCGATACGCCAAGGCGTTTATTTTCATAGATAGCCATAAGTCCTCCGTTTTACACCAGTACTGTCTGAATAATCCGCGCATATTGCCCCCAAATTGCATCACCCTCTGGCTTCGATGTATCCACAAGCAAATCACCGTCCAGCTCAAACATGGCGAAGTCGTCCTTGATTAAATCAATCGATTTAGAGGGGTCAAGCTGCACTCGGTAAAGCTCTACCGTGATTGGTGCGTTGCCCTCAAAGGTGTTGACCCCCTCGAAGCGAATCACCCACTCGCGGCTTGGGTCGGTGAAAAATGAGACATTTTCACTGTCGGCATACGCGTAATCCGCCGCAAACGGTGCAGTAAAGCCTGTCACATTCAAGAACTCAATCTTGCCGCGAATCGGGAATAGTTTGTAGTCCGTGCCATTGACCAAGGTCGTGCCCAAGCTGTCCTTGATGACCACGGCGGACACATTCGGGTACTTAAAAGCAGCATCACCACCGATAAACGCTGTGCCCTCAAGGATTTGTTCACCAGTCACGGTACCTGATACCACGCTTGTGCCAATACCAGAAACTGCCATGGCTAAGTTTTCAAGCACCCAGCTATCCATCTTGATTTTAACGCCAGCCTCTCGCCCAGTGATAAGCGTGCCAAGCAAGCCGTAAGCACCTGAGCAGGTTTCCTTTTTCTTTTTGCGGTCAATTTTCATTGAGATTTGCAAGTCCGACACATTGCCAACATGCCGAAACGCGGTTTTCAGCCCGCCCGTTAAGCGGTTGCGTTCAGCGATAGAAACGCAACCTTGCAAGCCAGCTAATCGTGTAAAATCATTTGCCATTTTCGTTTTCCTTTTCTTCGTTGTTTAGTGGTTTTGGTTCGTGTGTTGGGGTTAAATATCCTACGCCCATCTTCGTAATCCACTTTGCTTGGGCGTGCTCAAGCTGCAAAATTGCGCCTGCGTGATAGTCAATGCCTTTGTGCGTGTGGCTGGCGTTCAGCGTGACCGATGTCGTGATACCGTCAAACTCCAGCCCCATCTCAATTTTTGTTTTAGGCTTCATCAAAGCACCCTTTTTTTAAATTCAGTTTTAAATCGACTGCGATATTCAGCGGGTAATACACTCGCCCACGGTCATCATTTGTCAGTGCGCTTGTGCCGTGAGCGCGAACCTTGCCGAACACGATGCCACCATCGGGTGACGGAATCCAGCCATACAATGCCATTCGTGCATCGTGAATAATCGAACCCAGTGCCACGCGGTTCTGCTCGTTCGTGACAATGTCTTTCATCTCATGTACGCCTAAGATGACCTGCCAATGCTGTGTAATCACCTGCCCCGCCGTGCTTTGGCTGTCATTTGCTGTATCGTCAATGTGAATCACCGACGCGCTGGGGAACAAAGGCGGAACATAGCCGTTCCGCGTAAAGTTGATTTTCGACATTCCGCTAATTTCCGCGAGCTGCGGTAAAAGCAAGCCAAGCCGTGCGACAATTTGCGATTCCAGTGCGAAGTTATTCATCGTAGTGCCACCTCAAGATGCTGCACGGCCGCCAGCTCTAACACCTCTTTGTCGTCATCATCAAGTCCCAAGAACGGACGCGCTGGGATGCGATTCGCTGGGTCGCCAAGTTGGTGCTTGCCTGCGTATTCAAGCGGTGAGCCAACCGTCACGCGGCTCGCCGTTGCCTCGCCAAGCTGGATACTGTTCAGCAACGCGCTTGTTCTGCGCAAAATATCCAAGGGGTCGCGACCTTCTGCTATTCGTTCTGCTACTGTTCGCCGTGAAAGCGGCTTCCATGCTTGACCGTTTGGCGATTGCTTGGTGGTTGCGATCCTTTTGCGTGCGCTTGACTGGATAATTCCACCAATGTTTACCATCAGCGGGCGGGTTTCAATCAAGCGAAGCTGTAGCTTTCTAAGCGTGTTTTGGATTATTCGGCTATTGCTTGTCACATTCAAAATCATGGCAACCTCCAGCACGCTAGCAGCTCGTCAGTAAATCGCTCACCACGGGAATGCACTGCAACGCCACCACTGCGGTTATTCGGGTTTTGCACAGGTGCTGGACTGATGGGTGTTAAGCCATCAATCAAAGTGCACACGCCATTTACCAGCCTGCTTAGCTCCGCCAATGCCCACTTGTACCGAATCCAAATAAAATTAGCCTCTTCGATTTGGTCGTGCCACATGTAAAAGCGAACCAAGGACGAATAGATTTGATACAAACTGGTCGGCAACACAGGGAACGGCGTGACCCAACAAACGGATAACCGCGCGTACATGTCTGCACTGGCTTGGTCATTGCACCACTGCCACACTTGAGGGTCACCGACAATGTTGCGACGGGCTTGCGTGCGGTCGTCAAACTCGTTTTGCCCGTATTCGCTCACATAATCTGCAACCGTCATTAGCATGATTACACCGCCAACACTTTAACCAACGCCCGCGTGTTCAATGGCAAGGCGAGGTAATTACTTTGGGTATGAATGTGATACCCACGGTCGTGCATCTTTGGCTCGACACTCACATAAACCTGTTGTTTTGGAATCAGGTTCACATTTTGGTTAAAGTCAGCGGGCGCAAAATAGCCTTTGAAGTAGGCTGGGTTTGGCATGTACGCGTGCCCCTCGCCGTTTGCAATAAACTGATGCACAGTACCGTTAATGTCTGTCGCTTGTGCTGCGTATTCCACGAATTCCACGCCACCGATGATGAAGCCTTTGCGAATACCACCATTTAGCATTTGCACGGCTTGGCTGGCGTTGACATAGAACTTTTCAACCGTCGGGTGGCTAATCAACGCATCGAAAAAGTCAGGTGCAACACGAATGCGTGGCGTGCCCATTTGCCCAAGCTGTTCAAAATAACGGGCAATGTTGCGGCAAATCATCGGGACATCGGTCGCTGCGGAGCCAAGCGCGAAGTTAAAGGTTTGCTGGGTCACGCCAAAGTCAGTAAAAAGGTTAGTCAGCACGGTACCATCGCCGTCCAAGATTTCGCCTTTAATCGCCCCCATGCGGAACCATTCGTGGGTCAGCTCATGGTGTTGGCGCATTGGCTCTAAAGCATCCAACATAAACTGGTTCATGCTTTCAAGCCCGCCTTGGGTAGCATTCGCGTAGTTCTGCACATCGCGGCTGTCAATG
>ENA-UOWE01004121-UOWE01004121.1-activated-sludge-metagenome-genome-assembly--contig:-NODE-4121-length-14279-cov-6.473285_pt1 | contig 14279 bp, 11 predicted proteins | sample MGYA00249841_ERZ761562 | MGnify/ENA primary metagenome ERZ761562 (study PRJEB28883, sample SAMN05720200) | activated sludge metagenome | isolation source: Anaerobic digester | place: Japan... | reverse complement strand
GTAACAGGAGCAACATCATATACCTGGACTTTACCATCTGGTTGGAGCGGTTCATCAACCACTAATTCTATAATTGCTACTGTTGGAACTACTGGTGGAACCATTTCTGTTACTGCAAATAATACTTGTGGTTCCAGTACACCACGAACACTTAATGTGACAGTCAATTCAACTCCTGCGCAACCAGGAGCAATAACAGGCTCAACAACTGTTTGTCAGGGATCATCACAAACCTACAGTATTGGATCGGTAACAGGAGCTACCTCATATACATGGACTTTACCATCGGGCTGGAGCGGTTCATCAACCACTAATTCTATAATTGCTACTGTTGGAACTACTGGTGGAACCATTTCTGTTACTGCAAATAATACTTGTGGTTCCAGTACACCACGAACACTTAATGTGACAGTCAATTCAACTCCTGCGCAACCAGGAGCAATAACAGGCTCAACAACTGTTTGTCAGGGATCATCACAAACCTACAGTATTGGATCGGTAACAGGAGCTACCTCATATACATGGACTTTACCATCTGGTTGGAGCGGTTCATCAACTACAACTTCAATCACTGCTACTGCTGGGGCAAGCGGAGGACCTATATCTGTCAAAGCAAATAATACTTGTGGTTCCAGTACACCACGAACACTTAATGTGACAGTCAATTCAACTCCTGCGCAACCAGGAGCAATAACAGGCTCAACAACTGTTTGTCAGGGATCATCACAAACCTACAGTATAGGGGCTGTAACAGGAGCAACATCATATACCTGGACTTTACCATCTGGTTGGAGCGGTTCATCAACTACAACTTCAATCACTGCTACTGCTGGGGCAAGCGGAGGACCTATATCTGTCAAAGCAAATAATTCATGTGGGTCCAGTACACCCAGAACTTTGAGTGTATCCGTTACAACTATTCCTGCTCAACCAGGTTCAATAACAGGTTCAACTAGTGTTTGCCAGGGATCATCACAGACCTACAGTATTACTGCTGTATCAGGAGCTGCCTCATATACATGGACATTACCGTCAGGCTGGAGTGGGTCATCAACAACCAATTCTATAATTGCAACTGTTGGAACTACTGGTGGAATCATTTCTGTTACTGCAAATAATACTTGTGGTTCCAGTGCACCCAGAACTTTGAGTGTATCCGTTACAGCTATTCCTGCTCAACCTGGAGCAATAACAGGGTCAACATCTGTTTGTCAGGGATCATCACAGACCTATAGTATAAGTTCTGTAACAGGAGCCACCTCATATACATGGACATTACCATCAGGCTGGAGCGGTTCATCAACCACTAATTCTATCATTGCAACTGTTGGAGCTACTGGTGGGACTATTTCTGTTACTGCAAATAATAATTGCGGTCTGAGTTTACCAAGAACCTTTAATGTTGTAATTGCCTCTAAACCAACTGTTGAAACAGCTAACGTAAATGGAGCCACAAATTCAACAGCAACAGGTGGAGGAACCGTTACCTCCAATGGTGGTGCTGATATTATAGAAAGAGGTGTTTGCTGGAGTATTAATTCTAATCCAACCATCAATGATTCAAAATCGTCTGATGGCACGTCAATAGGTTCATTCACAAGCACAATAACAGATTTAACTAATGGAGTTACTTACCATATTAGAGCTTTTGCCACAAATTGTTCAGGCACGGGGTATGGATTAGACATTCCATATTTCCATAACACAACTGATATGCATGACATTCAATACGATGAAATATCTATATACCCCAATCCAGTAACTGATATTTTAAATATTGAATACAAAAATGACAATTACGAGACAATTAATATCTTTAATTCGCAAGGTATATTGTTAGAACAGGAAAAGGTAAATTCACCAAGACAACAACTCGATTTTTCAAAATTTGAATATGGATTATATATCCTTGAATTTGTCAGACCTGGTTGTGAGAAAATTAGAGTTAAAGTTATAAATCATTAAATTATTGACAATTTTTAAAGAAATAGGTAATTTATATTTGAGTTCGCCTACTTAAAATTAAAAGTTAAAATGTTTCTAATAAACTATTACTATGAAAACCTTAAAACTTATAATGTACTTGTCTTTCATGAGTTTAATTAGTTGTGAACCCAAGGTAGATGTCTCAGGTAATATAAATGTAACGACAAATACTGCTCAAAATGGAATGATACAGGGTAAAGTTGTTGTCCCCACAGTTGAAAATAATCTGCTTGTCTTGAAAGGAATTAAGGGTGCAACCGTTGAGGTGACAAACACAAATTATTCAATTGTTACTTCTGAGAATGGGATTTATGCTATTGATGGAATACCCACAGGTAGCTATACCATTAAAGCAAAGTGGAATGATATTGGTCAATATACATCTGCTACTCAATCTGTAATAGTAACAAGACAATCAGTTTCAACAGTACCTGACATTGAATTAGGAATTGGAAGTAAGAAATTAATAATTTATGGTAAAGTGTTTTATCCAGATAAAGTCAGTCCATTCTCTAATAAGCTTGTTAAAATTTGTAATCAATCAAATAGACCAGTTACATCAACTATGACTTCTTTAACTGGTGAGTATGGTTTTGATATAAATTACTCAACTAATGATGGTGATAACATGTCATATAATTTAAGTTACAGTTATAATAACATAAGTTATGGATTCAATTATTTTTCATATATAGGGCAATATCCACATGGAGTGATTAACATAAACGCATATGGTGCATGGATTACTGGCCCCAAACCCTAATATTTTAATCTACTAAAGGGCTATTATCGCCTTATTTATTGCCAAAGTCCATTAAGAATTAAATGCTTATTAAAGCACTCTTTAAGCTTAAAAGGTCTTTCAACTGGTTGCAACTTTTGTCCGTTCGGGGTACAGAAAAAGAGTGAGAGTGAGAGCGAGTGCGAGCACTCTCATCTCTTTTTCCTCAAGACTCGCACTCACACCCACACTAAAAAGAGCGAGAGTGAGAGTGAGAGCGAGTAATGAGCAATTGCAAACACTTGTCTCCTCCTCTGTAAAAATACTTCCACATTCCTGATTATTTTATAACTTAGCTTTTGCATCGCTGCAATTTTTATTCAATAGTGCTAACTTAATACTTCAAATCATGTTTGATTTTTAAAAGCTTGATGTCTATCAGAAGTCAAAGCACTTATGTAAAGAAATTTATTCAATCCTGGATGAAAAGAATTTTGACAGGATAACAAACGATCAGCTCAGAAGAGCATCATTCAGCATAATGTTGAATATTGCTGAAGGAACTTCACGATTCAGTAACAAAGACAGGAGAAATTTCTTTGTTATTGCCAGAGGCAACGCTTTTGAATGTGTTGCTATCCTGGAATATCTTCTTGAAACTAGAGAAATAACTCAGCAGGTATTCCTGGAGAGTGGGGAAAAAGTTTAAGAAATCTCAAAAATGCTGTTTGGATTGATTCGTGGCTCGGATAAATAATTCTTAGTTGAGAGCGAGCACTCTCATCTCTTTTTCCCTCGCTCCCCCACTCACACTCACAATTATTGGCAGCGGATTGCAACTTTTAAATTCCAGAAAATTGATTTTTTGTCAGAGTTGCAGTAAAAGCTCTTCTTCCCTACAATAATTTATTGTATTTTCATAAAATACCTTCCCTGTCCTCAATAAATTGCTTCCTGGCATCTAAAGTTCTATTCTTGCTTCTTGGTCGATGGGACTCGTTTGAAATTGAGGTCCCAGGTGATGATCTTCGTCTCCTGAATCCCGGGAGGCGAAGGGACTTTGATGGTTTTACTCCCCGTCAGGACATCGGGCTTCGCGGGATCGATCTTTCCGTTCGCCTGGCCGTATTCCTCAAATGTCGTCAATGAAATGGAAGTGCTTTCATGTTTATTCTCGGGCGGCCCACATCCGCCGCTGTCCTTCCAGGTCCAATCCCGGACCCCAATCCCGCCTTCAATCTCAGGCACCGTGAACGAGATGGAGTATTCGTCGCCATCCACCGACACAGAAGCAACAGCATCTACCTTTCCCTCGGCTTTGCCCGTGGTTTTCTCCACTTCCGTCACGTTCCGTGTCACGGTCTTACCCTGTTCAAACGGCGTCGTACCCGGACATGTAAATGTCTGTTTTGTGATCGCATTCCTCAGGCTCTCTTCGTTCAATATGACGGTTGTCCTGGCGGGTCTTTTTGTTCCCCGAACCTCGAAACTGGCCTCCACGACCGACTTTGTCGTAATCTCCGTTGTCGTTGTCCCCGAAACTGAGAAACCTTCTTCAGTTGTCTGAGTTTCACCATGAAGATCCCGCCGGTAGGTTATCGTGCCTACCCATTCGTTAACGTAGCAATCCGGCATAGAATTGATCAGGTCTGAAACGAATTTTTCGGCCAACTCCTCTGCGGCATGGATAGCCTCTTTTTCACTCTGCACTACCGCAGCTTGCTTAGCAACCGCTTTGCCCCGTCTGTCGTCCAGGCCGCTGACGTTCATCGTAATTGTGCTATTGACCTGGGTGACATTGACAGACACAACAAACTGAGCGCCTAGGGCACCCGCAACATTTGAAATAACATCTTCGTCTTTGCTCCCCATCAATGCGCGTTGCCGTTCAAATTCAAGCATGACAGTCACATCATTATCAGTTAAAGTGCTGGCACACGGATATTGTTTGAACAGGAGATTTTGGATTTTGTTCTTTAAAATATTTTCCATCACCCCGGCCATTTTGCTGTTTGATTTTCCAAAAACATGGATATTGAGCTTCTGAGCGCCTATCTGGTCCGATCCCGACAGTAAGATCAGGAATGCCATCATAAAGCAAAACTTTTTCATCTCATTAGTATTAGAATTAACGAAATAGTGTAGTATAAGAGTTTGATTAGCTGTCTCGCGAAAGATGAGGCTGACTCAAAAGGGCATCCTTATCTATAGGCTGTAAATTTCAATCAGGCTTTTCAAACTGTTAACAAGTTCATTATAAAAAGGAACATCTCTCCAATACGAAGCTTCCGGTGACTGGATTATATTAAGCTGGGATTTCATAAATGCCAGAGGTGTCTCACCAGTTAAATGAACTTTAGTCATCTTAGCACCTTTTGATATTAACAACCTTGCTATCTCCGGGGCATCCTTATATGGAAGGGGTACAGCTACCGGTGCTCCGAGTAAATGAAGTGCCGTCATTCCCATATCATCACTGATATTTGGATCAGCCTTAAAATCCAGGAGCAGTTTGATAATATCAATATCACGGTTTTTGGCTGCAACAAGTAATGGTATGTTCTCATAAGACAAGTCCGATGAAACATTAACCTTTGCACCTTTTTGCAAAAGAAACCTTATTATTTCGATATAGTCACGGCGTAAATCGCTGACTGACAGGCCTGAATAGACTTCAGATCCCCCTTCAAGTATCTGACTTGCTATTATGCTGTAATCAGGCGGAAGCATTAGGCTGGATGCTGCTCCTATCGCCGAGCAAAGAGGAAAAGAAGAAATACCGGCTCCCTCAAATTGCTTATTTAAATCAGCTCCTTTTGCAATTGCTGATTTAATCAGTTCCATATCACAATTGCCTATGCCAATATTAAGCAAATCCTGCGGCGGAGACTGATTGATATCTATCCCTGCATCTTTAAACTGTTTAAGGTCAATATACTGACCAGAGATCTGCAGTGTCAGGAGGATTACAAAGTATAGAGAGAATAGCCTTTTCATTGTACTAAATCATAAATTATTAATGGGTTTTTGTTCAAGGTTCAAGGTTATTTTTTGACCAACTCGACTCTTCTGTTCTGCGCCCGGCCTTCTTCCGTATTATTATCGGCTATGGGTTTATCCTGTCCGTATCCTGAAGGGATGAGACGGTCAACAGAGATACCTTGACCTGCAATTGCAGTGACCACTGACTTTGCCCTTGCTTCTGAGAGGGTTTTATTAGATGCCGGTGTACCTACATTGTCGGTATGCCCCTCAACGCCAATCTTGAGATCAGGATTTGACTTCATCATCTGGACTATCTGATCGATCACCGGTTTTGATTCATCTCTGATAATTGATTTGCCGGTATCAAAGTTTATATAAAGAGCTATATGACCGTCACGGTTAAGCGCCTCAAACATAGAACTTGCAGTGACATCCTGCTTCATAAGTTCTTTTAACACTATGGTAAGACGATAGTCATCTCCGCTAAACGACGCAATTTCTGCCCACATTTCGTTTCCATCTTTAACAACCTTCCCAATTACCATATTTATTCCATTGTTATCAGCACATTCAGCAGTCTGAGGTGCTCCTTCATAAATGACTGTTCCTCCCATACTCTTGATTGCATTGGAATAGTTGCGCATTATTTGAATAATGCTTGATTTCTGTGCATCTTCTTTTAAGGAATATGTTCTCTTAAATTTCCTCCCTTCGACTGTTATACAGTTTTTTCCGTTGAAAAAATTATAACTGTCAAATTCGATATCTTCAGCATCATAGATCATGTAACTTGGCATTCCGGAGAACCAGGGAGTGTCTTTAAATTCAGACTCATCCTGAGCCTGTACCCTAACCGTAAAAGGTACTGCCAGTATCACCGATAAAAGTATCCATAATTTATTTTTCATAATATTTCCTTTTCCTTAAATTAATGATTGATTTCTAAGCAAATAATACAGATTGGTCTACTTTATGTAAATTTAAAATTATTTCTGATAAAAAAAATTTTTTCTTTGCTTTTCCTTAACAAATTATCTAAGGTGAATCTTTATAACTTGAAATAATCTAGCCAATCGGATTTTAATTTATATTTCATATATTTATATAAAATTTTGTTCCCATGGCAAACTATTTAATGATTATGATTTTTGCTATTTGCGGAATCAGGAATGACAAAGCAAACCTTTCTCCGGCTTCGCCTGAATTCTCTTTTCTGAAAGCAGGCAATGAATGGCATTTCCAAATGAAGACTTCACAGACTCCCACTCCTCTGGAAGTAATTTATAAAATATTGTCGGTCAGAAATGATGGATATATTGAAGTTGAAAACAGCTTTGACGGAATTGGATCCGAAAAGATCTATTGGTATGCTGATAAAACCGAATTCTGCGAAATAGCCTCTCCTGAAGACAACTATAAGCTGACACTCGTGAAAGTGAATCCGGTATTGAACGACACCTGGAGCTTAACTATTGAGGAGGAGGGAAAACCAATAACCTACACTCGTACGGTGGTATCATTGAATGAATCCATTCAGCTGCCGGATAAATCCTTTGCTAAAGACTGTGTTAAGATCCATGAAACAATGAGCGCTTATCCTCAGTATTACAAAGATGTCTGGGTCAGCAGGAGTTTCGGGATGGTTTATATTAAAGGGAAGGGTTATATTGAAGAAGATGACGGACCTCCTGAATATTTCGATCTTGAATATGTGCTGATATCCAAATCGTTCTGATACCGAATAGATTTTAATTATCGCCTGTTACGGAGCCGAGAGTAATAAATCCACCCCCTGCTTCAGTTGAGGTGGTTCAAATCGCCTTATTTATCTTCTTCTGCCCTTCTCAATGCCTCATTAATCCAAAGTTTGAGTTGTATGTTTTCTCGCTCTTACACTGACACTCACACTTTATGACGGGGGGTTGCAACTTTTATTTTGAAGAATCGGCTTTTACAGGAATATCGCCAATTATCTCATTTATTTCAGCTTTCAGAATTGGGATATCTTTAGTAATGATACCCCAGATGATAACATCATCTACTCTATCATATCCGTGAATGACCCAGTTTCTCAAATCGATTATCCTTCTTGGGCTTGAAATTTTTATTGATTTGTCAACCTTCAGTAATTTGGCCATTGCTTCACCAATAATACCAAGTTCCCGTTCGACTGCCCTCCGAACGAGTTTATTCGCCTTGTAATCATCAAAATCGCGTTTCTTGCCAAGATATTGTTCTATTGATGCGATTGATTCTCTGATATCAAATAAATATTTTCCTGCTTCACGCTGCATAGAGTAATATTTTTGTTTCTTCAATACTTTGGATGAAAAAAGGATTTGCGAGGGAGTTGACAGTCACAAGGTCTATTTTCCTATTGAAGAGATTCTCAAGCCTGTAATGCAATTCAAAATAATTATCAGTATATTTTTCAATTGAAATATCTTTAAATGAAACAAGTATGTCAATATCACTGGACTTTTTAAATTTACCCGTACTGACCGATCCAAAAAGAAATAAGCTCTTTACATCATATTGTAAGCAAAGTTCCCTGATTGCCCCTTCTTTCCCCTCAATAATCTTATTCATTGTCAATTAATTTATTACAAAAATATGAAAAAAAATATTAGAAAGAATTAGAGAAGCCCCCTGGAATAAAACATTTATTTATAAGTGTTCAATTATCTGGATGCAACTTTTGTCCGTTGGGGGTACGTTAAAAATGAGGTCATCTGACCTCTTTTTTTCTTCAAAAATCCTAAATCGATGTTCCTTGCTCAATATTCAAAATGATTTAAGAACAAGGATTAACGATTAATGATTTACGAAGGGAATGGAGAGGATTGCAACTTATGAATTTTAAAAATCAGGTTTTTTATCAGAGTTGCAACCAGGGGGCTTCTTCCGAACTGTACTTGATGTAATTTGCACAAAATACCTCCTAGACCTCGAGCAATTGCTTCTGGGACGTTTTTATGAGATTACTGATGATGGATATCCGTAAATATAACAATTGAGGAATATGACTAACTTAACATTTTGTAAGATGATGTCTTGTCAAGTATAGCTCTCAATTCTTCATCCTCTTTCAAAACCTCTTCACTAAAATATTTGAGTGTTTCTAATGCTTCTTTTTTCTTGCCTAGAGTCATTGAATCATAGTATAACCCGAGCGGTAAAGAGAAAAATGAATACTGTAAAAAAACAAATGAAATTTGTGTTCCAGCAATTCCACCCTATGCGGTTTCCATAAAAAAGTGGTACAGTATTGCTGGTTTCACACAATCCGGAAGCAGTGAAAAATGCTCACAACCCCATCAAGTTTAACTAGTGGAAGATGGATCTCAGTTAATTATTTATTGCCAATTCTCTTTATCCTGTCTTAAGAAAGAGAATAATTTAAGATCATTATTACTTTATTCGTCTCATCACCGGAGTAAACCGAAAAGTCGCATTTACTATCCCCTCTGTACTTGTCGCAATAATGCCTGGCCTCTCCTGAATGCCCTGTTCATCTAGGTTTGTTACAATATCCGCTACTGGGATCTCATAATTTCCTGTCCCGATATAATCATCAGGATTGGCACCATCATCGCATTCCCATAAATAAATCTCAATGGCAATTGTGTCTTTTTGCTTCACTCCTGTCCATGATTTCATTGTTATAACATCCTCGGGGAAGTAGTAATTGCCATATTGCGGCATCTCAACATATTGTCCGGAACCCCTGTTAAAATGATAGTGTGCAGTACCTTCCCCAAGTCTTTTGAGCCAGCTTTTACATGTCCGTAAATTTCACAGTTGGAACCTGATCCGTCACCTACGCCGGTTGCAAATTTGTATAAAAAGGTTTTGATGTCATAAACAATATTATCAGTTCTTGGAATTGCAGTTACAATTGGGTAAGAAGCTGCAAAAACAATCTTACCTATACTGTTATCCCTGATGTACCTGAGCTTATAAGAGATTGGTGCGCCCGGAGAGGTTTTGGAGAAATTTCCTCCGGCCTGGATGTAGCTTTTAAAGTCATCAAATCCATTGATTGCTGCACCTGCAGCACTGCCGCTTCCACCCAGTATATAAACTTTCATTGTCGATTTTGATTTAAATGCATCAAATTCTGATGAGGCTGATGCATTTACCCCGGCGTATGAGGCATTAAGGTATGCTTTTACTTCTGTCTCTGATAGTTCAGATTCGATGGTAAAGAGTGCCATTCTGCCAAATGTTACTGTTGAAACGTACATTGGCATCAGGGTTCCGAACAACTCCCGGTCAACATCCTCCTCAAATAGATCTGAAGGTTGCTTCGGCATATCCATATCAAGAGTGTAATAATTCTGGATAAACTTTGCAACCAGCCTTGTTCTTACATTTTTGTTTAAAAAGTCAAATCCCCCCTTTATATTAAGTCCAAAACCTTTGTAACTTGCACGCAGGGAGAGGTCTATCTGCTGTTCAGAATAAGCCTGTTCAATGGTAAATCCCATGTTGGCATAGGGAACATCATATGTCTGTTTCATCAGAGTATTTACTGCTTCCCTGACAGTAGATAATTTTGGATCTTCAACCACTACTGATGTAATATTACCTCCTGTTAATGATGTAGAAATGGTGATTGGTTTCCTCTTCGCAGGTATCAGTGTGTATGTACCATCAAGGATGGATTCACCTTTTATCAGGGCTCCGGGATAGATCACATCTGTCTGCGGATTCAGAACTATTTGTTCATCGAAACCTGCGGCCGCTTCATAATAATCTATGTGATAAATATACTCTGTTGTCGTATCGTTTTCGCTGTCAGTAATTGTTGCTGTTTTTTCTGCCGGCATTTCACGTGAAATTGGTGGAAGAGTCTTGAGGAATTCATTTAAGGCCATTTCGTTAAATGTGTCTTTCTCGCATCGTGGCAACAAAACCGATATGAGCATAATGGCAGATAAGTAGAATACAGAATTTCTAAGGGAGCATTTCTTTTTCATTATATAGGATTCTAAGATTGTTAATCTATAAAATAACCTTTTAATCCGGATATTCATCCGTTACAAAACTGTTGATTCCGAATTCCCAGGCCTTAACGGGTTCCAGGGAAGTTCCGTTGTGCCGTTTTAGTACGAAACGATTGTATCGCTGCCAGATGGCGACTGCTTTCCCTGGCGGAACGTCTACTCCCGATTCATATTCATCCTGCTGTAATTCCGATACTGATGTCATTGTAGAATATCCAAAAGATTTGCTTACAGTAACAGAGACTTTTGCCGAAAACATCTCTATACTTACTCCTGTTTCAGCAGTAATTGATATGGAAGTTTCAGACCAGAATTCATTGCTCTCTGTTGTGGTAACACCTATCTTTCTTGTATAGCTGTTATGCTGCTGTACAGAAGTCTGATTATGATTGTGATACAGAAGTTTATAAAATACCTGCCTTTCAAGACGGTAGAACGGAGAGTTTGTGATCCTCCATGTTTGATCATCTGAATAAAAAGGGTCGTTCAGTATGGTGCATGGTACAAGCATTTCGCGGGCAAGGATCGGAACAGTCTCGTCCGGTGGTGGATCGTATCCTTTCAATGTGGGCACATATTGCTGATAAGGCGTTTCAGCCAGCATTGGCAATGGAACATTCAGAACATTCATTGCAGAATGAACTGATGGTGCGTCCTTTGTCTTCTGTGCAATGAAAGTTCCGGTTGAAAGATATGCATTTTCGTGAGGTCCCGTTACAGGAGGTTCAATATTCCAGGAATTAAAACATAATGGTGGACTAATCAAATCAATATAGAATCCCCATATCAATTCGCCTGCTTCACCCGGGATTGTAAGATCTTCGCGAACACAGACAACATCATCAAGACTGGGTTTATTATATCCACTCTGTGCCACAATTCCCATAGCTTTATATCCGCTGGGAGGAACAGGTATCCAGAATGAACCGTCGTTACTTGCACCGCTGCCCTGGTCACTCCATACGAGAGTGTAATCAACTGGTGCGGCTAACGCATCAGAACCGCTTTTTGCCTTTAACACCATAACTCCATGCTTGCCTGCCGGATTATAATAACCAGCAAAACCCAATGAACCAAGTGCCTTAAATCCGTCAGTTGTTACCGGATGCCAGTAGGAACCATCAATTGGAAGACCACTACCGCTATCGTTCCAGCTGAACTGGAATGTCTGTGAAAAAGTTATCAGCAGTTCTTCAGTCTCAAGCACTTGAAGATTATAGATTCTGACCGGTATCTCCCAGCTTTTTCCTGAGGCACTTGTGATCGTTATCTTTGTGGAGCCATAATTTGAACCTGTCACGGTAAAAGTATTGCCTGCAGTTGTCACATTTGCTATTCCTGGGTTACCGGTTATTACCGAAAAGCCTTCATCATCACCATGTTTGTCAGAAGCCTGTATTGAAACTTCTTCTGTTCCTCCCGGGACCAGAGCGATATTAAGACTGGTCGCAAGTAATTCCGGCTCATATTCCGGTTCAATTTCTGATTTCCTGCAACTGACAATAACTATAACTGCAAGGAAAAGCAGCAGAAAAAGCATAATTCGTCCATGGCTTACACTTCTAACGCCCACTCTCTTCCTTGTATTTTCTTCACACCCGATGGAATCCATTACGACTGTGAATGTGGCTACAGCCCCTCCTGGAAAATACAATTTTGCCATTTTAGTACAATTGAAATTTTAATTTCTCATGTAAAGAGAGACCTTAAATATAAGAAAGTCAAGTTATTCTATGAAAACTTATCATATCCGGTCAGGAACTGGCACAGGGGTTAGATTTCAATAGTAAAAAGGTCTTTTAAGCTGGTTGCAACTTTCCTCCGTTGGGGGTACTGAAAAAGAGCGAGTGAGCTCGAACGAACACTCTCGCCCTTATTCCTCAAAACTCACTCTCACACTCACACTTCTGATCCTTCAGTAATGCGGTCTTGCAGTCATGCAGTCTAAAACTACTGACTTCCGACTTCTCTCTTCTGACTTTTCCGGCGACTCTCCTTTTATCCTCCGAAGCTTTTGCGAAAGGAGACCTTATTCTAAAACCAGTTTTCGGCATGGATTCACCTAGGGATTTTCTTCTTGATGATGGGAAAGTGGCTTATCCTGACTATATTAATGACTTAAAATATGTCTGGATATGTAATCAGCATCCCGTCCAACCCCTCCTACCAGACCGGAAGTCAGCCCAAACTGGAAAGGCATCCCTATAAAGTATAATCCGTAGTTGGTAGATGAAATACCACGCTTAGTCATGGGCCATCCTGTTTCATCTGTTAAATTCATCTCAATCCATGAAAAATCGGGTCTGTATCCGGTAGCCTAGATTATGGATGAAACATTCAGGGCAGATCCATTTTCAAATTGAGGCCGACCGTTATTTAATTCATTCAATCGTGGAAGAGTCTCAACACCTGCTACCTCCAGGTCATCATAAGATACCCTTATTAAAGGTGATCCGCCATGAATAATCTTTTCTTTTACTTTTTTACCTATGGGCGTATTAATAGTAAGAATATTGCTGGCAAACCACCAATAAACCTCACCCGCGTATTTAAAAACCTTATCCGGAATATGAAAAGGAGGCCTCCCGGAGATAAAAGTTTTGTGTGTTTTTGATATTTCCAGTGCAATTTCGATACCGGATGTGGCAGCTCCTACAACGAGAACATCTCCTGCCGGAAGCGATTCCGGATTATAGTAGGATGATGAGTGAATCTGAAAGATGTCAGGAGAAATGTGCTCAGAAATTGAGGGAATATTAGGATGTGGATTCGTGCCTGTTGCAATCACCACTTTATCAGCAAGAAGTTTTTCGCCGGGTAATTCAATCTCATAATGATTTCCACTTGAATATATATGATTTACTTTTACGCCTGAATGTACCGGCAAAGAAAATCTTGCTGCATATATCTGAAGATAATCAGCCATTTGGTCCTTTCCCGGGAAGCTGTCTTTAAATGCTGGAAAAGGCATACCCGGAAGACTGTCATGTTGAGCAGGAGTAAAGAGCTGTAATGAGTCCCATCGGTTTCTCCAGCTGTCACCAATATTCTTATTCTCATCGAGAATAATAAAATCCTTGCCTGCTTTTTTTAAGAAGTAACCTGTTGCGAGTCCGGCCTGACCACCACCAATAATCACTGCAGGCAAATGCTTTGTTATCGGAGCATTTTGTGTAACCATTGTTATTAAGATTATGATATTGCATTAAAACAATTCATCCCAAAAAAAGTTAATTCTGTTTCTGATTTTTTTATTGTTTTTTCTTTATTGGAAAGACAGATGTCCTTACTATAGCTGAGCCAAAATACTTTTGACAGATTCTAGACAGAAAAGAAAACCTAAACAAACTTAATTGGTTGATGTTTGTTATATGGAGTAGTGAAAACGGAACAATCAATAGAAAGGAACGATTTAAATTTCAATAATGAATGCTTCAGTCTTAGATGTGATTGTAATTGGTGCAGGGCATGCAGGGCTGAGTATCAGTTATCACCTGAAGGAACTTCATCTGGATCATATTGTTATAGTGGTCTAAAAAAACTGGACAGGAATTTAATAACTTTAAAATTTCTGCCCT
>ENA-UOWE01004120-UOWE01004120.1-activated-sludge-metagenome-genome-assembly--contig:-NODE-4120-length-14281-cov-4.957121_pt1 | contig 14281 bp, 12 predicted proteins | sample MGYA00249841_ERZ761562 | MGnify/ENA primary metagenome ERZ761562 (study PRJEB28883, sample SAMN05720200) | activated sludge metagenome | isolation source: Anaerobic digester | place: Japan... | reverse complement strand
TATCGTTAAGTAAGTCCAAGACAAATACAAAAATATTATGAAACCAAAATTTATCTATCAACTATTAGTGCTCTTCATGGCGATCATGTTGTCGGCATCTAATCAAGCTCAAGCTTGCACAGCCACGTTCACGGCGAGTTCAAACACCACCAATGGTGTAACTTTCACGAATACCAGCGCAGGATGGTTTTACAATTCTACCTGGTCGTTTGGCGACGGAACAAGTTCATCACAAACTAGTCCGTTTCACCAATACGCTACTGCAGGTGTTTACAGTGTATGTTTAACGATTTGGGATTCTACAGGATGTCAATCGTCTTTCTGTGATTCGGTATTGGTTACTGGAAACACTACTGTTTGCCAAGCATCAATCTCATTGCAAACAAGTGCATCAACGGCATATTTCAGTGCAGTAGGTGCTCCCGGATCTATAGTTACCTATAATTGGTATTTTGGTGACGGAACTTATTCTACAGCAGCTGCACCAACTCATACTTATGCAACTGCAGGTACTTATAGCGGCTATTTAATGGCAGGCTTTAGTTCAGGATGCTGGGATACAGCTTACTTTACAGCTGTTGTTACAGGTACAGGAGCAAACTGTACTGCTAACTATTCATATACTCAAGGTTCAAATGGATTAGTAAGCTTTACTAATCTTTCTTCAACAGGAGTCCTTTACGATTACGTTTGGGATTTCGGCGACGGAAATACATCCGGAGGATATTTCGCTACCCATAACTACACTTCTAACGGAACTTATTACGCATGTGTAACAGTAATTGATTCATTAAACAATTGCTGGGATACTTATTGCCAGTACATTACTATCACTAACGTAAACAGTGGTGGCGGGTGTAATGCAGCATTTACTGCTTATGATTCAATGGGCGTTTACTATTTCATCCCAAATGTTGCCTCAGGTGCAACTTATTCTTGGAATTTCGGTGATGGTACAACATCTAATCTAGCTTTTCCAACTCACGTTTATGCAAATCCTGGAACATATGGCCCTTGCTTAACGATTGCTTACCAAGGTATGACTTGTACTAACTGTGATACATTGGTTGTAGGCGGAACTCCTAATTGCAACGCTAACTTCACTGCTTCAGTTGATACTTTAGGAAATGTAATTTTCACTAACTTGTCTAGTGGATTATTCACTAATTCATACTGGTATTTCGGTGATGGTAATAGCTCTACATTTACTAGTCCGACTCACCATTACGCTACAGCAGGTACATACTTAGTTTGTTTAACTGTTTACAATAGTACAGGTTGTCAAGCTTCTTATTGCGATTCAATTACTATCGGTAATGGTGCTGGTCCTTGTACTCCGGTATTCTATGCTTATCCTGATTCTACAATCGGTAATGGAGTAGTTTACTTCGGATTAATCAACAATTGTTCTAGCGGTAACTGGCAATATATCTGGGATTTTGGTGATAGCACTACAGCTACCGGCTTATATCCTACACACGTTTACAATGCAAGTGGTTGGTTCTATGTATGCGTAACAGCATTTGATAATAGTGGTAACGTACTTACATGGTGCGATAGCGTAAACAGTAACCGTATGGGTTCAGTTGGTTTATTCGAAGCGACTAAGAAAACATCGGTAATAGCTTTCCCTAACCCGGCTAACGATCAGTTTACTGTAAAATATAATACAAGCAGTTCTTCTCAGGTTTTAGTAGAGGTATACAGCACAGAAGGTAAAAGCTTCTATAGTTCTAAATTCAATGGAACTCAAGATGTAACTCTGAACACAGCAGAGTGGCCTGCAGGTCTGTATCTCGTTCAATTGAGAAATGGGGATCAAGTATCCTCAACAAGGATCTCGGTACAGCACTAATAGGCTATCGTTGATCGGTTTTTAATGAAAGCATCCCGTGAATGGCGGGATGCTTTTTTTATTTAGTTCGGTTTGCATCCCTTTTTCCGTTTATTTTGCAGTACCGATTATGACCCGATTATCTGCCGCCATTATTACCTTTAATGAGGAACTTAACCTCCGCCGTTGCCTTTTAAGTTTACAAAAGGTTGCCGATGAGATTGTGGTCGTGGATTCGCTTTCTGCCGATGCTACTACCGCTATCGCTGCCGAATTCGGTGCTAAGGTGGTTTCACAGCCTTTTTTAGGTTATATCGAACAAAAAAATTTCGCCCTTAGTCAATGCAGTAATAACTGGGTGCTGTCGCTCGATGCCGATGAAGCACTTACTGATGAGTTAGCGAATTCCATCCTTGCCGTAAAAAGCAATACTAACGCCGACGCCTATACGATGTCGAGGTTAACGAGTTATTGCGGACAATGGATTAAACATGGCGGATGGTACCCCGATCGTAAAGTGCGATTATTTGATCGTACTAAAGCACAATGGGCCGGTATTAATCCCCATGATAAAATTGAATTGAAGTCGGGAGCAAAATGCGGATCGCTGAAGGGCGATATTCTGCATTATACGTATAATGATCTCGGAGAACATATTCGACAAGCAGATAAATTTTCGACTATCATCGCCGGCGATTTATTCCATCGAGGTAAAAAAACTTCTTTACTCAAAATTGTCTTTAAGCCGTGCATTCGTTTTATTCGCGATTATATTTTTAAGTCGGGATGGATGGATGGCTACTACGGATTGGTGATTGCTAAGATTTCGGCACATGCTGTTTTTTTACGCGAAATACGACTGAAAGAGCATCATGATAAAAAGTCCTGAACATATTATCATTAGCAGGACGGATGCTATCGGTGATGTAGTGCTTACTTTGCCGGTTGCTTTAGCTTTGCGCAAGAATTTCCCGAATTGTAAAATTACTTGGTTCGGGAAAACATATACGCATGATGTTATTAAAGCAGCTCCATACATCAACGGATTTATCAATTTCGATGAGTGGATGCAATTGTCGGATAGTGATCGCGTAAATCAATTAAAGTCATTAAACGCCGATGCTATTGTTCATGTTTTCCCGCGAAAAGAAATTGCAAAGGCAGCGAAGCAAGCAGGAATAAAAAACAGGATCGGCACTTCTCATCGTATTTTTCATTGGCTTTCATGTAATCAGCTGATTAATCTAGGTAGAAAGAATAGTAGCTTACATGAAGCGCAACTCAATATAAAATTACTTTCTCCTTTCGGAATCGATATTCCTACAGTGGAGGAACTAAAATCATTCGGAGCATATTTAACTCCTCCTTCTTTTTTTTCTTTTGATGTATTAAATACAGAGAAGGTGAAAGTAATCTTACATCCACGCAGCAGAGGATCGGGAAGAGAATGGGGATTGCAAAATTTTAAAAAGCTTATCGATTTATTGCCCGCCGATAAATATTCCGTTTTTGTTACGGGAACAAAAGAAGAGGCAGCAACAATGGTAGAGTTCTTGAATGAACTTCCTTCGCATGTAGTAAATATGACAGGTAAATTATCACTCTCAGAATATATTTCGTTTATTCAACAGTGCAACGGATTAGTCGCTGCAGGAACAGGCCCTTTGCATATAGCTGCGGCTCTGGGAACAACTGTACTTGGATTATTTCCTCCTATTCGTCCAATTCACCCCGGACGCTGGGAACCAATCGGCCCTAAAGCAAATTATCTTTGTGTCGATAAAACATGCAACAACTGCAAGAGTAATGCAGCAAGTTGTAAATGTATCTCAGATATTACACCTACGATGGTCTTTGCATCAATACAACAATGGAAGTAAAATCGCAGCACCTAAAGAATATTCTTGAAGTACTCCCTGATAGCCCGGGGGTATATCAATATTTTACTTCCGAAGGGCAACTGCTTTACATTGGGAAAGCTAAGAGTTTACGTAAACGTGTCTATAGCTATTTCAATAAAGTTCATGATACGGCACGCACAAATATTATGGTGCGACAAATTGCCGATATCAAGTACATCGTAGTAGAAACAGAATACGATGCTTTGTTATTAGAGAATAATCTCATTAAGAAGCATCAACCAAAATACAATGTCAACTTAAAAGACGACAAAACGTATCCGTGGATTGTCATCAAGAATGAACCTTTCCCTCGTTTATTTCCTACTCGACGATTTATAAAAGACGGCTCACAATATTTTGGACCTTATGCATCCGGAACTATGATGCATACACTGTTAGATTTGATTCATCAGTTGTATAAACTGCGAACGTGTTCGTTGAATCTTACCGACGATAATATTGCCAAGAAGAAATTCAGACTTTGTCTCGAATATCATATCGGGAATTGTAAAGGTCCCTGCGAAGCGTATCAAACACAACAAGACTATAACGCATCGATTGCGGCTATTAAAGAAATCCTGAAAGGGAATATCAATACCGTTATCGGACATCTCGAAACGCAAATGAAAGATCATGCTGCGAAGTATGAATTCGAGATGGCACATCAATACAAAGAAAAAATCGACATCCTTGAACGCTACAAAGGCAAAAGTGTAGTAGTGAATCCGAATATTCATAATGTAGATGTATATTCATTCGTGGAGGAATCGAATTCAGCGTATATCAATTATATGAAAGTGATGAGTGGCTCAATTGTGCAGTCGCAAACGCTGGAATTAAAAAAGAAACTCGACGAATCACCTTCAGAACTCCTGGGATTAGCAATTGCGGAGATGCGTGAACGTTACCATAGCGACTCGCGCGAATTCTTAGTTCCTTTCGAACCCGAAATCGAAATTCCTTGGGTAACATTTGTTGTTCCTAAAATCGGCGACAAAAAACATCTCCTCGATTTAAGTGAAAAGAATGCTAAGTACTTCATGAAAGATCGATTAGATCAAGCCGATAAATTAAATCCGGAACATCGCATCGAACGACTAATGGAGCAGATGCAAAAAGATTTAAGATTACCGGTAAAGCCTTATCACATTGAATGTTTCGATAATTCGAACTTCCAAGGCGACTATGCAGTATCTGCCATGAGTGTTTTTAAAAATGGTCGTCCTTCGAAAAGCGATTACCGACATTACAATATCAAAACAGTGGTAGGTCCGGATGACTTTGCTTCGATGGAAGAAGTCATTTATAGACGTTACAAACGACTTTTAGAAGAAAACCAGCCTCTGCCTCAGCTTATCGTAATTGATGGCGGTAAAGGACAGCTTGGTGCTGCTCTGAATAGTTTACAGAAGCTCGACCTCAGAGGGAAAATCAGTATCATCGGAATTGCTAAAAAACTAGAAGAGATTTATTATCCCGGCGATCCTTTACCGATGTATCTCGATAAAAAAAGTGAAACTTTAAAGATTATCCAGCAATTACGCGATGAAGTACATCGTTTCGGAATTACACACCATCGTAATAAACGTAGTAAAGGCGTAATCAAAACAGAGCTAAGTGAAATCCCGGGAGTAGGGGAAGCAACTTCTCAAACGTTACTTCGTCATTTTAAATCTGTGAAGCGTATTCGTGAAGCTTCATTGGCTGAATTAACTGCTCTTTTAGGAGCTGCAAAGGCGAAAGTGGTATTCGATTATTTTCAGGCAAAAGCAAAGGACAAACTTCCTGAATCCGAGTAACTATTTTAATATTTTAAGTTGAGAAATACCCATTGTAGGGTATATAAAATCCCCATTTCGGAGTATTTCCTGTAGTGTAACAACGAGGTAGCTTTGCCATTATTAATCATCTACCAATGAAAAAAATTATTTACTTATTTAGTGCGTTAGCACTCATGGTTAGTTCCTGCAAGAAAGATGATGATACAACACCATCTTCAACAAGTACTGCAACAGCAGGAAGCACTGTACCTAAATTATCGGATGCCGATGGTGTTTTTGCAGCCATCATTACTAACAATTGGGTTTCGGTTCCATTTATCGGAGCTATCAATACTCCTTACGGAACTGCGGTAGGAGTAATTTCAGATGCAACGGGTTCTTCAACGTATATCGATGCCGGCACTGTTAAATGTGACGATACTTTATTGGTGCGTAATAGCAGCAATAACTATTTATTTCAAGCTAGCGGATATAATGCTACCGGATTATCATTCAATACCGGAAATGCAAAATGGGAAATAGGAGGTAATAGTGCTGTTGCTGCTTTTAACTATACAACTACTATTGGGTTTCCTGAATTAGATTCTATTTCGAGTGCATCAACAATTAATGTTGGAGCAAGTTATACATTGGCTACTTCGAGTGCAGTTACAAACAGCGACTCTGTAATATTTATGATAGCCGGTCCGAATGGAAATGTAATGAAAACTAAAGGACCCGGAACAACAAGTACCACATTTACCTCTGCGGAACTCACATCACTGGGCTCCGGAACAGGAATAGCAGAAATCGTACCTTATTCAATAGAATCAAAAGTGCTGAATGGCAAAAAATATTATTTCATCAATGAAAATGCCGTTACCAAGTCGGTGAAATTACAATAGAGGTTACCGTTATTTTTTGTGATTCACTTCACACAATCCCACCTCGCCTTGAACTTTTCAGGGCGGGGTTTTTTAATTAGAATAATATTAGTGAATTCCTAAACTGTTAAGCTCGTCGATGGAAATAGTAGGCGGCATTTCATTATTCAGCAATTTTCGTTTTACTAATGCGCCTGCATTTGAAGCGTCACTTTCTGAATGGAATCCATGGTTACCTGAAATGGCGGGAATAGTAGGCTGATGTATCATCTTTTTGCCATTTACCATTATATCATATCCGTAACCGTTAGTAGCTGCATCATTTTTAAAAACGATTACTTGAATTTGTGCTTGCGTGTCGGGAGAAGCAGTAGCAATTGTATCTGTATGAATCGACGAACTATCTGAGGAAATAATCACCGAATCGGCATCAATAGCTACCACTTTTGATTCGTTTTTAGAACCACAAGCACAACAAAAGAAAAGGCATATCGAAAACAATGATTTTTTCATACAACAAGTATAAATAAAAAAAGGAATCTTTAATAGATTCCTTTTGAATATTATTGTGAAACAATTCGAATTTTTACCTTAGATCTTCGAAAGTTCATTTTTCAAATAGTCGATTACATTTACTTCGGTAGCATCGATATTTTTAATTTCTGCAATGTACCAGCTTACCCAATCTCCTAAGTGAAGAAGGTAAATAGAGCGTTGTAATTGACTTGTTCCTTTTGAGTGAATTTCAATATAGCCCGGAGCATATTTTTTGAATACTTCAGAGCAGATGTCCATGCGTTTTTGAGTACGCGCATAATCATCTTCGCTTCTTAGCATCAACACAACCGCATCAGGATGAGATTCTGTCCAGCCAACTAATTCATTGTGATTCATTTCAGGCAATACATGATGCCAACATAACATCTTGCTATTTTCGTTGATTTGCTGACGTAAACGAACTGCCACACCTTCGTAACGTGCTTCGCAATAGATGATAGGCATTTTACCTACTAAACGTTCTGCGATGCTGTATGCTTCCTTGCGAATCGCTTCTTGTTCTGATTCAAGTAAAGCAATTGTTTTTTGAAGATCGGCGCGGAAAGCATTTCCAAGTAGTCCGTATCCTTCAAAGGCATAGAATAACTGTGTGAATGAATATCCGAAGCATGAACGCGGAGGCATACCACCCGGGATGGTGATAGTATCACAATTATTTTCTTTAGCCATTGCAGCAATTTTGCCTCCTGAGGTGATGCAACAAATCTTTGCACCTTTCTTCAGCGCAGCTTGCATAGCTTGAACTGTTTCTTCTGTATTTCCCGAATAAGAGCAGATCATCACTAATGTATGAGCATCTACAAATTCAGGGATAAAATAATCCTTGTTAACGGTTACTGGAACTTTTAACTCTTTATCGGTAACCTGAGCCATTATGGATCCTCCGATCCCTGAACCTCCAAGTCCGGTAATTAAAATATTACGGATAGGTTGAGCTGCAGGAGTTAATTTTGCGTTTTCCCCAATGGAAATAGCCTCTTTCATTTGAGTCATGAAGTTGGCAATCAGATCTTTCATTAACATGTTAAAATGGTTCTTTAATTTCGGTGAGGCAAATATACGTGTGAAGGCATCTATACGTTACAGTAAAACCATTATTTATGCACGAGTTTATGAAGATCATCAGGTTGATAGTTCTGTTACTGACGGTTACGCTATTTGGAGGCTGTACCGACGAGAACGGGGCTTTTAATGTATTTGATGTGCAAGAGGATGCAGACCTAGGGAAGCAATTTAATGAACAAATTCTGGCTGATCCGGGGCAATATCCTATCCTCGATCGCAAAGAAAACGGCGAATTATACAGCGATATCGACGGTTTAGTGAAGGAAATCCTGTCGTCGAAGGCTATTCAGCACCGAAATGACTTTAAATGGGAAGTTTTCATAATCGAAAACGACACAATCCTGAATGCTTTCGCTACTCCCGGAGGTTATGTTTATGTCTATACCGGACTTATCAAGTACCTCGATAGTAAGGATCAGTTGGCGGGTGTATTAGGGCATGAAATAGCGCATGCCGATTTAAGGCATAGCACAGAACAATTGACCAAATCATACGGCCTCGGACTAATTATCAAATTTTTCTTTGGAGATAATGGCACCTTAGCCAATATGGCCGGAAGTTTGGTGGGATTACAATTTAGTAGGGAAGATGAAACGGAAGCTGATATGCAAAGCGTAGTATATCTCTACGATACTAAATACGACCCGCGAGGGGTAGCACGATTCTTTGAGAAGATGGAAGCTCAAGGCGAGACGCTAGGCCCATTGGTGTTTTTGAGCACGCATCCTAATCCCGAGAATAGAGTCGACAAAATTATGCTCAAATGGAAAGAATTGGGAGCCAAAAAGGGTGTTTCAGATAAAGAAGGCTATGCCGAAATAAAAAAACTGCTGAAATAAGCAGCGGGGTTCAGGAGATTACCGGAGGCGCGATTGAAAATGGTTCTTAAGAAAAAGGGTTGGAGTCAAACTTACGCGAAAGGGATCGGCTTAAGGGAAACGTAACGAGCGCACTTTTTGCTGATGTTGGTAAAACACCCCCAGTAATACTTCCTGCCTGAATTGCAAATGGCTATTGTAATCAGGTTCGAAAAAAACTTTTGTATCAAAACGCAACTCCATAACTTTTAAAAAGTGAAGTGCTATACGATTTTGTAGATCTACATGAACACCTTGCTTGTTAAAACCGTTGGCAAAAACTCTCGATTGATTTCGCCAAACAAGTAGGTCTTTAAAATAACTCTCGTTAATCATAAATTGAACGCTAAGTCCATATTCACTCTGGATATAGCTGTGCTTTGTAACGAGTAAATTCTTTTCATCAGGTTGATGATACAAACCGTTGCGAGGAATAGACGCAATTTTAATAGTAGCAAGAGAACCCGAAAAAGAAGAGTTCTTCCAAAAGTTTTTATTCCATCCGTAAGAGTATTCTATACGTGCAGGATTGAAAAATCCTTCGAGCCAAATGTTTTTCTCTTGACCATCTATGATTGTCTTGTCCCATAAGTTCAGCCACCGAGATGCTACATATAACATATGGGAGGTTTCCCATTTTTTTTCTGATGTTTTATTCCACTGAAGTTGAAGTTTAAAATAATCACTGCTGATAATCCATATGCTGTCGATAAAATGTAAATAACTGACTTCTGTTCGAAAGACATGTTGAAAGTTAAATTTCGAGTTTGTTTTACCTCTATAAACCACATCACTTAACCCTTGAAATGATAGGGTAGAAAAACGATTATTATTACCGCTATTTTCTTGCGCAAATGCAGCTGTAAGACTACTCGATAACCATAACTCTGACGAGTCAGGCGCAAGCTGTGCATTAGCAGCAGTCGAAACCAATATAAATAGTAATAGCAGTATTGCTTTCATTCAACAGAGTTTATAGTACGTTACAGGCATAGCAATTTCAGTCCCTGTAAGAGATGTTTTTTTGCACAGCAGATTTAATCTGCTGTTAAGTGAACAATAACATAACTGTCTTATAAGGCCATTTTATATACTGACATTATAGTAGCTTTTTTGCCGTGATTCCACAGCCAAATAAGAGTTTATATCATCGACTTTCGTCAATGTTATAATAGTTGCAGGATAGTTAACGGAAGCGTCCCTCTTCTTCTCGTTTTGTTTTTTTTCCGTATTACGGCACGGAATATTATAATATAATCATATAGGTTCGTTACTTATAAAATAACATGAAAATCGTTCAGAACTCTATGATGCAAATATATATTGTTTAGTAAATGCGCCCAAATATATTGAATCTTCATTTTCGAACGAATTGTTAATAACCTATGAAAAAATTTACAAAGTAAGAATCTACAAGATGGTGTCTGTTTTTGAATTTGTGAAATAAATCGCATGTATTTAATTAAGCAGATTAATAAAAAAAGGCAACTCATTTGAGTTGCCTTTTAAATAATCTTATAAATTTAATCAATTATTGAAAAAATTGTTCGAATGTTCTATGGATAATATAATTGCCAGAATTCATCCATTACAGTAGCTAATATCCCTTTCTTATTTTAACATGTCGTCAATAGTCTGCATCGTTACTGCATGATATCCTGAACGTGCTTTTGCATAAATCGTTTTCGCCATTTCTTTTCCCTCCGGAGTAGCAATCATTGCTTCGAATAGTGGTTTAACGAACTTCCTTCTTCCTACATGACATAAAAATTCATCGAGTGCTTTATATCCTTCTTTGTATTGACTGTTGATTGTATGTAACAACCAATCACATTTTATCTCAGCGTTTCCTGATGCAGTGAAATGGAATGCCGCATCTAAATCTTTCATTTGCTTCTCATCCATTTTCTCAGGCAATTGACGAAGGAAATATAACCACTGATGTGTATTCCATCCTTCTACAACTAAATCTTTTGCCGGCGTTCCTTTCTTAAATTGTTCTGCTGCTGTTCCTGCCATATCTAATGCTTTAGATGTAATCACCGGACAATTAGCAGGTAATCCCGGACCAAATACCCATGCATCAATATTAATTTTTGATTTTAATGCATCATCATCATGTATTAATTCTTTATTCAAATAGTCGAGGAAGACATCTGTAGTAATGCTCTGGAACGCATGCTCCGCGAAATACTTTTTAAGAAATGCATCCCACTTCTCACGACCTACAGCCATCTCAATAGTAGTAAGGAAACACCTTCCTTTTTCATAAGCGATATCACTCATACCATCATCAGGATCACGATCTTTTAAGTTTAAGTATAAGTGTGAATCGGGATTGTCTTTCCCCAATTCTTTAATCGTATTTTCAAGTTCTCCTTTGCTTAATACGGTTAACATATCGGCATAATCTTTACCATATAACTTCTCCATGATACGCGTTTCAAAGTATACTGTAAATCCTTCATTCAACCAGAAATCATCCCAAGTAGCATTCGTTACTAAATTTCCACTCCAACTATGTGCTAACTCATGCGCGATTAACGATACTAATGAACGATCTCCCGCAAGAATCGTAGGTGTTGCAAATGTGATACGAGGATTTTCCATCCCTCCGAAAGGAAAACTAGGAGGCAAAACCAATACATCATATCGTCCCCATGCATATGGGCCATATAATTCTTCAGCAGCAGCAATCATTTTTGGTAAGTCGATAAATTCATTTGCTGCTTTATCTAACGTTACCGGCTCTGCGAAAACACCGCTTCTGTTATCATAGGCATGGAATTTGAAATTGCCAACTGCGAGGGCCATCAAGTAAGAAGGAATTGCTTGAGGCATGTTGAAATTGTATTTCCCATCGGCGTGCAAAACAGTATCATTTTCTGCACTCATTACAGCCATTAAATCCGGCGGGCAAGTAATCGATGCGCTATAGGTAAAACGCACCCCCGGACTATCCTGAAGTGGAATCCATGTACGTGCTAGAATCGCTTGGCTTTGCGTAAACAAGAAAGGCGTTTTCCCTCCTGCAGTTTGTTCAGGACTTAACCATTGAACAGCCGCAGCATTAGGAGATGTTGAATATTTAATTCTCACTTTTTTAGTAGTCGGTTTTATTGCAATCGCTAGGTCACTTCCTAAAAACTCTACCGGTTTTCCTAATTCGAATGATGTAGGCATATTATCATCGAGCCAAACGGAATCGATGGTTAAGTCGCGCGTGTCGAGGTGGAGGGTGTTTACTTTTCCAATGTTTTCGATTGATAATTCAGCATATCCCGATAGTTGCTTCGAGGCAAAATCAACGTTTAAGTCGAGTTTAAGATGTTTCACTACCGCTTCTTCCGGCTTAGCGAAAGAGTGATGATCGATGTTATGCATAGTTTTTTCTACGTTTTTCTGTTTTGAGTGACAGGCGGAAAACACACTTATCACCAGTGCCGCCGATAATATGGATTTGAACATTGTAGTGTTTACAGGTTGCGTGTAAAACTAAATAGAATACCGTTTCAAACCTTTAAGTTCGTAGCTGTATAGAAGGATTTTCCTCCACAGCCCTTGTTAATGAAAAAGCAAATTATTGAACGAACGCAAAAATTCCTGAAAAGGAGCTTAATTACTGCCGGCGTTCTCTTTTTAATGATTTTAGGTTTTGCCTTCACAACAGGTCCTTTTTACTTGTATAATTGGCTAGGTCAATCAGTTAGCGAATATCATTTTACGCCCAAGCATATCATTATTATGGGTGGATCAGGGTATCCGAGCGAATCGGCTATGATGCGTAGCTTTTATGCAGCTAAACTTGCCAAAGAGTTTCCCGGCAGCGATGTTTTTGTAACTCAACCGGCAGCCGATTATGTCGAGGTTCATAAAACTGATGCTTATGGTATCATGACCGACTTGATGGAACGTAGTATCGACAGTAGCCGCATTTATCTCGAAACTAGGGGGAAAAATACAAGAGAAGAAGCGCTTAACGTGATTGTAATGCGACCTGAAATCGTAAATGAGCCTTGTGTAATTGTTACTAGTCCGGAGCATATGCGCAGGTCAATACTTACTTTTCGAAAGGCTGGATTTAAACAGTTGGGCGGACAATCAACCTTTAATGCCTCCGGCCCTCAGCAACTCGAATACCACGACAAAAACTTGGGCGGAAGGAACATTCCATTGCCCGAAGTCGGCGAAAGCATTCAGCTTCGCTACCAGTTCTGGAACCATTTGAGATACCAAGTAATCTGTTACAGAGAGCTTTTTGCCTTGTTCTGGTACAAAGTCAGGGGTTGGGCATAGAATTGAGTTACATTTGCCATATCTTAGTATACCGTTACAAATCATAATGACCAAATTCTTCAAATATCTAATTTTTCCGGTGGTGCTACTTATGGTAATATCAGGGTGCGTAAAAGATAAATACGAACCTACTGTTACCAATAATCAGTGTGATACTACTTATTATGCTCGTGAAATTAAGCCAATAATAGTTGCAAATTGCGCTATCAGCGGTTGTCATGACGGACATCAAGCTACTCCCAACTTTAACAGCTTCATAGAGTTAAAGGCAGTTATTGAAGAAGAAGACAATGGAGAGTCAGAATTGATGTATCGATTAGAATTACCATTGAACGATCCCTTACATATGCCTGTTGATGCCAGATTGCAGCATGATGATAAGGATAAAATAGAAGAGTGGATCGACAACGGATATGTTGGTTGCTAAATAGTTTTTTCAGACTTTTATGCTCCAATTTCATCTCTTGAAAAATAGCAGCCGATATTTCATTCACCTATTTCTTGTTTACCTTCTTTCGGGATGGTCAACAACGGCGTTTGCTCAAGATGATCTTTTAAAAATGTTGCAGCAAGGTGATAGTTCTACCTATAAACGCCCTGTAGGTGCTGCCTTCAAAACAATTAAAATTATTAATCTCCAAACTGCTGAATTACTCGGAAAGCAATTGATGGATGTCCGCATCACACATCGATTTGGAGCTATCGGAACTTCTACAAACGGCAAAAGCTCTTATCATAATATTTGGGGATTTGATGAGTCGAGTGATATTCGAATCGGTTTCGATTTCGGTATTACCGATAACTTAAATGTTGGCTTTGCGCGCTCTAAAAATCATGAAAATTGGGAGCTGTCGGGTAAGTATCGCTTTCTTCGTCAGCGTCGTAATAACAGCATTCCGTTTACAGCTGCATTATTTGCTAATATGACGTTTTCAACAAAGGATGATCCCCGATTAATTTTTGATAATCCTTCGTCATCGGAAGAATTCTCCCGTCGATTCGCATATTCTTCTCAACTTGTTTTACAACGTAAGTTCTCAAAGCGCATTTCATTAGAATTAGTGCCAGGAATGGTGTACCATAACTTTGTAGAAAGCTATGAAGATAATCTTGCTTTATCTTGTGG
>ENA-UOWE01004102-UOWE01004102.1-activated-sludge-metagenome-genome-assembly--contig:-NODE-4102-length-14310-cov-5.992283_pt1 | contig 14310 bp, 14 predicted proteins | sample MGYA00249841_ERZ761562 | MGnify/ENA primary metagenome ERZ761562 (study PRJEB28883, sample SAMN05720200) | activated sludge metagenome | isolation source: Anaerobic digester | place: Japan... | reverse complement strand
TACACTGGTATCCACACTCTTTCCCTACACGACGCTCTTCCGATCTCGGTGGCGACGATCTCTTCGGCGCCAATCCCGGCGACCTGTGGCGTTCGGTGCTCCGCCGTCAGCCGAGACCCATCTCCCAGATGGCGCTCTACCCCGACGATCTGATCGTGAACTAGGCGCGACGAACGACTGTTCCGTCAGCCGGATCGGGCGAGGTCGACGAAGTCGGGCCTCGCCCCCAGAAGGACAGTTCGTTTGTCGGCGAAGCCGACGACGTCCGGCGCCACCGACGTGAGTTGTGCACTCAGCCTGTGATGATGATCACGCGACGCTCGGTCATCTCCTGGACGGTGTACGCCGGGCCCTCGCGGGTGTTGCCGGAGTCGCGCACCCCGCCGTACGGCTGCTGGTCGGCCCGCCACGACGGCATCTCGTTGATGAGTACACCGCCGAAGTCCAAGACGTCGGCAGCGCGGAGCGCCTTGGCGAGGTCTTTCGTGAAGACGGCAGCCTGGAGGCCGTAGCGGGTGTCGTTGGCGCGGGCGAGCGCGTCCTCGTAGTCGTCGTAGCTGGCGACACCGATCATCGGGCCGAACACCTCGTCGGAGCAGACCTTCATGTCGGCCGTCACGTTGTCGAGCACCGTCGGCTTGAGGACCTCGTCGGGGGTGAGGTCGCCGCCGACCACGAGGCGGGCGCCCGCAGCGACCGCCTCGTCGATCCAGTCCTTGACCCGCTTGGTCTCCTTGGAGGCGATCAACGCAGAGACGACGGTCGCGTCGTCGGCGGGATCGCCCACGACCAGCTGTTCGACCTTGGCGGTCACGAGGTCGAGGAGCTCGTCGTGGACCGAGGAGTGCACGTACACCCGCTGCACCGAGATGCAGGTCTGGCCGCTGAACGCGAAGCCGCCGGCGACGATCTTGGTGGCGGCCAGTTCGAGGTCCGCGTCGGCCTCGACGACGACCGGCGCGTTGTTGCCGAGCTCGAGCGAGACCCGCTTGCGGGCTCCACGGGCCCGGATGCCCCAGCCCACCTCGGGAGAGCCGGTGAACGTGATCATGGCCACGTCGTCGTGGGTGACCAGTCGGTCGGCGACCGAACCCGGGCAGGTGACGACGTTGAGCCAACCCGGCGGCAGGCCGGCTTCCTCGAACAGGCGGGCGATCTTGAGGGCGGTCAGCGGCGTCGCGGACGCCGGCTTGAGCACCACGGGGCAGCCGGCGGCAAGCGCCGGTGCGATCTTGTGGCACACGAGGTTCAACGGGAAGTTGAACGGGCTGATGGCGCCGATCACACCGATCGGCACCCGCTTCACGTAGCCGAGCTTGCCGACCCCTGCCGGCGTGGCGTCCATCGCCACCATCTCGCCGACGAGCGTGCGAGCCTGGACCGCGCTGAACCTCAGCGTGTCGACGGCGCGGCTGGCCTCGATGCGGGCGGTGGTGATCGGCTTGGCCGATTCGGCGCTGATCGATTGCCCGAACTCCTCGTTGCGTTCGGTGAGCAACACCGCTGCGCGCTCGAGGATCTCGGCGCGCTGGTGGGCGGGGAGCTGCGGCCCCCGGTGGCGTTCGAGCGCAACGGCGACCGCCCGGTCGACGTGGTCGGTGGTGAGCGACGGGACGAGGCCGACGACCCGCCCGTCGAAGGGGGAGCGGACTTCGGTGACCTCGCCATCGGTGACGTCGGTGCCGTCGATGAGCGCTGGGGTGAGTACTGGGGTGGCCATGACGCTGACGCTACTCCCGACTCAGTCCTCGAGAACCTCCACGTCGATCACATCGGGGTCGACCTCGAGGATCGGCGCCGTCGATGGTCCGACGGCGAAGAACTTCCGGGCGGTTCGAGCGACCGACCGGACGATCAGGACGTTCCCGGCGGCGCCGACCCCCGCGCCGATGCCGAAGGGAAGCAGACGGCCGAGCCGCGCCGCGCTCTGCTCGGAGGCGAGTCGGGCGAGCATCTTCGCTGCGAGCCGGGAATTGACCGAGTCGAGCTGGGTACTCGTGATCGTGGTCACGATCCGGGCGCCGCCCTCGGCGCCGATGCGCCCGGCCAACCCCTCGACGCCACTCACGGCGCCCTTGCCCATCGACAACACGGCGAGCACCCAGGCCCGCCGTTCCTCGATCGACCGGGCGTCGTGGCCGTGGGCGACGCCGATGGCGAGCACCATCTCGGCGAGCTTCCCGATGGTGAACGCCACGTCGGCGCCCGTCGCGAGCACAGCGGCCGCGGTACCGGTGCCCGGGAGTGCCGCTGCGCCGCCCGACAGCGCAGCGACCGCTGCGAGCTCCTTGCTGTACTTCCGCACCAGTTCGTCGATGATCTCGTCGGTCGACGGACGGCCGGGGCGGGCCCTGATGCCGTCCACGAGGGCGACCGCCGAGTCGTACCGGCTCTCGACGATCCGGTCGACGGTCGAGAGCAGCGCGCCACCCTGCCGCGACGGGGAGCGGTCGACCGCACCGTCGGTGGAGCGGTCGGCGGCGCGGTCGGAACGGCCACTGAACTTCGGCATGCCCGCAGATTGGCACGAATTCCGTCCAGACAAATCTCAGGCGCGGGGGAGGGCGTGCCGAAAGTCCGTACGTGGCGCCAACACCATCTCCGCTTCACCGCATCGCCGCGGTCCTCAAGGACCACAGCCGATGGCTGAGCAGCAAAGTCGCGCTCGGGGTCACGGTGGCCCTGTTCGTCTCCGCAGGCCTCCTCGCCGGGATGGCGTCCCTCCAGCGAAGCGCCGCCGACGACCGGGTGGCCGAGCAGGGTTGGGTCCGCCTCTCCAAGGCCCGACTCGACATCCTGGGTGCCATCGGCGAGCTCGACACCGCCCTCGCTTCGTCGGGTTCGCGCGACGACGCTGTCGCAGCGTTCGTCGCCCGCAGAGCTGCGATCGATGAAGACCTCGCCGACCTGGCGAAGGTGAGCCCCGATCTCGCCGAGCCCGTGCGTTCTCTGCACGATTCGCTCACCGCCGTTCCCGAGGACACGACCGATGTGGAACGCCTACACATCGGCATCACCCAGATCGCCGGCGAGGTCGCGAACGGATCGAACCTCAGTCCGCTGGCCGGCGACCTCGCGTTCGCCGACCGTCTGGCCGCCGACGTCGCCCACCTCCAACTCGCCGACCGGCTGATCGGGATCGAGACCGAACGCGCCGACCTCGGCGGTGACCACTCGTATGCACTGTCGATCGCCGCCGACCTGGCACGCAACGCCGAGGACCACCTGTGGCGCTTCGGCACGCGGGCGATCTCCGCGGACGTGCCCGAGTCGGTCCGCGCCGACCTCACGTCCGCCACCACCTCCACCGAGGCGAGGCTCGTGCAGGACGCTGCCACCTGGGCGGCCGCTCGTGCCGGCCTCGACGTCGATGCCGGGTCGGTCTCGACGCCCGACGCCACTGCCGTCGACGCTGCGGCGGGAACGCTCTCCCGCGACCTCATCGCCATGGGTTCCAAGGTCATCACCGGTCAGGCGCGTCAGCTGGGCCTCGACGAGGCGAACGGCCGCGACCTGTCGGTGAAGCTCTTCTACGGCATCGTCCTCTGCATCGCAGCCGCCACGGTGATCCTCGCGTTGCGCCGCAAGCGCTCCCGCATCAGCGACGACGAACTCCGGGCCGCGGCGTCGACGGACCGGCTCACCGGTCTCGGCAACCGCGTCCACCTCGACGAGGAGGTCGCCCTGCTTGCCGAGCGGTCGCCCGAGGTCGTGCTCATGCACATCGACCTCGACCACTTCAAGCCGGTGAACGACACCTATGGGCACGCCGTCGGCGACCGGGTGCTGCAGCTGTCGGCGCAGCGACTTCGCGAGGTCGCCGACACCCACGACGGCATCGCCGCCCGGCTCGGCGGCGACGAATTCGTCCTCGTCCTGCCGTCGATCGAGCAGAAGATCGTCGACGACGTGACGCACTCACTGCTCCAGTCCCTCCAGAGCTTCCAGATCGGCGGCCTCGACCTCACCGTGGGTGCCAGCATCGGTGTGGCTCGCGGCGTCGGCGGGGTCACCGACCTGCTCATCAACGCCGACCTGGCGCTCTACCAGGCGAAGCGGACGGGTCGTGGCCAGGCGAGCACGTTCCGCGCCGAGGCCGCAGCGTTCGTCAGTTTCGTCCGCGACGCCCTCATGGACGGCAAGGTCCAGGTCGTTTACCAGCCGCAGGTGTCGCTCCGCGACGGCCGCTGTATCGGCGCCGAGGTGCTCGCACGCCTCGTCGACAGCACTGGTTCACTCATCCCGGCGAAGGACTGGCTCGGCATCGCCGAGTGGCTCGGTGTGACCGGAGAGCTGTTCGAGCACGTCGTGTCCGCGGTGTGCGACGAACTCGCCAGTGGCCCGCCGGTGCACACGAAGCTCTGGTTCAACGTCGCTCCGAACGATCTGATCCGCCCCGGGGGCACCGACTGGGTGCTGTCGCAGCTGTCCCGGTTGAAGCTCCCGGTCTCCATGATCGGTATCGAGCTGACCGAAACCGAAGCCATCACCGATCCGGCAAGCCTTGCGGTGGTCCTGGAACGGCTCAAGTCGGTCGGGCTCGGTCTCGCCCTCGACGACTTCGGCGCCCGCAACACTCCGATCGGCCATCTGGTCGACCTGCCCGTGACCCGGGTCAAGCTCGACGCATCGCTCATCGCCGGCATCGGCGAGGACATGCCGCCCAGCTCGTGGGTCGTGAAGGCCATGGCCGAGCTCGCCACCCGCCTCCGCATCGAGGTCATGGCCGAAGGCGTGACCTCGGGCCACCAGGTCTCGCTCCTCGCGAAGCTCGGGGTGCCGGCAGCGCAGGGCTATCTGCTCGGTCTTCCCGGGCCGCTCGACCGGCTTCCGACCGCGGTCAACATTCGTTCCCTGCTGCAGACGAGCCTCAACGGATTCGACGCCGCCCGTCCCGTCGGACCGCTCGTGCAGATGAGCGGCAACCGCACCGGGTCGGCCACCGAACGGGCCCATGTCGCCCGGTCCGAGGTCGGCGACCGCCGCGGCGGTGGCCGGTAACGCCGACGGGTCGGACCGGCTGTCCTAGAGATCAGCCGGGTCGTCGTCGGGAAGATGCAGGCGATGACGCCAGAAGCGGCCGTCGAGGAACCGCAGCCACCGCAGGTGGCGTACCTCGAGAAGCAACAGGCAGCCGATCGTCGCCTCGAACGCCAACAGGAGCGAACCCTGACCGGCCGCAGCGCCGACCGCCGCCGCGAGGTAGATCGTGGCGGCGGTGGTGACACCCCGGATCCGGCCGATCGCGCCGCTGCCGGCGGCGACATCCACAGCGGCATCGACGTCCGCGCCGTCGGGTGCGCCGGGCCGATTGGGGAGGGCGCCGTGGACGATCAGGCCGGCGCCGATGAACCCGATGCCGGTCACCACGCCGGCGAGTGCGTTCGGCGCGTGGTCGAGGGCGAGATAGCCGATCACCGCCGAGCCCACGCCGATCAGCGCAAACGTCCGGTCGCCGGCTGCGGCGCCACGTAGCTCGCGTTCGAAGCCGATCGCCCAGGTCAGCCCGAGGGCGACCAGCAGCCGGATCGTGAGGGTCATCGGTGCGGACGCTACTCGGCGGCGTCGGACTGGAAGGTGTGAACCCGCGCGCACGGATGGCGTGCGCCGCGGTTCAAACCTCCTCCCGGCACTCGCGGAGGAGTCGCTGCGCTCGGAACCAAACCGCAACTTCTGGTTGCACATCACGGCCGAGGCGCGTAGGTTCTTCCGCAACCAAACGTTGCAGAAAGCGAGACGACCATGACCACCGGAAGCACGCAGGACCAGAGCACCGAGTTCGGGAGCATCGAGCGCGAGCTCTACATCGAGGCGTCACCTGAGGTGGTGTACGCCGTGATCAGCCGGCCCGAGCACATCGCGGAGTGGTGGGCCGACGAGGTCGACCTCGACCCGACCCCGGGGGCGGTGGGGGAGCTCGCCTGGAACAACGGCCCCACCAAGCGGGCGGCCGTCGAGCCGATCACCGTCGTCGAGGCCGACCCGCACCGTCGCTTCTCGTTCCGGTGGATCGCCGAGGGCGAGGCCGCCGCTCCGGGGAACTCGCTGCTGGCGACCTTCGACCTCGAACCGCGGGGGAGCGGGACCCTCCTCAAGGTGAGCGAGACCGGCTTCCGAGAGAAGGGGTGGGACGCGGCAGTGCTCGAGCAGGCGTACCGCGACCACTGCAACGGCTGGGACCTCCACCTGCCCCGGATCGTGCCGGTCGCCGAGCAGATCGCGTCGGGCTCGTGAGCGTCGCCGTCGACGACGATCTCTGGTCGGCGATCGGTGACCCCACCCGGCGACGGATGCTCGACCTGCTCCTCGACCACGGGCCGGGTACGGCGACGAGTCTCAGCGCCCACCTGCCCGTCACCCGCCAAGCCGTCGCCAAACATCTCGGCGTGCTCGACCGCGTCGGGCTCGTCAACGTGACGCCGATCGGGCGAGAGATGCGTTACGACGTCGACGAGGCGCAGCTCGACCGAGCGATCGCCCAGCTGACGACGGTTGGATCCACCTGGGATGCCCGGCTTCGGCGCATCAAGCGCCTGGCCGAGTCGATCCAGGCCTCGGTCGACGGCGTGGAGTGAGCAGGGGGGTGGGTAGGCCGTTCGGCCCACCCACCGCCTCGACCTCAACTTGACATAACGTGTATTTCCGGCGTTGAGCAGAGAGCCCCGGAGCACCCGAGCGGGGTGCGTCAGTTCGTCCCCACGACGCTGTCGACCGCCACGAGGAGATGTTCGAGGACCTTGATCGGTGACAACCCGGCCTCCAGCTGCAACTGGGCGTCGCGAACCACCGCAGCCACCTCGAACAGTCGGTCGTTCACATCGTCCAACTCGTTTCTCGTGATCACGAGTTCGTCGTCGGCGACGCCCAGCTGTTCACCACGCCGACGTGCCTCGAACGCTCGTTGGCGACAACTCCGACGGCAGTACTTCGGCTTCCGCCCCACCCGGTCGGCCGGCCGTTCCGGCAACGGGCGCGAGCACCACTCGCACCTCGACCGCTTCCCTGACCCCTTGCGTTTCGTCACTGTGACGAAACTTAGGGGGTGCGCCTGTGCCCGTCAAGGACCACCCGACTCCGGGCAGTTCAGTTCAGCTGATCAAGACCGAACCGATTTGGGGGAAATTGACTAGTTCAATCTTCAAGTTGTGGCGGAGCGGACCGATGAAGGAGGCATGCCTACCGCGGAGATTCCCGCCGGGATGCCGGCCGCCGTCGACTGGGACGGAACCAAACGTCGGGTCGCGCCCCGCCGGGGGACCGACCGTCCGTGGGCATTGAGCACACTCCGCGTCGGCACCGACATGATGGCCGTCGACGAGGTCGCCCGCTCGATCGAGCGGTTCGGCGAGCGGTACCTGCGGCGCGTGTTCAGCGAGCTGGAACGGGCGACCTGCACCGGCGCACGCGGCCCCGCGGCGGATCGCTTCGCAGCGCGGTTCGCAGCGAAGGAGTCGGTGATCAAGGCACTGCGACCTGACCGGCCGATCGCGTTCCACGACATCGAGGTCCAGCTCGACCCCGACGGTGGGCCCGAGATCGAGCTCCGGGGCAACGCCGCAAACTGCGCCGAGGCCCTCCGTGTGATCGACACCTCGCTCAGCCTCACCCACGACGCCGGCCGAGCGTCGGCCGTGTTCGTCGCGGTGCTGGACACTCCCCTGCCCTCGATCGCCCTGCCGGCGCCGACGTTGGACCCCGCGTCCAAGCTGTCGGACCTTTTTCCTGCAGGCATCCCCTTCGACCGCCGATACGACACCTACGACCACTCCCAGGAAGCCGTCTGATGCCTGACCATACCCAACTCATCCGCAGTGTGCTCGTCGACCACGGCCGCCTCGCGGTCGACGTCGCCACCCTCAGCGACTCGGCCAGCCTGTACGAGGCCGGTCTCACGTCGCACGCCAGCGTCAACGTGATGCTGGCCCTCGAGGACGAGTTCGACGTCGAGTTCCCGGAGCGTTTCCTGAAGCGCACGACCTTCGAGTCGATCGAGAACCTCAGCGTCGCGCTGGCGGACCTCGTCCACGTCGACGCCTGACCGGCGCCGTACCACTCCCGCCATGGCCGAGGCCGATACCACTCCCCCGGCCGCGAACGCACTCGCCGAGTCGCAGCTGGCACTCCGGGACCGGCTGGTCGACGCCGGCCGCCTCATCCCCACCGGCGTCGCAGGGCTCTTCGGCCGCGATGTCGTGTTCGAAGCCGTCGTTTCGGGCGTCGGCGCGCTCGTCGCCGCTGCTGGCGAAGACGATCACCCGACGCGGGTGTCGTACCCGCCGCTGATCCCGAAGGTCGACTTCGACAAGATCGGCTACCTGCGCAACTTTCCCGAACTCGTCGGGCCGGTCTTCTCGTTCGTCGGCGATGCCGCCGATCATCGCGCTGTCGTCGAACGGCTCGATGGCGACGCCCCCTACGGCGACCTCCTCACGCAGACCGAGGTGACGCTCACCCCGGCGTGCTGCTATCCGATCTACCCGTCGGTGACCGGCGCGCTCGGCGCCGGTGGTGCCGTGTTCGAGACGTGCGCCTACTGCTTCCGCCACGAGCCGTCGGTCGATCCGATGCGCCTGCAGGCATTCCGCCAGCATGAGCACATCCGTATCGCAACGCCCGACGAGGTTCTCGACTGGCGAGCGCGCTGGCTCGAGCGGGCGCCCGAGCTGCTCTCGGCCCTCGGCCTCGACGTCATCTCCGACATCGCCAACGACCCGTTCTTCGGCCGCGCCGGGCGCCTCATGAAGATGAGCCAGCGCGAGCAGCAGCTCAAGATCGAGTTCCTCGTCGACGTGTACGGCGACGAACACCGGACGGCGTGCTCGTCGATCAACTACCACCAGGACCACTTCGGCCACACGTTCGGGATCCACACCGACGACGGCGCCGACGCGCACTCGTCGTGCATCGGGTTCGGGCTCGAGCGGTGCACCGTGGCGCTCTTCAACCAGCACGGCACCGATGTCGCGCAGTGGCCGGCGCCCGTGCGCGACCGGCTCGGCCTCTAAGCCGAGGAGTTCCAAGGGGTTCGAGGCGGCGGGTCGCCAGCTCGAACTCCGACGTGAGCGCGTGATCGTCGGCATCGCTCGATCGTGGTCGATCGAAGTGGTGCGTGAGCGCGATGGAAACGTCGCGCCAGCGCACCACTTCGAGCGCCGCCCACCCGGGCGCTACGGGAAGAACACCTCGTCGATACGACTGATGAGCCCACCACGGGCGACGATCTGGACCGGCAGCCTCGGGCCGCCCTCGGCCGGATCGCCGACGGGCACTGCGGTGAGGGCCTCGGCCAGCTTCTGGAGGTTCCCGCTCTCGAGGTCGGGGCTGCCCGGGCTCGAGAGCACGTTCACCGGCGCCGTCGGCCCGACCGTGACCGTCCGAAGCTTCGGGTTCTTGTTGCGGACGTAGTAGTCGTTGTCGATCGACGTCTCGCCCGGTTCGAGCGCCCCGTCCTCGATGGCCGCCGTCACCGCGGCATCGCCGGTCAGCAGTTCGGCGATGTCGATCGTGACGGTCGACCCGCCGATGTTGATCGCGGTCACGTACCCGAAGCTGGTGCCGTCGGGCACAGCGTCGGCGGACGCGGCATCACTGCCGCCGGCGGTCGTCGTGACACCGACCGCGGCGGTGGTGGTCGACCCCGCTCCCCCGTCGGCGACCGTGGTGGTGGTCGACGAGGTCGTGGTGGGCGCGGACGTCGTGCTCGTCGGCTTCGCCGCTGCCGTCGTGGTGGGATCGGCACCGTCGGCGGTGTCGTCGCCGCCGCACCCGCCAACCACGAGCACACCCGAAACCAGCGCGATCGCGGCGATCGACACCGGACGGATGCGCTGGCAGAGTGGCACGGGCGGCATCGTAGTTCGGTCGCCGACGGGTTCCGGTGCGCACGGTCGCACCTCGGTTCTTCACCGGGCCTGCACATCGTTCGCACAACTCCGACGCCCGTGATCTCTAACGTGGAGGGGTGGATCAGCACGGGGCACAGCAGCGGATCGTCGTCATCGAGGACGAGGAGGCCATCGCCGACGCGGTGATGCAGCGTCTCCGTGGGGAGGGGTTCGACGTCGAGTGGGCGGCCGACGGCATCGTCGGGGTCGAACTCTGCGAGCGCGTTCGGCCCGACCTCGTGGTGCTCGACCTCATGTTGCCCGGACTCGACGGCCTCGAGGTGTGCCGCCGCATCCAGGCCGAGCGGCGGACGCCTGTGCTCATGTTGACCGCCCGCGACGACGAATCCGACCTCCTCGTCGGTCTCGCCGTCGGGGCCGACGACTACCTCACGAAGCCGTTCAGCCCCCGCGAACTCGTCGCCCGTGTCCGGGCGGTCCTGCGCCGAGCCGAGCCCCAGCCGGCGCCCGCGGACGAGGCACCGCTCGTGGTGCTCGACATCGAGATCGACCGTGCCACCCGTCGCGTCGCTCGTGCCAGCGAGCCCGTGCACCTGACCCCCATCGAGTTCGACCTCCTCGTGTGCCTCGCCCTGCGTCGCGGCGCAGTGCTGAGCCGCGAGGTGCTCCTCGCCGAGGTCTGGGGCTACGACGGCGACTACGGCGCCCGCACCGTAGACTCCCACGTGCGATCGGTCCGACGGAAACTCGGCGACGAGGTGATCCGCACCGTCCACGCCGTGGGGTACGCGATCGGAAGCGCCTGATGACTCCCCCGCCACCGGAGGAGGGCGGTCGAGCAGTACCGCCGCGCAACAAGGCGCCGGCGGAGTCGGCAGCGAGCCTGAGCGAAGGTGACCGAGCCAATCAGTACGAATGGCGGCCGCTCGACGGGTTCCGCTCGATTCGCACCAAGTTGTCGGTGCTCGTCGCCGGCTCGGTGACGATCTCGGTGCTCATCGGCAGCGTCGGCCTCCGCGTCGGCTGGCCGTTCTGGTTCCGGCTCATCACGTCGGTGATCGTCGGCCTGGGCATCATGCGCCTCGTGTCGAAGGGCATCACGTCGCCGCTCCGCGACATGGCGTCGGCGGCGCGGGCCATGGCGGACGGCGACTACAGCCGCCGCGTCCGCGACACGTCACGTGACGAGGTGGGCGAGCTCGCCACCGCGTTCAACGAGATGGCGGCCGAGCTGGCCGAGGTGGACCGCCAACGCCGTGAGCTCGTGGCGAATGCGTCCCACGAGCTCCGTACCCCCATCGCCGCCCTCCAGGCGATGATCGAGAACCTCGCCGACGGGGTGAGCGAGGCGGACCCCGCCTTCGTCGACACCATGCACAACCAGGTGCGGCGCCTCGCCGTGCTCGTCGACCAGCTCATGAGCCTCTCCCGCCTGGACTCCGGCGAAATGCCGCTCCACATCGAGACCGTGTCGGTGGCGGCACTCGTGCAGGCGTCGCTCGAGGAGTTCAGCTGGCACCACCCCGACGCCGAGATCGAGGTCGACGTCGAGCCCGAGACCCTCCTCGTGGCCGTCGACCAGCTGCTGATGCACCGGGTGATCGCCAACTTGTTGGAGAACGCGATCCGCCACGGTGCTCCGCCGTTCCACATCGCCGCGTCGCTCGGGCCGGCGCAACCGGGTGATCGTCAGCAGTCGGGCCCCACGGTGTCGATCGTCGTCAGCGACGGTGGTCCGGGCATCCCCGCCGAGGCGGCGTCGCAGGTCTTCGATCGGTTCCACCGCCTCGACCGCTCCCGCCGTTCGGGCGGCAGCGGTCTCGGGCTCGCGATCGTCGCCGGCATCGTCGAGCGCCACCACGGGGTGATCAGCGTGGAGCCGAACACGCCGACGGGGGTACGCATGGTCGTGCGGCTGCCCCAGGACTACCGCGACTCGGGCACCACCGGGTCGTACATGCGCAGGTCGATGACCTCGGGGTCGGGCGCGACCCAGGTCGGCGGCTCGGCGAAACCGAAGAAGTACTGATCGTCGAGCCCCACCGAGTGGGCGTACATCGCGTACGCGTCGGGGTGCTGCGTGCGCAGGTAGTACTCGTAGTCCCAGATGTTGGCCCACAGCGGCACGGTGTCGGGTGCGCCGTAGTACGGCTGGCCCGGTACCCCGTCGAACTCCTGCATGATGTCCTTCGCCGCGGCCTGCACGAGGATGTACGGGATCCGGTCGAGTGAGCACACCCAGGTCTTGGCGTCGCTGCGCAGCCCCTGCTGCATCAGGCCGGCGTACAACGCTTTGCTCACCCCGTCGGCCTTTCGGTGGCCCTGGTACTTGATGGCGACGGCAACGGTCGGGATGTCGGTGATCTCGTCGGCGCGGGTGGCGGCGAACCGGGACCGGGCCACGATCTCGTCCCACGTCAGACCCCAGCCGTCCTCGCCGTGCTTCTGGAGGTCGTTGAGGATGCGGCAGCCGTACTCGGCGGTGTTGCGGACCGTGCGGATGACGCCGCACGGGAGGTGTTCCTCGTGGTCGACGACGGTGATGATCTCGGTGGCGCCGACGTCCTCGAACTGCCCGTACAAACGGCGCATGAGCGGCACGTCGTTGTTGAACGAGTCGCCGAAGCGCTCGAGCTCGACCGCGCGCGAGAGGCCCGACCGCGGGTCCTCACCGTGGATGAAGTACACGCCGTAGCGCTGATCTGGTTCGCCGAACTCGCGCCGGAGATCATCGATCGCCCAAGCCAGGTACTCGGGGGTGCGGTAGTCCTCGGACCACAGGTCGAGGCCGTCGACGTTGCCGGGGCGGAGCACCCCCGGGCGCGTCGAGCCCTCGGTCAGGTCGATGACGAGGTCGGGGTGTGGCTCCTCGGTCGAGGTGTCGTCGGCAGATCCGGAACCGAGTCGCGGCTCCATGACTCAGAACCCGAACCAGGTCGTTTCGGTGGGCTCGAAGAAGTCGACGGTGTAGTCGACGGCGTCCTGGGGATCGAACGCCTTGCACGTGTACATGTCGACGCTGAAGAACCGCCGCGGCTGGTCCCAGGCGTAGAAGTGCGCTCCGGACGTCTCCCAGTGGATCCAGCCGGCCCAGCCGTAGAGGTCCGACCGGTGCGTCATGGGGGTCATGAGCGGAACCATGTCGGTGACGTGGGACAGGCCCGTCAGGTATCGCTTGATCTTCGCAGCGCTGATGCGTTGGGTGACGTTGCCCTCGATCACCAGTCGTTGGCGATGGATGTCGGGGGCGAGATCGACGCGCTGGGTCTCGGGAACGACGATTCCCTCGCGGCGCAATTCGTGGATGGCCATAGATCCCTCCTTGGACCACGGCGCCCCTCTCCCAGGTGACCGTGCTGGCCGGGAAATCCTAGGTGCTTTGGCCGGGGGACGCTAGGCAGGATGACCTAGGTCACTCGATCGCGCGTCACCGCATCGCAAGAACGATGTTCTCGCGATGCGGGCGTGTCCGCCGGCCGACCGCTACTGCGTCGCCGACGCGAGGGGGCGGAGCCACGCCTGATTCAGGCGGCGCAGCGTCGCCGGGATCTGCTCCGGCGGCACCGGGCGGGAGTACAGGTACCCCTGCGCCTCCACACATCCGAGCTCGACGAGACGGTCCGCCTGCGCCTGGGTCTCGACCCCTTCGGCGATGGTGTCGAGTCCGAGCGCGGCGGCCATCGCCACGATCGCCCCGACCAGCTGGTGTTCACCGCCGCCCTCGTTGTCGAGCGGATCGACGAAGGCACGGTCGATCTTGACGCAGCTGAACGGGAACCGCTGGACGTAGGCGAGGGACGAATAGCCGGTGCCGAAGTCGTCGATCGACAGGCGGATGCTGTGGTCACGGATGCGGTTCAGGATCGCCGGGACCATCGGGCCCTCGTCGACGAGGAGGGATTCGGTGACCTCGAGCACGAGGGCATCGGGCGGCAGCGCATGTTTCGCCAGCGACCGCTCGACCATGAACACGAAGTCGGCATCGCGAAGCTGTCGGGCCGACACGTTCACCGAACACCACAGGTTGGCGTACTCGGGCGCCGTGCCCCGCCAGTACGCCAGCTGCTGGCACGCGTGATCGAGGATCCACGCGCCGATCTCGACGATGACCCCGGTCTCCTCGGCGATCGGGATGAACTCGAGCGGTGGCACCGTGCCACGCATCGGGTGGTTCCAGCGCATGAGCGCCTCGAACCCGAGCGTCCGGCTGTTGACCATGTCCACGACCGGCTGGAAGTGAACGGCGAGCTCGTCGCGGTCGAGGGCGTGACGAAGATCCCGCTCGAGCTCGAGTCGGTTCGAGACCCGGTCGCGCATCGAGTTGTCGAACACGAGGACCGAATCCCGGCCGGCATCCTTCGCCCCGTACATCGCAGTGTCGGCATCGCGGAGCAGCGCCCCGGGCCCGCCGTCGAGGTCGGACGTGGCGATACCGACGCTGATCGACACCGGGATCTCGGTGTCA
>ENA-UOWE01004094-UOWE01004094.1-activated-sludge-metagenome-genome-assembly--contig:-NODE-4094-length-14332-cov-4.400925_pt1 | contig 14332 bp, 11 predicted proteins | sample MGYA00249841_ERZ761562 | MGnify/ENA primary metagenome ERZ761562 (study PRJEB28883, sample SAMN05720200) | activated sludge metagenome | isolation source: Anaerobic digester | place: Japan... | reverse complement strand
CTGATCCATTCGTCGAGTGCACCTTCGGTATTCGATTCTTTATATTTCCAATGCGCTGCATATCCTTTCTCAGCGATTTCATTCATTCGTTTTGTACGAATTTGCACTTCCACCCACTTCCCTTCTTTACTCATCACGGTAGTGTGCAACGATTCATAACCGTTTGCTTTCGGCGTGCTGATCCAGTCGCGCAAACGATCAGGATTCGGAGTAAAGTGATCGGTAACGATAGAATAAACTTTCCAGCAATCTGCTTTCTCTGTTTCAAAAGGACAATCGATGATGATACGAATCGCGAATAAGTCGTACACTTCTTCAAAAGTAACGCCTTGCTTTTTCATTTTTGTCCAGATACTATTAATCGACTTCGGTCGACCTTTAATATCATAAGTAAACCCTTCCTTCACCAACTCATCGCTGATCGGTTTGGTAAATTCCTGAATGAACTTCTCACGATCACGGCGACTTTGTTGCAACTTCAACGCAATCGTTTTATAAACTTCGGGCTCGGTATATTTCAGCGAGAGGTCATCGAGTTCGGTTTTGATAGCATATAATCCGAGACGATGAGCTAATGGAGCGTAGAGGTAAGCTGTTTCCGAAGCGATCTTCAGCTGCTTATCGCGCGACATTGATCCGAGGGTTCGCATATTATGCAAACGATCGGCGATTTTAATGAGGATAACTCTGACATCATCACTTAACGTGAGCAACATCTTACGGAAGTTCTCCGCTTGCAATGAACTTTTATGATCGAAGACGCCGGAAATTTTTGTTAATCCGTCGACGATACCAGCTACTTTTTTATTGAAGAGACGCTCGAGATCTTCGAGAGTATAATGCGTATCCTCCACCACATCGTGCAACAAAGCACATACAATTGCCAAAGCGCCTAAGCCGATTTCCTCCGCAACAATTTGCGCCACGGCAATAGGATGATAGATATAAGGTTCGCCCGACTTACGACGCATATCGCTATGCGCTTCCAACGCAATGTCGAACGCTTTACGAATCATCTTACGCTCCTTCTGTTCGATATTCGACTTACATGCTTTCAGCAAGCCCTTATATCGTTTGAGAATTTCTTTCTTCTCAACTTCAGGATCGAGGATGATAGGCTCCGGTTTCGGATCGGGCTTTTTATTCGAAGGATTGTTATTCATACAGTCACAACAAAGTTAAGAAAAGCGGAGGGGAAAGTGAAAAATAAAAAGAGGCCGTTTATAATGCGGCCTCTCTCTGATAATTTTATTTATTAGTTCATCATTACCGGCATCACCAGCATTAATAAATCAGCATTCGGATCTGACTCATCTTTAGGAGGTGAAAGCAATCCTGCGCGGTTTGGCAACGACAACTCCATTTGCACATGTTCAGTGTACAAATTGTTTAACATATCGGTGATAAAGCGAGCATTGAAAGCGATTTCTAAATCTTTTCCTTCATAGCTACACTGTAAACGCTCGTTAGCATCATTTCCGAAATCCACATCTTCAGCAGAAATATCCACTTGACTTCCCGCGATGCGGAATTTCACTTGGTGAGTAGTTTTATTCGAGAAGATAGAAACACGACGGATAGCATTCAAGAAAGAAATACGATCGATCGTTAAACGATTAGGATTATCGAGAGGAATTACTGCTTCGTAGTTCGGGTAACGACCATCGATTAAACGGCAGATCAAGTTAACGTTATCGAAAGAGAAGAAAGCATTCGCTTCGTTGAAATCGATTTTCACTTGCGTATTAGTATTCGGCAAGTTTGATTTCAATAATCCCAAAGGCTTTTTAGGAAGGATGAAAGAAGCTTCTTTTCCTGAGCGGATATCTTGGCGACGGTAACGCACCAATCGATGCGCATCAGTAGCAACGAAGATTGAACCTTCTTTACCGAACTGACAGAATACTCCTGTCATTACCGGACGAAGTTCGTCGTTACCTGTAGCAAACAAAGTACGGTTGATAGCTTCCGACAATACGTCGCTAGGCATTTCAATCGTGTTTGGTTTGTCGATAACCGGAAGCTTAGGGAATTCTTCTCCGTTAAGTCCTGTTAATTTATATTTCCCTGCATTTGAGCTAATCTCAATCTGATGGTTATCAGCATTGATTTTAAACGTCAAAGGCATTTCGCTGAAAGTCTTCAACGTCTCGATCAAGATCTTAGCAGGAACCGCCACCTTACCTGATTCTTTCGAATCAACTTCGATGATAGTGCTCATGGTAGTCTCGAGATCAGAGGCAGAAGCCTTCAATGAACCGGGAGTGATTTCAAAAAGGAAATTTTCCAGAATCGGCAAAGGAGTACTGGATTGCAATGCACCGCTGATAGCTTGCAATTGCTTTTGAAGGGTCGTTGATGAAACAACAAATTTCATAGCGATAAATCGGATCTTTAATTCGTTATATGCAACTCGAAGCCGGATTTCGGCATTTCGTTACAAGTAGCAAATATAAAGAAGCCCCCGTTGCAAATCAGGGATTCGGTCACTAGTTTATCAACAATTAAAGCAATTGCCGTTAAAACGCGTTAATATCGGTCTTGGGTAGGTTTCGAATTGCCGCCCGGCATTAAATTCAGCGGGTTGATAAGGACTCTGTCGAAGTGGAAATACTGACAGATATACCATGCCTCATCGCCATCAATACGGGTATAAAAGCGGTCCATATCGAATGGCAAAGGCTTTCCGGTATTTTCATCCACCTGATTTCGCGAAGATGCAGTAATCGGCTTACGGAACAAGCGGATGGTCTTGGTGTAATTGCGATCGTCGGTTACCGATACCACCGAAAACGGAGCTGTTTTCATGATTGAATCGGCCTGAGAAGTGTGCAGGTTCGCCTCTACCCTCTCGAAATTAGTTTTACTAAACACTTCCAAATACTTCCTCATTTTCATGATATCGATATTCGGAACTTGCTTTAATGGCTGCGTAAATGCTACCGCAAAAGTTGAATCGGCATTACGTGTTACCGTGAAATTACGATCTGCTTTCGTAGTATTTTTTACGTCGATATGAACAATGGTACGAGGATCGAAGCGGAAAATGATGCGATCTCTCCATTCGTTTTCATTGGCAAAATAGCGCGTTGAAAGGAAACCGTTGAATCCCGGGATATGCATAATATAAGGCACCGTTGAGTGCTCGAGGTACATAAACGTACCAAGGTTATCCATGGTAGGATGTCCAACGTAATACGTCTTCACCAACTTACTCTTCTGGTAAATTTCAATCTTTACCGAGCGAGCAGCCATCAACTTCATGGTATTATTATAGAGGTTTTTCCCTACGGGACTCCTCACTTCCAATAACTTAACCGTTTCAAGAAGATTATTTACAGCATCTTGGCGAGCCGGAAATTTCTGATTCACCATCCATTGATCGATACCGGCACGAGTCAGCAACGCGGTACGTCCGTCGCGGTCGGCAAGGAAAATCTTATCGATCGACGAAGTATCTTGAACCGCAAAATCGCGTAAGTCGCCTGTGATAGTCGACGATTTACGATTCATATATAACCAAGCGGTGATGCCGGCCAATAAAATAAAAATGAGTATTGAAAGCTTATTTTTCATGGTAAATCAATCGTTAATTCTTGTATTTTCTTCTTCTCATAAATGACTTCACTAATCCGAAGATCACCACCAGCAATACCGGCAATCCGGCATTCGTCACTTTCATTAACTGATTATCTTTTTCGAGGATATTAGGATCGATAAGACGTAATTTGATGACTTTATTTCTCACCGACATCAATCCCGAATCATCGCATAAATAATCGACTGCATTCTGTATGAACGATTTATTCCCGAATGTAGTACGCGTAAACTTATCGTAGCCCAGCGGCATAGGATTACCCTTCGAAACATCGTTACGAATAATATCACCATCGCTAATCACGATCATTTGATTATTCACGCTTGAATCGCGGTAGCCCAACTCTTTACTATTTAACATCTCTTGAGAGAGGATACGGTTTTTAAACGCTGAGGTGAAAGTCCCTTCCAACAACACCGCCACTGGGATATTGCTAACGGGGAACATTTTCGGATCAGGTTTAAACTCCATGATACCCAGACTTACTCTGACAGGCGCCGACGACAATTTGCTGTATTGAGAAGTAGATAAAAGCACAGTTTGTTTAGTTCCCGGAGCATCCACCAAATCGATACTGCTGGTAAATTCACCCTTGATAGCATTCAAATTATTCACGATAGGATGCGTAGAAACGGGAGTCATAACCGGGAAGAAATACCAAGGTTTAAGCTCCTGTTTAGGTTGATTTCCGAGGAAGCCGGTCACCACAGGAATCATAGAACACATCATATCCTGAGCGAGATCGTAATTCACGCGCACTCCGTAGCGGAAGAGCATATCGTCGATATTCAGATCGCGGGCCAGCGCCATGGTATTCCCTGTTTTCGCCAAGCTATCCATTGTTACCTGCATCGGATCGATGAGCCAGATAACTTTTCCGCCCTTCATGATAAACTGATCGATGATAAACTTATCCTTATTAGGAATAGCGGAATCCGGTTTAGCTATGATGATAGCTTTGAACTCATTCAATATTCCGATAGTACTATCGATTTTCACTCTTTTCACGTCGTACGACGACTGCAGGGTACGAATAATATCACCTGTTTGCTCCTCAGAAAGCTCACCGTGACCGTTAACAAATCCAACTAGCGGACGCATAGGATTAGTTACCTTTCGGATAGCATTACAAATTTCGTACTCGAGATTTTGCACAGAATTATTGAGCATCACCTCGGGAGCGGCACCCAGCTGATCTTTCAACAGCTGAACAGCGATCTCCTGATTACTATAACTTACGAGAGCACCGGGGAAAATATACTTTCTATTAAGACCTTCATTGGTTCTCTCCTCGAGTGTAGAAGGCTGAATACCTTTTTGGTATAGTTGAGCATATAACTTATTACGCTCCTTCTCGTCGGTAGCTGCTGAAGGATCGATAAACTCATACTCTATTTTCCCTCCGGAATAAGAGCGAAGCTCATCGAGCATCTCCATAGTAGAATTGCGAAGGCGCATAAATCCCGGAGCGAAATCGCCCTCGAGGTACACCTTCACAAAAACGACATCCTTAAGATTCTTCACCAGTTTTTTACTGGCATCGGAGAGCGTAAAACGTTTGTCGGACGTGAGATCGAGACGAGTAAACATATATCCCGAAATCACATTCATAAATACGATAATGCCCAGCAACATAATGAGCTGGACGATAGCCTGGCGGCGCAGATTCGACTTTTTAACCTTCTTCTCCATACCTACCATTTTCTGCTTTCAAGAACTGTACGAGTCGAGAATAAAAAGACCATAATTAAACTCAAGAAATAAACCACATCGCGTGTATCAATTACACCTCTGCTCATACTTAAATAATGTGCATTAATACCCAAATTAAATAAGATATTATTGAGGAAATGAGAATCGGGCAATGAAGAAGCCAGCTCAAATCCGCGGTAACAAAGCAAGCACAAAAAGAAAGCAACGATAAACGCTACCACCTGATTATCAGCCAATGAAGAAGCGAATAATCCGATTGCTACGAAAGCAGCGCCTAAGAAAAGCAATCCGATATAAGATCCCCAAACGGCGCCTGAATCGATATTCCCCGCCGGCAAGCTGATATTATAAACAGTAACATAATAAACAAGAGTAGGTATTAACGAAAACAGCACAAGCAAAACACCCGAAAGGTATTTCGCCACGACCACTTGCATTTCGGTTAAGGGGCGAGTTAGCAACAACTCGATAGTTCCGGTTTTCTTCTCCTCTGAAAACAAACGCATAGTTACTGCGGGAACGAGTAACATATAAACCCAAGGGGTAATAACGAATAGAGGATCGATATTAGCGTATCCTGCCGACAAAATATTGAAGTTTCCGTCGGGGAAAATCCACAGAAACAAACCGATAGTAAGCAGGAATACCGCAATGACAATATAACCAATCAACGAGTTCAAAAAACTGTTGATTTCCTTGACTAAGAGCGCATACATAGGGTGGCAAAGGTAATTGAATGCAATTAATGTAGTAATTGCATCAAGAGAAATTCATTAGATGTTTGCACACAGCTTACAACACACTGTTATTCAACTAGTTACAAGATGAAAGAAAGCTGAAAATGAATATCTGCTAATTTGATCCTTTTAATAATGCCATAAATAAAGTAGGTTCGCAGGAAAATCGGACAAGATTTCGGGTGAGAAAATCGCCGGAAAAAGCTTAAGAGACAACAGATATGCCGCGCGTTTTACAAATCATAAACAGGTTAAATTTAGGGGGTCCTACATTCATTGCGGGGTATTTAGCTGCTTACTTAGGAGAAGGTTACGAAACAATGTTAGTAGCGGGTGTGAAAGACGATAGTGAAGAAAGTTCGGAATACATTGTTAGAGATATGGGTATAGAACCTGTATATATCGACAATATGCGTCGCGAGATCAACTTCAAAGACGACAGAGCGGCATATAATCAGATCGACAAAATCATAAAAGAATTCAAACCCGACATCGTACAAACACATGCTGCCAAGGCAGGGACGTTAGGACGATTAGCGGCGATAAACAATAATGTTCCGGTGATACTTCATACTTTTCACGGACACGTATTTGAAGGATATTTTAGTCCGTTGAAGACCAGAATTTTCCTTGAAATCGAGCGCTATTTAGCCAAAAGAAGCAGTGGAATTATTGCCATCAGCAACGAGCAAAAAAAAGACCTGTCGGGCAAATTTAAGATTGACAAACCAGAAAGAACTTTCGTAATGCCATTAGGCATTGATTTAGAACGATTTACAGTTGGACAAGCTGAAAAAAGAACAAATTTCAGGAAAGCCTATCAACTTGATGATGAAACGATTGCGATTGGAATAATTGGGCGATTGGTACCTATTAAAAACCATCAACTATTCATCAATAGCTTTGCGGAAGTGGTTAAAAAAACCAACAAAAAGGTACATGCTTTTATTATAGGAGACGGGGAGATAAGGGCTGAGGTAGAACAAATGACAACTACTGCGGGCATTAAATTCAACACACCGGAAAAGAAAGAAGAAGGCGCTTTACTAACGTTTACGAGTTGGATAAAAGACGTTGATGTACCTGTAGCGGGATTGGATATCATTGCATTAACATCAATAAACGAAGGCACACCGGTAAGTTTAATAGAAGCGCAAGCGGCGGGAAAAGCGATTGTAAGCACTGAAGTTGGCGGGATAAGAGACATCGTAATAGAAAATAAAACTGCATTACTTTCGAAACTTAACGAGCCTGAAATGCTACTAACTAATATGTTAGAAGTCATTGAAAACGAAATCCTAAGAAACGACCTTAGTAAAAACGGACCGGCCTTTGCCCTCAGTAAATTCGGGTATATGCGTATGGTAAACGATCATAAAGAGCTTTACAAGACATTACTGAAATCATAGGTAAAATCCAATCCTCCCGATGAATTTTTAATTACTTTTGTCGATTAATAAATACAGCTACCTATATACTTTCAAATTATGAAACGTTTACTAATGATGTTGGTCGTTACCATGGCCTTTAGTTCCTGCAACATCAACACCAGTGTTATGTTTAGGGTTCCCAAAGGGTATGAATATGCCACAGATCAAACTATTGGCAATATTGAATATAAAATAGCACCGAATGACATCATCGGGTTTAGTGTTTACACAAACGACGGATTCAAATTAGTAGACATGACGACATCGGCAGAATCGGTGTCGAGCAAAGTATCAATAAACTCAAACGGCAATTACGCTTCACAGTTTTTAGTTGAGCCTGATGGTTTAATGAAACTTCCGATTATCGGAAAGATCAAAGTGAGCGGGTTAACTGTGAGAGAAGCAGAGAAATTACTGGAAACGCAGTATGCAACGTTTTACAACAAGCCTTTCGTGCTTTTAAAAGTTGTTAATCGTAGAGTATTAGTATTCCCGGGAACGGGAGGTGCAGGAAGAGTTGTTAACCTCGACAATGAGAATACTACCTTAATTGAAGCATTAGCATTAGCAGGAGGTATAACCAATACAGGAAAAGCTAAGAAAATCAAATTAATTAGGGGAGATTTAAGAAACCCCAAAGTAATTTTAATTAATCTTTCAACGATTGAAGGTGTAAAACAAAGCAATATGCTCTTGCAAGCAAACGACATCATTTATGTTGAACCGGTTCCTAGATATTCTCAGGAAGTTCTTACACAAATCACGCCTATTGTTGGTATCATTACCAGTTTAGCATTGATCTATAATATTGCTAACGGATTTTAATTAAGTCAGGCACACCAACAATATGGCAAAAAAGAAAATATCCCCTATAAACGAGGATTTTGACTTTAAATTATTCGTAACCATAGCTAAGAAAAACATGCTATGGTTTATGCTATTTATGTTGGTGTCTATTTTTTCGGCACTAATCATACTACGCTATACAGCACCTACATACGAATCGAGTGTAATACTAAAAATTGCTAACGAAGACAATGCACAAAATGTATTAGGGATAGATGCTAAAACAAGACTATACAACGACAATAGCAATGCGATCGCCGGTGATATAGAGTTGATAAAATCGAAAATCATTATTAAGCGTGCAATCGAGAAATTACCATTAAAAATTTCTTACTTCTCGAAAGGGGCGGTTTTAGTAAATGAGCTTTATAAATCATCGCCATTTTCAGTAGAATTCAACGTAAAAGACTCATCTATTCTCGGGGTACCTATCCTAGTTGACTTCAAAAACGCCAATAAAGTAATTATTAGCTATACAACACCTAAAACAGGTAAAAAATTCTCGAATACTTTCTACTCCGGAAAGTGGATTAACTTGCCTGAAGCAAATATAAAAGTTGTTGCAGAACGATTTAACGAAATTGATGCTTTACAAAAAGAATTAAGCAAGGATGTTTTTTTCTTTACCATAAACAACTCTGACTTTTTAGCCAATTCTGTTATTAAAGAAATTTCAATTGGCGTATTAAACCTAGATGCTCAAACAATTCAGATTAAGTTAAAGGATAAAAATTCTGTAAAAGCAGCAGATATTGTAAATTCAGTTGCAGATGAGTTCAATAAATACGACGTTGAAAAGAACTCGGAAGTTGCCAATAAAATCCTTGACTTCATTGACAACACTATTAAAAGTATCGATGCGGAATTAGTTACATCCGAAACTTCTCTTGAATTATTCAAGAGAACCAATAGAATAATATCGCCTGAGCAAGCAATTTCAACAGTTACAGCTCAACAAGACGATTTATTGCAAAAACTTCGTCAGACAAATACAGAAATTGCAATTTACGAGTCTATTAGCAAAGATATTCAAGGTAATAACGACATTGGCAAATTCATATTAAGTTTAGCAGGCACATCGAAGGACAATCAGTTTTTATCACAGCTTACTAGACTTCAACAACTAGTAGATGAACGAGATCAAGTAAAGCTACAAGCAACTGATAATGCGGAAATCACAAAAGCGCTAGATGTAAGAATCAAAACGCAAAAAGATGTTCTTAGAGAAACCATCACCAACGAAGGTAATACGCTAAGAAATCAGAAAAAGCAAATCGAAAATTTACTAAAAGAATCCGACAGTAAATTCGGATTGATTCCTGCGCAGCAAGCTGAATACGGACGATTAGTTCGACTATTCAATATCAATGAAAAGTTCTACTCGCTATTACTTGAAAAGAAAGCAGAATTTTCAATTACCAGAGCGGGATATGTACCAAAGCATATTGTATTACAAGAAGGAGTATTTAACACCCCTCCTGTTTCTCCAAACCGCGCATTAATCATTAGTGTTTGTTTAATGTTAGGATTTATTGCGAGTTTCATTTTAATCATCACGCGTTATTTACTGTACAATGAGATTAACGCATTAGAAGAAATCGGACAATATACAGAAGCTGCCTTATTAGGAATTGTACCAAAATACAAACGAGAAATTCCTGTATCACAATTACTCGTCGATAAAAATCCAAAATCAGTTATCTCTGAATCGTTCCGTTCAATCAGAACAAATCTTCAATTCATTTCGAATGAAGATACTCCCAAGATTATTGCTGTAACCTCAACGATCTCCGGAGAAGGAAAAACCTTTAATGCAATCAACCTTGCCGGAGTAATTGCCTTCTCAGGAAAGCGAGTAGTTATTCTGGATTTGGACATGCGTAAGCCAAAGATCCACCTTGGATTTGGCGTTGAAAATGACAGAGGGATGAGTACATTGTTAATCGGTAAAGATGTTGCCGATAATTGTATTACCCATAGTTCACTTGCTAACCTCGATTTCATTACTGCAGGTCCTATTCCACCAAATCCTGCCGAGTTGATTATCAACCAACGCATGAGCGATTTATTGGAATACTTAAAAGGGAAATATGATATTATCATTGCCGATTTACCTCCGGTGGGAATTGTAAGTGATGGTATTCCGATTTTACAGTTAGCAGATTATCCTCTTTATATCCTGCGTGCAAACTATTCGAAAAAAATGTTTATTGCGCAGCTTAACAAGTTGATGACAGAAAACAAAGTAAAAAACTTATCAGTAATCTTGAATGGTGTTGAAATGTCGAGATTGAAATATGGTTACGGATATGGATATAGTTACGGATATGGTTATGGCTACGGATATAGTTACGGATACGGATACTATGAAGAAGACGACCAACCTAAGACATTTATTGATAAAGTAAGACACTTCATCTCCAGAAGAGAAGCCTGATTATGAATATTACCAAGTTTGAAATTGAAGGACCTTTACTAATTGAGCCAAGAGTTTTCGGTGATGAAAGAGGATACTTCTTCGAATCGTTTCACAGCGAGAAATACAAGCAAGCCGGAATTCCCCTTTCTTTTGTTCAAGATAATGAATCGAAATCTTCGGCCGGAGTGTTAAGAGGATTACATTTCCAAAACCCACCATTTGATCAGGGCAAATTAGTTCGAGTAGTAAAAGGGAAAGTAATCGATATTGCAGTTGATATTCGCAAAAATTCAGCGACCTACGGAAAGCATATCGCAGTTGAATTAACTGAAGAGAATAAAATGCAATTATGGATACCTCCGGGATTTGCTCACGGATTTTTATCGCTTGTCGATGAAACTATCTTCATGTATAAGTGCACTAACGTGTATAATAAGGAGGCAGAAGATGGAATTATTTGGAATGATCCTGATTTAAATATCAATTGGGGCATTGAAAATCCGCTTGTATCGGAAAAAGATTTAATTCTTAATTCTTTTAAATCTTTCGTGTCGAAGTTTGTTTAGTTATTAAAAAAGTAAAAGTATGGATTTATTTACCAATAAAATTTATATGGTCTGTACCGGATATTTTCTGGTATTGTTCGTATTCTCGTTGATGGTAAATGCCTTATTCCTTCGCTTTTTCAAAACACTTGGAATTAGAAATCACACCGACGGAACTATTATACGTTGGGGAGCTACATCAAAACCGGCAGTAGGAGGAATTACTTTCTACATTATGTTTTTATTGTCGGTTGCCAGCTACTCTATCCTATTCGAGCCTACACAGCAAATCTATCAAATGGGATTTGTAGGTTTGTTACTTTCATGCGCGGCAGGTTTTATAATCGGATTAGCTGATGATGCATATGATACTCGACCATTATTAAAATTTGGAATACAATTTCTTTCCGGGTTAATTTTAATTGCTTCAGGCATTTACATTAAAATCTTTCCTTATCAACCTTTAAATTATGCTTTCACATTATTTTGGGTTGTGGGAATTATGAATTCGGTAAATATGCTTGATAATATGGATGGAATAACAAGCATTGTTACTATTGGAATAATTGCAAATACGATTTACAGAATCTTTAGTCATTCTGACTTTAACAATATGCATCTATTGGTTTTAATAGGTGTATTGTCGTCAGTAATTGCTTTCTTACGTTTCAACTGGCATCCTTCAAAAATGTATATGGGTGATACCGGTAGTCAGTTTTTAGGAGTATTCCTGGCAGCAATGGGAATCATCTATTTTTGGAATGATCCTTATGCAAGTTTAACTCCTGCAACAGGAAAATTATTCTGTATAACATTAATGACTTTTATTCTTCCTATCCTCGATACAACAATTGTTGTTGTAAATAGACTATCGAAAGGGCAATCGCCATTTGTGGGAGGAAAAGATCATACCACTCACAGTTTAGCTTATTTAGGATTAAGCGACCGACAAGTAGCCTTAGTGTTTTTAGCATTGGCAGCTTGCTCACTTTCTCTGAACATTATGATATCTGAGATCCTCACAGAATGGAACCATCTTTACACCGCTCTATTTGCAGGATATTTTCTTATGCTTTTAACTTTCTTCTTTTATACCACTCGCAATAAAAAAGCGAAGTCGAGAGAACGTTTGCATAAAATTAGAAAAATTACTCCCGAAGAAGCAGCGTAATTTAATTATTCGCCATCGCGTAATAATCCCGGTCTTCTTTCTTTAGTTCGTTTCAACGATTGATCGTATCGCCATTGATTGATGTTTGCTTCATGACCTGAAAGCAATACATCAGGAATTTTCCATCCTCTAAATTCTGCGGGACGCGAATATACCGGAGGAGCAACCATATTATCTTGGAAAGAATCCGACAGTGCTGAAGTTTCATCATTTAGAACACCGGGCAATAATCGAATGATGGCATCCGACACAACAGCTGCCGCCAACTCACCACCTGAAAGCACATAATTACCGATGCTGATTTCCTTCGTGATAAAATGTTCACGAACACGCTCATCAACTCCTTTATAATGTCCGCAGAGAATTATTAAATTTTTTGTTAGCGATAATTTATTCGCCATAGGTTGATCGAACAACTCTCCATCGGGACTCATATAAATCACCTCATCATAATCGCGTTTCGACTTTAAGTCTTCGATGCAAAGCGCAATAGGTTCAACCATCATTACCATTCCTGCGCCACCACCAAAGGCATAATCATCGACATTTTTATGCTTATTTATGGCATAATCACGAAGGTTGATCAAATTAACTTCCGCCAATCCCTTTTCTTTAGCACGCTTTAATATAGAGTGACTAAAAGGACTTTCGAGCAAAGGTGGGTGAACAGTAATGATATCGATACGCATCCTACAAAATTAGCTTTTGAATAAATATAAACGAAACAATTATAGATTCTTCTTCATACTATAATGTTGAATAGTATCATAGAGTAAGAAAGTTTTCTCAATGATTTCATATCCGCAAGAAAGATAAAATGGCACGGCTAATTCACGTGCTTGAAGAAAAACACTTTTAGCCCCTTTCCTCCTAGCCTCTTCTTCTAAGGCATTCATAATCTTTTTACCTATTCCTTTGCCATGCAGATTCAAATCGACAGCCATATAACGGATTTGGGCTAACTCGGGACTATTCATTTGTAATCGTCCTGCCCCTGCCACTTCACCATCATTATCAACTACCATACAATGATAGCATGATGATTCCATATCATCTTTCTCAGAGCCTTTAGGCTGATTCCAAGGAGCGCGTAAAACTCTCCAACGTAAATCATAATAAGCATCCCATTCGGCGGGAGTTTGTGGTTGAGTAACTTTCATTATTCAGGAGAATTAAAATTTATATCGAAAGCAACCGTAGCAACTCTTTTACTAATTGTATTATCGGCTTCGGATTGTTCTAAAATCATTTTTTGTGCAGAAGGATATTGAAACACCTCATCAATGCGATTGATCTTACCAACAGGTATTTTATGAATTTCACATGCAGATAAAAAATCATTGCAAGATATTTTACAAATTGCTAATTGCAGTACATCACTTAAGTGATTACGAGATACTAATCGACGATCGTTCGTAGAGAAATCATAATTGTCGGTAATAGGTGAAAGATTTAACACTTTGCACAATGATGAAAATTGAACATCGGTTCCTACTGCCAACAAAACATTATGATGATCAGAAGTAGCGAACACCTCACCGTAAGGAGCGATATTCGGATGTAAAGATCCTTGGAGTTGAGGCACGATTTGATTATTCAACCAATTGGAAGCTTGATTAGCTAAAGAAGCCAACGCCGAATTAAACAAATTTGTTTTGACAACAGCTCCTAATCCCGATTTCGCCTTATGTACTAATGCAACTAAAATTCCTTCTTTCAATTGATGAGCAGATAACAAATCAACGAAAGCGATTGGTAATTTTATCGGACCGGAATCAGGATTACCGTTAATCGACATTAATCCTGTTTCAGCTTGCAATACCGCATCGAAAGCGACCTTTGCAGAATCGGGATAACCACTAATCTCACCAAT
>ENA-UOWE01004086-UOWE01004086.1-activated-sludge-metagenome-genome-assembly--contig:-NODE-4086-length-14346-cov-8.039395_pt1 | contig 14346 bp, 15 predicted proteins | sample MGYA00249841_ERZ761562 | MGnify/ENA primary metagenome ERZ761562 (study PRJEB28883, sample SAMN05720200) | activated sludge metagenome | isolation source: Anaerobic digester | place: Japan... | reverse complement strand
AAATGAACTCCTCCTGTACGGTATTTTTTCATATACATAAAGTTGAACCAAATAAAAATTGACATGGATAAATAAATGCCAATAATCCAACCAATTTTCTGCGAATTTAATTGGTTGATTAACGCTGCCAAAGGTAAACACCATATTGCGTATGAATCAATAAAAGGCCTCATGCCCAAACAACCTCCATACCACCAACACCACCAAGAAAGTGTAACATAAATTGTTAATAATGAATAAATAATGATAGGAATAGCTAATGCTTTATTTTGTTTGAAATAATAATATAAACCAATAAAAGCAAAAATCATGATAGGTGTGTAAATAAAAAAGCCTTTTCTGAAACCAAATAAACCTTCAATAATATGAGGATGGTTAAAAAAGAATCTTTCATTTTCTCCATATGAATAGTAAAAAAAGTCTCCGGTAACATATTTCCAATAAATCAATTGAGGAATCCAAGTTAAGAATGCAAGAAAAGCAATTAATAGAATTTTAGAATAGTGAGTAAAGAAGAATTTTATCCTTAGTTTTAAGCTGTTTAAATTATAAATATTGTATAAGATCCAAACTAAAACAATAAGAAAGTTAGTTGGCCTTATCAAGGTGATAACTCCTATCAATAGCCCTAAAGCGATACTATAAGTGAATCTTGGGGCCTCATTCCATTTGATTGAAAAATATAAAAACATAGTAACTAACGCAAAACTAAAAATGTGAGTATAAGCAGGTAGAAAAATGGAATAATATGATAGGCTTGTTCCAGCCAACAATATAATCAAAACAATACTTGTCACAAGCTCCGAATAGTATTTTAGGAGAATTTTTCTTAAAAAGAACAGCCCAAGAAAAAGATAAAATAAACAACTTATAATAATCCCAATTTTATAAATAGGGGAGTATCCGCATGTCGGATTATTTGTAATCGATGAGTACCAATGAGCTCCAAGAAAAAATGGCAAATACATGTAAGATACTCCCATAGATGTTTTAATAATTCTTTGACCTTTATTGTTTTCTGAATACCATATTGTATATGAGCAATCTCCAGTTTTTCCATTGGGTTGCACAAAATCAAGCTTAATATCATTATAAATAAAGAATGCAGGTAAATATGCATATAATGAAATTGCATCCCATTCAATAACAGCTTCTTGTTTATTATAAAGCGAGATGTTTTTTGAAACATTTGAAATTAAAAAAATAGATAAAAATACTAGTATTAAACTAATACTCCATGTTTTGACTTTATTACGAAGCTTTAAAAAGGCCATATTTAAGTATTTTATAAAATATTTTAAATGCATCAGAATTTCTTATTTTTTTCCCTTCTTGTTGTGTTCTTGGGAGATACTGTACAGGTACTTCTGCGATTCTTTCTTTTTTAAACCGAAGAGCTTTGATCATTATTTCTGCTTCAATTCCAAACCTATTTTCTTTAAGGTTAAGTTTGTCTAATAAATCTTTTTTCACCAGTTTGTATCCACATGCCATGTCAGAAATTTTTACATTAATAATCATAGCAGTTAATAATGTAAAAATTTTATTTCCGATATATCTCCAAAAAGAAGATAGGGGGCGAGGTACACCAGAAAGATATCTGGAGCCATTTACAAAATCAACATCCAGTTTTATCATTGTATCTATCATTACTGGAATATCTTCCGGAGAAAGCTCTAAATCTGCATCCTGAAAAACCACTAAGTCTCCCGTACAATTAGCAATTCCGGTTCTCATTGCAGCTCCTTTACCTTTGTTTACATCATGCCTGAATAATTTGACATTTTCCTTGTTTTTGACATATTCATTTATAATTTGCCAGGAATTATCTTTTGAACAATCATCAATCACTATGATTTCAACGTCATTAATGCTTTTAGGTATTATTACCTCTTCAACTTTTTTTAAAGTGCTGAGTATATACCTTTCTTCATTATAGAGTGGTATTATTATTGATAATTTCATTTATTTTAATTTACATTTCTCCTCAATCTTTTCAAACTCTCGACCGTACCAACATCGCTCCAATTGATGTTTTCCTGGTTTGCAGTTTGAATGTCAAAATTTTTTGCAAGGCGTAAATATACATCTATTATTGAAAAAACACCATTCTCTTCAATCAATGTCAGAAACTGAGGATTAAGGACAGCAATGCCACAATAAGAAATTGGTGTTAAATCTGTTTCGCTTGGTTGAGAAATTTTCTTTTCTCCTGTAGATTTGTTTTGCCATCCACAAAGTATCCCTTTGCTGTTGACCAGCAATTGCCTTGACGAGTCCCGTTCCATTGTTGCAAGGGTTGCCAATGCTGATGACTGGCAATGTTGTGTGTATAGCTCTCCAATATCAATGTTGCTTACAATGTCCACATTGTGGATCAATACGGGTTCTTGAGTCCCGAGGAGCGGGGCGGCTTTTTTTAATCCGCCACCAGTGTCGAGCAGCAGGTCGGTTTCGTCGGATATTTCAATATCAAGGCCAAAGTTGTCGTTCTTTTTCAAGAAGTCAATAACAAGGCCTGAAAAGTGGTGAACGTTGACTACAATACTATTAAAACCTGCTGCTTTAAGCTTTTGAATGGTAATTTCGAGCAGTGTTTTGCCATTAATCTCAACCAGGGCTTTTGGTTTGTTGTCTGTCAATGGGCGCAGGCGGGTGCCAAGGCCTGCTGCAAATATCATGGCCTTCATTGTGCTTTTATTTTGTCGAGTTGACAGTGTTGAAGGTCTATTTTTATATGGCTGAACTGCTTTTTCAGGTATTGGGCAAGCTTTTCGGCCATATATACTGAGCGGTGCTGTCCGCCGGTGCACCCAAAGTTTACAACCAGGTAGTCAAACTCCCTTTTTTGATAAGTAGTGACGCTTTGGCTTATGATGCTCGAAACATGCGCAAAAAAAGTCTGTACATCACTTTTTGATTCTAAAAACTTTATCACCTCAGCATCTTTGCCGGTAAGGCTTTTGTACTCATCATACCTGCCGGGGTTTTCGAGGGCACGGCAGTCAAACACAAAGCCTCCGCCATGAACAGAGCTGTCCGATGGGATTCCTTCTTTGTACGAAAAACTGCTGATATGTACTGTAAGGTAATTGGGCGTTTTTGCCAGGTTGCGGATATGCTCGTTTTCAACCAGGAAGTCCCACACACGTTCCAGTTGAGGCATATTAAGCGGGAGCTTTACATTTTCCCTGAGCCAGCGCAGGTGTTCCAATGCTTTAGGAATACTTTGCAGGAAAAGCTCTTTGCGCTCATAAAGCCCTCGGAAACCATAAGCCCCCATGGCCTGCATCAAGCGGATGTATATGTAGGCATAGTAATGGCTGGTAAACTTTTCTTCGTCAAAGCTATGGTATTTCTTTAGTACAGAAATATAATATTCATAAAGCTCTTGTCTAACCTCTGGTTTAAGGTGAGTTTTGGCTTCAAACAGCATAGATGCTATGTCGTATTGTAAAGCCCCTTTTCGTCCTCCCTGATAGTCAATAAAATAAGGCTCCCCGTCTTTTATCATCACGTTACGTGACTGAAAGTCGCGGTACAGGAAATGGTTACAGTCGGTTTGCAGCAGGTAGTCGCAGAAACACTCAAAATCAATTTCAAGAAGCTGCTCATCAAAAGGTATCTGGGCCATCTTAAGAAAATAATACTTGAAATAGTTGAGGTCCCACATCATCGATTGTTTGTCAAAGGCATTTCGAGGGTAACATACGGAGTAGTCTATGTCTTTCCCTGCTACAACCTGAAATATAGGAAGGTAATCCAGTACTTTTTTATACAAAGCAATGTTTTCAGGTTGTAACCCTTTGTCTAAGTTGCCTTCTATGAGGCTAAGAAGGGTGTTATTGCCTAAATCCTCAAGCAGGTAAATATGTTTGTCAAGGTTTTCGTCTATAATTTTAGGTACAGGGAGCTCATGGTGAAGAAAGATTTTTGTAAAGTTTATAAATGCTTTATTTTCTTTAAAATCCTCGTTGAAGGCCCCGATGCAACTGTCGTTCCCATTTGAAATACGGTAATACTTCCGATTAGAGCCTGATGGAGGCAATGCAACAATGTTTTCGGGCTCTTTCCCGAAATTCTGCATGTACAATTGTTTTATATCGGTTATGTGGTCTGTCATTTCTCTTTTTTATACTTTGTACAAAAATAACTATATATCGAGATTTTCTACCGACCAGATGTGCGTTTCTCATATTTTTTTCTATTTTTATCAAAGAATTTTTACAACAGAAACCATGAGGCTTAATTTTTTTAGCTTAAACGAGCTTAATTTTGTAGAATTCAATATCACCGGGGATAACGATACTTTTATGCCTTTACAGGAAGAGTCAGCTTATCTTGGAAGTGAGGTGTTCAATCTTTTTCTTTCTTGTTTTGAAAATAGCAATGAGCTTTATGAATATTTTGAGCCAACCCGGTTCAATAGCCGCAAAATTGTTGTCCTGCGCAACGAACTCATTTCTTTTCTGGATAAGCTCAACTCTATTGATAGCCTCATGACGTTAGAAACCTTTATTAATAGTCTTTTTCTGGGAAAAGAGTTTTTTAAAAAGCTTGAGTCGGACTCTGTTCACTGGAAAGACAACTGGGCTTCATACCTCGAACAACTAAAAGATGTCAATAAGAAAATGATTGCCATTGTTGAAAGGTGTATTGACGAAGGCCGGATTCTTTGGGTTGTTGGTTATTAGCCAATACTTTATTTTGAAATTGATTAGTAATAAATCTTTACTATTGTTGTATTTTTAATCTTTTTGCTATACCTTTATGGCTTAAAAAGATGTATAAGTCTTTGTATGTGAAAGTTGTAAATATTGTAAAAAGATAAAAAATATGTATTTCACTTCTAATCTTAAATTTTTGCGTAAGCGTAAACGTCGCACCCAGGAAGATGTTTCAGCTGCATTAGGGATAAAGAGGCCTACATATAATGGCTATGAAAATGGTGTGGCCGAACCATCCATAGATACGTTGATAGCTTGCTCCAAATATTTCAATATATCTATAGACAGCCTGGTAAAAGTAGATTTAAGCAAGTTGTCCGAGTTTCAGCTTGGCGAATTAGAACGGGGAAACGATGCATATCTGTCGGGTACTAAGCTTAGAGTATTGGCTACAACTGTAAATAAAGAAAACGAAGATAATATAGAACTTGTTTCAGAAAAAGCTAAGGCTGGCTATGCCACAGGTTTTGCAGACCCTGAGTATATCCAGGAATTGCCTGTATTTCAGTTGCCTTTTCTTTCGAAACAAAAGAAATACCGGACATTTCAGATAACAGGAGACTCAATGCTCCCCATTCCCGATAAAGCATGGATAACGGGGGTGTTTATACAAGATTGGCGTAGCATAATCAGTGGCCATGCATATATAGTCCTTACCCTTGATGAAGGAGTAGTTTTTAAAATTGCTGAAAACCTTATCAGTGAAGAAAATAAACTTCGACTTTATTCGCTTAACCCAATATATCAGCCTTACGATTTGCATGTATCACAAATACGCGAAATATGGCAGTTTGTCAACTATATTTCTTCAGAGCTCCCGGGGCCTATGGAGCCTAAAGATCAGCTTGCCCAGACTATTGATGCTATAAGGGATGATGTTAAGTATATAAAAGATGTACTTGGGCGAAAAGACGAAAGTCAAAGAAAAACCCGTTGTAAATAAGTTAGTATAGCGCTTAAAATGCCCAATAGGGAATTTTTCTTGCTTGCAATTTGTCTTTTGTTCGCCGAACAAAATAAATTTTAAAAGCCCGATACCCCCCGAATGGTAATAAAGCGGGTGTGTAAACGAAATATAAACCTCAAGATATACGAAGAAAGAATAAAATATATTAAACCTTGATTATTGGCATTTTGCGTTCTTTGCCAATAATCTTCCCACCTTTGCGTTTTGTTTCTTAACTTTTTTATACATAGCCTTTTGTTTTACAAAACATTGAGAATGTTATTAGAAAACAATGGCAAAAACAGAATTATTTATTCCCTTTTTAATATAAAACAATAGTTTTTTCACTAAAAAAACTATTTTTGCGCCAAAACGACAAAAAATATGTTGACAGTAGAAAAAATTGGTGGCACTTCAATGTCTCAATTTGGTGATGTTGTAAAAAATATCATCATTGGCAGCCGCAAAGAAGGTGATTATTATAACCGTATCATGGTTGTTTCGGCATACAACAATGTAACCAACTGGCTTTTGGAACATAAAAAGACTAAAGAGCCTGGTATTTACGCTCGTTTTGCTGAAGGCCGTGATTACAATGAAGCGCTTGCCGATTTGCTCAAAAAACTTATTGAGATTAATCATAGTTTTGAAAACATTGGGCTTGACCTTAAAGCAGCCGATCATTTTATCAGCACCCGAATTGTCCAAACCCGCAACTATCTAAACAGTCTGGCAGATGTACTTGCTACGGGCTATGTATCACGTCAAAGCATCCTGCTTGCAGCCCGCGAAATATTGGCTTCTATTGGAGAAGCTCATTCTGGCTTTAACTCTGTCAACATTTTGAACAATCGTGGCGTAAATGCTAAGTTTATTGATTTATGTGGGTTCAACGACCCTGAATATCTGACTATAGACGAACGTATCCACAAAGCTTTTCAAGGTATAGACTTTTCTAAAGTGCTTTGTATAGCTACAGGATATACAAAAGGGACCGAAGGTATTATGCGTGAATTTGACCGTGGATACTCAGAAGTAACTTTTAGCAAAATTGCAGTTGAAGTAAAAGCTGATGAAGCTATCATTCATAAAGAATTTCATTTATCATCTGCCGATCCTAAAATAGTAGGCGTTGAGAAATCTATTCCGGTAGGTTTTACCAACTATAATGTTGCTGATCAGCTTGCAGATGTGGGGATGGAGGCTATACACCCTAAAGCATCCAAACCAATTGAGATAGCAGGTATCAACATTCGTATCAAAAACACCTTTGAACCTGAGCATCCGGGGACGCTTATCTCAAAAGATTACATAAGTAAAGAATCTAAGATAGAGATTGTTACAGGCTCAGATAAAGTAACAGCTATAGAAGTTCACGATCCGTTTATGGTTGGAGAAGTTGGGTTTGATTATGCCATTATGGAATTTTTTAAGAAATACAACATTAGTTACATTCTTAAATCGTCAAATGCCAACAGTATAACAACAGTAATTTGGCAAGATGAAGTTTACCCAGAATTTATTGCTGATTTACAAAAAAGTTTCCATAAAATTACTGTAAAGAATGTAGCTTTAGTATGTACATTAGGTACAAACATTGCCAAACCAGGCATTTTGGCAAAAGCAACAACAGCTTTGTCCCAAAACAATATCAATATTGATTGTATTTCGCAATCATTAAGCCAGGTAAGCATTCAGTTTGTTATTGAGCGCGAGCATTATAATAAGGCTATTGCAGCGCTAAATGATGCCCTTTGTGTAAAGAATAACTAAAAAGTTTGCATAAGTTTTGTGCATATCAAACTATTTGATATTTTTGCAGTCCCAAATAAAAGTGTCCCTGCCCGGATGGCGGAATAGGTAGACGCGCTGGTCTCAAAAACCAGTAAGAGCAATCTTGTGCCGGTTCGATTCCGGCTCCGGGTACAAAAGCCCCGCATTTAGCGGGGCTTTTGTGTTAGTACAGGATAAACTTGATAAACTCAAATTAACCTAACTAAATCATATAATTCGCCTTTAAAAGGCCTCCTAATGATTAATTTGGGGTTAACAGCCATTCATTTTGTTTTTTTAACACTATACAAGCAAAACAAGTTGATTTTATTTACGTTTTTTGCTTTGGGAATTTTTTTTATTTTTAATTTAAAGTGTAAATTTGCGCCATGCAAAAAAATAGCCTTTTAACAATATTTTTAGTAGCTGTAAGTACTTTAATTATAGTGTCTTGTAGTGAATATGAAAAGGTATTGAAAAGCAACGATTATGATTTTAAATATCGCAAAGCGGTTCAATACTATGAGAAGAAAGATTACGCCCGTGCCATTACCATTTTTGAACAGATAGTCAGTTATTTTAGGGCTTCGACAAAAGGAGATTCTTTAATGTATCTGTTTGCTCAAAGCTATTATGGTGATGAAGACTATACTATGGCTGGGTTTTATTTTAAAGAATTATCGGACAACTATGCCCGCAGCCCTTTTGTTGAAGAAGCCGATTATATGGTAGGATATTGCTACTATTTGGTTTCGCCAAGAGCAAATTTAGACCAGGAGAATACAAACCTTGCTGTAGCTGCATTTCAGAAATTTATTTATAAACATCCTTCGAGCAAATATACTCCTGAGTGTAAGCGGCTGATAAAAGAATTGCAAGATAAACTGGCAGAAAAAGCATATCTTAATGCAAAATTGTACTATGATTTAAAATATTACAAAGCTGCTATTATAGCTTTGAATAATTGTTTGACGCAATATCCGGAAAGCAGCCATCGGGAAAAACTGATGTTTATGTTGCTGGATGCAAAGTATGAACTGGCTTTAAACAGCATAACAGAAAAACAGAAAGAACGTTTTCAAAATGCATTGGACGAATATTACAGCTATGTTGCCGAATATCCTAAAGGGCAGTATGACAAACAGGTAACTAAAATTTTTAATAAAGCAAAAGAAGTATTAGGTTTATAATAAAATAAATAACATGGCATCTGATTACAAAAAAAGCAAAGCTCCTTCATCTACAATTACCAGAGATTTGGACAAGTTAGAGTCTGTTACTGGCAATATATACGAAACAGTAGTAGTGTTATATAAAAGAGCCAATCAAATATCTGTTGAGATAAAAGATGAACTCAACAGGAAACTTCAGGAATATGGTAACTCGAACGATAATTTAGAGGAAATTTTTGAAAATCGTGAACAAATTGAAGTTTCAAAATTCTATGAAAGACTTCCTAAACCTACTCTTATAGCTTTGCAAGAGTACGAGGATAACGAGATTTTTTTCAAGAAAACCGGGAAGAAAGAATAACTTAGCGCTGTAAGCTATGCTAAAAGGTAAAAACATATTACTTGGTATTACCGGAAGCATTGCAGCATACAAAGCCGCAAATTTAGTTCGGTTGCTTGTTAAAGAGGGTGCTGATGTCAGGGTACTAATGACCCCGTTGGCTAAAGAGTTTATTACCCCCCTCACCTTAGCAACATTGTCAAAACATTCCATTTTGGTTGATTTTTTTGACCCTACCAATGGACAATGGAATAGTCATGTGGATATTGGCATGTGGGCAGATGCCTATGTTATAGCGCCTGCAACTGCCAATACTATTGGTAAAATGGCCAATGGTATTGCTGATAACCTTTTGCTGACTACCTATTTGTCGGCCAGGTGTCAGGTTTTTGTTGCTCCGGCTATGGATTTGGATATGTTTGCCCATGTTACCACTCAAAATAATCTTAAAACATTGGCTAATCAAGGAGTAAAGATTATAGAACCTTCTACCGGTGAGTTGGCAAGCGGGCTTGAAGGAAAGGGTAGAATGGAAGAACCTGAAAAGATTGTTGCAGCAATTTCTGCCTTTTTTGAAACTGCCAAAAGACTTGACGGTAAAAAGATATTGGTAACTGCCGGCCCGACTTTTGAAAATATTGACCCTGTGAGGTTTATTGGCAACTATAGTAGTGGAAAGATGGGTTATGCCTTGGCTGAAGAATGTGCCAATGAAGGGGCTGAAGTATTTTTGATTAGCGGACCTGTTGCTGTAAAGACTGTACATAAGAACATAAAGGTCATTAGTGTAGTTTCTGCAGACGAAATGCTTGAGCAATGCTTGAAGTATTTTTCAGTTTGCGATGCAGCTATTATGGCAGCTGCAGTTGCTGATTTTAAGCCTAAAGAGAAAGAAAAAAGCAAGATAAAACGGCAAGAAAGAGAGGGTATGGTCATTGAACTTGTTCCTAATCCTGATATTGCTGCTAATTTAGGTAGTTTGAAAAATAAGAACCAGGTATTGGTTGGTTTTGCTTTAGAAACAGACAATATGCTTGAAAATGCTAAAGGCAAGTTGAGCAAAAAGAACCTTGACTTTATTGTCCTTAATCCTGCCAATGTTGAAAATGCAGGTTTTAAATCAGATAATAATATTATAACCATTATTGACCAAACCGGAGATGTTAAAGCTTACGAGAATAAGCCCAAACATCTCGTTGCAAAGGATATATGCGATTGTTTATATCTGCACCTTCAAAAAAAATAACTGGTTAAAAGAAATTTGCTGTGCAAAACAATTTATACCTCAATTAAAGGTTATTATTGTAAAATATTCGGAAATTATGTTTTGTAGAATCGTTTATATATTGTTTATTTCACTTTTTGTTTTTACTGCAAAAGCACAGGAACTTAAATGTAACATCAGTATAAACTCGCAAAAGGTCCAGGGTTCTAACAAAACCATATATACCACTATGCAAAGCGCCATATACGAGTTTATGAACAACCGCTCATGGACCAATCATGTTTTTAAAGTGAACGAAAAAATTGAGTGCAATATTTTGATTACCATTAATGAACAACTTGGTGCAGATGAATTTATTGGTACTATCCAAATACAATCGCGTCGTCCGGTTTTTAATTCGTCTTACAATACGGTGATGTTTAATTATAATGATCAAAATTTTAATTTTAAGTATGTTGAGTATCAAGCTATTGAATTTAATGAGAATACACATCAATTAAACCTTGCTTCCGTCTTGGCTTATTATGCTTATATTATTATCGGGCTTGATTATGATTCCTTTTCGCTCTTGGGTGGTACGGAGTTTTTCAATAAAGCTGAAAAGATAGTTAACAATGCCCAAAATTCGAGTGATAAAGGCTGGAAGCCTTTTGAAGCAAAAAGTAACCGCAACAGGTATTGGTTGGTGAAAAATATCCTTGACAAACGTTATGAGCCGGCTCGGGAGTTTATTTACCGCTATCACAGGTTGGGGCTCGATTTGATGAATAGCAAACCTGTAGAAGGCCGCAATGAAGCAACAGAGGCACTTTTATTATTGCAAAAAGTCTATAGACAAAAGCCAGATCCTTTTTTGCATTTTATGCAAGTAATCTATGATGCTAAATCCGACGAATTTGTCAATTTTTTTAGTGAGGGTATGCCCGATGAAAAAAATCGTGTTTATCAGATACTGAACGAGATAGACAATGCCAATACTACCAAGTACAAAAAAATTACTTCGACAGAAAGCAATTAGCTTCCTGGTAATGTAGCAAAAAAGCTAATTCATCCTTGTTTTTTGCCTGTTCACCTTTTTTAGGTTTTATATCAGTAATGATGCTGGTAATTTTGCTTCATAATTAAATAGAAAAGTTATGAATGCATTAGTAGTTTACCAGACCAAAACGGGTACCACCAAGAAGATGGCCAATGAAATAGCTGCCCAGCTTGCACAAAACAATGCCCGTGTTAAAGTTGCTTCTATTGACGAGGTGTCGCATGACGAATTTTTAGCTGCAGAGCAGATATATATAGGATGTCCGACTGAAGGCTTGTTTATTTTTGGCCAGAAACCTACCAAAGATTGGAAAAAGTTTGTTAATAAACTACCTGTCATGGCCAACAAAAGAGCTGTAATGTTTACCACATATAAGGTGGCTACTGGTAGTATGTTTAAAAAAATGAAATCAGAACTCCGTTATTTGGGGCTTAATGTAGATAATCGTGCTTTCAGGTCGAAAGATGGTTTGTTGAATGAAGTTCAAAAGAAAGTGTTGATAGAAACAATGAATTAGTTCGTGGTATTGTTTATAAAATGTAAAAGCCCTGAAGTTGTTTATTTCAGGGCTTTTTTTGTTATTGCAAATTAACTCTGAACGTTTTATCCCCTGCGTTGTTTTCTCCATCAAGGTTATAAGAAGGGCTATATTTACCAGCAGGTATGTCGGTAAAGGTATAACCGTTACATTTTCTGGCCACATCAACATATTTTGTTGTGGCAGTGTTCAATGCTGTCAAAGCGAGGTCGGCTATAAGTCCGGCAATACCACCTGCCTTTGTTGTAACTGCTGTGTTGTAGTCGACTACTCCATGTCTGGAATACAATATTTCGTTTGTTTTAGTTGATTTTAAAATGTACTCAACTTCAACAATCACGTGCGAATAAGATTTGTTCCATTTGTGGATGATAGTAAAAAGGGCAGCATCGGCTCCGAATACTTCGCCAAATTTGGTAAGAGGTGCATTTAAAAACATTTCAGAGTCGTAAGCGCTTTCTTTTTGCAATATTTCCATAGACAGGAATGGTGGGATAACGTAAAATCCATTGTTGGCAAGAGGCAAGGCCAGTGTTGAATGAAAATATTGCTTTGCGTCAACATTTGTACTCCTGTTGATAGGCGCCATCAATAGCACTGTCAAAGGTTTTTCTGAATACATATTTTTATATGCTTCGGACTTTTTAAGGGGTTCTGTTGTTGTACAGCTTGTAACAAGCATAGCACAAGCAAATATTATGAGGTATATGCTATTTCTTTTCATCTTCTATCATTTTAAGGATTCGTTCAATAAAAACTTTTGATTCGGGGTAAAGGGCTATTTCTTTTTCAAGCAAAGCTTTCCCTTCAACGGTTTTGTTGGCTTGAAGCAAAAGGAACCCATAGTCTGCATATATGCCAGGAGGGGGCACTTTTCTTGTTCCTCTTTGTTTTTCAATGATTTGTTGGTAGTTTTCTATTAACTCCTGCCTTGATTTTTCATCATTGTTTTTAAGAAAATTGTACGATGCTTCGTCATACGCATACCAGGAGTAAAGCTGGTTTTCTACTGTGCACGAAGCCATTAGCAAGGCCCCCACAGCTACAATAATTAGTTTGTTCATGAAAGTGTGATTTAGGTTTGTAAAAAAAGCCTCATTGGGTTTAGTAATGAGGCTTTTGTGTAATGTTATGGTAAAACTATTTTTTTGGTTTCTTGTGACGACACAAAGATTTGTTGTTTGTATAAAACCTGGCCATTGTATGATACTGTAACCACGTGGGTGCCGGTACTGATGGCATAAACCTTTCCTTTCGGCCTGTCAGTGTATTCTTTATTCACTTGGGCTTTAAAGTTGGTTTTATCGTCCACGTTAACATCCACCCCGCCTGAATAATTTCCTGGTTTTCCTACAATGTTAATGAAGGCCTGGTTGTCAACTCCTGAAGCAGACGTTTTTACGCCAGTGCAGCTGGTCATTAAACCAATGATAGCAGCTAAGAGAAATATTATTTTTTTCATTTTTTGTCCTCCTTAACGTAATAGTTTTTTAAGTTTTGTTTGTCAATACTTCCTTCGATAAAAGAAACCATTGAAAATTCATTTTCAGGGTTGTCGCCACCGACAAAGTCAATTTTTATTTTTCCGGCTACTTTGCCCGGAAGTTTTATTGTCATGCCGGTTTGGGGGTTTTTAACTTTTTTGCCTTTTTCTTCTATAATGAAAATATCGCCTACCTTTAAACCTTGGCTTTTGCCACCGGCTATAATGATGCCATTATCGTCATAAGCGAGAAAATATGATTTCCAGGGGCGGTCCATGCAGTTGTTGATAATGTTTTCAACGAGTTTCGAGATGGCAGCAGAGATAGCCTTGTCGCTTAGTGTGGCATCGTAATCGGCGTGCTCGCCAATGCCCATGACAGATTTAGCGGTTGTTTCGGCCTCGCCTTTACCTTCTTCCGAATAGATAACCTGCCCCGAATAAACATCAACTAAACGGATGCTAACCGTAGCTTCAACGGTTTGGGTTTTGCTTCTTGAGAAAACGTTTTGGTCGCCAACAGTTTTTCTTCCAAATTGGGTTACCGAGCCAAGGATGATGTAGTCGGCACGTATGTGTTGAATACTGTCAGTGCCTGCAATTTTTGATTCGGCTACAATCTTGTCCAGGTCTTGTCTTTCGAGCAAGATGAACTTGCCTGTTGAAGCCAGTTTGGCAGAAAGGATATCGACAGCCTGTTTGCCCATGGGGTCGTTGGCTTTGTCGTAAAAGATGCCTTTGGCATATTGCGTTTCGTTTGAAAATCTTGAAATAGCAACTACTCTTTTTAGTGAGCGTTCATCTTTTTTTATTTCTTGTATTTGAGGCTGGGTCTGAACCACTTTTTGCTGGGTTGAACAGCCTGCAACGAGAAAAATGCTAAAGATTATCAATAAATTTCTCATGAATGTTGTTTTTTATGATAGGTAAATTTAGATTTTTTAAAATATTATTCAAAAAAAACTACAGGTAAAATATTTAGAAGGTGCATTAAAGAAAACGGAGGAGGCCTTAAATGTTGTATAAAATGGAGGGTGAATGACATTTGATTTTATCTTTAAGACAGAAGTTTTATTGTATTCCCCCAAGAATTATGTTTATTT
>ENA-UOWE01004083-UOWE01004083.1-activated-sludge-metagenome-genome-assembly--contig:-NODE-4083-length-14348-cov-3.375918_pt1 | contig 14348 bp, 14 predicted proteins | sample MGYA00249841_ERZ761562 | MGnify/ENA primary metagenome ERZ761562 (study PRJEB28883, sample SAMN05720200) | activated sludge metagenome | isolation source: Anaerobic digester | place: Japan... | reverse complement strand
ATCCGGTAGAAAGGTTCGAGACGCGCAGTTTCATGCAGTACCTCATGGATATCGAAGATGAAAAAGGGCGCGCTGCGGCGCTTGAAGAATACCGCATGGAAAAAGAGCTGGCCGTCGAATATTATCACAGAACTTTGAGCTGGCTGAGATCGAACCGCGCCGATCAGGGCATAATAAACTGGAAGACCGGCATTATCGGGCTGTGGGAAAATGGGCTGGAAAACCACGCCGCGCTTGAAAAATTATATGCGCTCGAATCGTTGCGCTCATATATCCTCGATATACACGACGATGTGGGCGGCCGCAGCTGCACGCTTGAAACTTTAAAAAAAGCCGACAGGGTCATATCCGCTTTCGAATCGGGCGCCGCGGCGTTGTCGGGCATTCCTGCGCTTTCATGGGGCGATGAAAAGCTGGACCGCGCCGAACTCGTTTATAAGTACCGCCGCTTAAGGGAAAAAGCGGTTGAATATCAAATATGTTGACATACGCGTTTTTTTATGTTATTATTAGCTCAGGTCATTAATTATTAAAACTACTTATTTGTAAAGCTTTTAAAATCCAATTTATTTGTCCGAATTGTTTTTTATTCGGTCCGTTTATAAAATATTTCGTTTTAATTTAAAAAACCCGGTGGCCGCTTTGCGTGTAATGCGCGCAGGCAGCTTTATCGCTTTCGTATTAAATCGGGTTATGAAATTTTATGTCTCTCCGTTGAGACGAACTGGTTCGTTAGCAAATCCTTCCGACCCTTTTCCATTATTTCAGAAAATATTGACCTCGACCGCCTTCATGGGCGTCGGGCATAAAGTACATGAAACACCTTCGCCGGTTTAACGGAACCGGGCTGGTGAAGATTTTATTTAAAAAGGTGAAATATTTTGAAAAAAACCACATTCGAAGAACTTAATCTGTCCAGCAATTTGAGAAAGGCCGTAACGGAAATGGGCTTTACCGAAGCCACTCCGATACAGGCGGAAACGATACCCCAGCTTTTAAAAGGCCGCGATATGATCGGCCAGGCGCGCACCGGCACCGGAAAAACGGCGGCGTTCGCAATACCCATTATAGAACGCGTCGATACCGCCGACAAAAGCCTACAGGCGCTTGTAATGTGTCCCACCAGAGAGCTCGCCATGCAGGTTACCGAGGAATTCCGCAAGCTTTATAAGTATTATTACGGCCTTTCGGTCGTATGCGTTTACGGCGGCCAGGAAATAAGCCGCCAGATATCGGCGCTTTATAAAAGGCCTCAGATAATAGTCGGCACCCCCGGCAGGATAATGGACCATATGAGACGCCGCACCATAAAGCTCGATACGATTAAATTCGTGGTGCTCGACGAAGCCGATGAAATGCTTAATATGGGGTTCCGCGACGATATGGAAACCATTCTCGGCCAGACTCCGAAAACGCGTCAGACCGCCATGTTTTCGGCTACGATGAACCGCGAGATAATGAGGCTTATGAACCGCTATCAGAACAATCCCGTTCATATAGACACCACGCAGCACAAAATAAGCGTTCCAAAAATAGAGCAGGCTTACTGCGATATGCTCGAAGGCGAAAAGCCGGATGCGTTAACCAATATCATCGATCAACATAACCTTAACGTAGCTCTCGTATTTTCGAATACGAAATCTAAAGTGGAGCGCATAGCTAAAAAACTTAAAAACGAGGGATATCCCGCCGAAGCCCTTCACGGCGGATTAGACCAGAGACGCCGCGAGAGAGTTATGAACTCCTTCAGGGGAGGCGCGGTCAGAATACTCGTGGCGACAGACGTCGCCGGAAGAGGCATCGACGTCAAGAATATCGACGCGGTAATCAATTACGATCTTCCGCAGGCTGACGAAGATTATATACATCGCATCGGCAGAACCGGAAGAGCCGGTAAAAGCGGAAAAGCCTTCACTTTCGTAGTCGGGAAACAGCTTTATGATTTAATGCGCATCCAGCGCGCCGAAGGGGTCAAAATAGACAGGATCGCCATTCCGCAGTCCCATGCCAGACAGGCTCACGCTTAATTAAAAACTATACCGCAATCTAAATAAAAAAAGGCCGTTCGAAATTTATTTTCGAACGGCCTTTTTTGCATACGCCGTCCGGCATGCTTTTTATAGGTTTTGCGGTTAATTAATTAAACCCCGAATGCCGCTCATAATTCAATCAACATAACGGTTTTAGTCGTGTTGATCCGGAAAGTGCGTCCGCAAAAATTTGATTTTTTAATAAAAAAGAATTATAATATAACTACGCTTTAAATTTATAATACCGCAAAAAGGAGCTCGATAAATGTTCGAAGGCATTTCAAACGGCTGGGATATGTTTAAGGAGTCCATAAAGGTTTTTATGAAATATCCCGTGATGATATTTCCGCTTTTGCTGGTCTGGTGCGTTTACGCTCCCATGATACTATACATGAAATACGGCTTGAAGTGGGAAAAATTTTCCGGCGGCGAGTCTATTTTGATAGTGACCGCTTTCATATTCGCATTCGCTTTTTTACTGGCCGTGTCCTGCTCGGTGCTTCTGGAACTCATCCAGCAGATAGAATCGGGAAAGGAAGTCAATCTTTTAAAAGCTTTTTTTGAAACCTTCGCTTTAAACCTTATTAAAATGATACCTATAGTTATAGTGTGGACTGTTTTATGGGTTTTGCTCACTATTATAAGCGCCCTTATAAGACGGAAAAACGAAGAAGACGATTCCGAGTTCAACGCTGAAAATGCAGCCAAAACCCTCGCAGGAGCCGACGGCGAATTCTCTTTCAGCTCTTATTTTATAGACGCGCTTAAAAAAGGCGTCAGAATGATAGTTTTTCTTATTCTGCCTGGAATCGCCTGGGAAAACCGAAGCTGCTTCGACGCCGTTAAAAAAGGGCTGAGCGTTTTCCGGCTCCATTTATACGAATTCACTTCCGGTTTCGTGCTGACGGAACTGGCGTCTTTTATAATTTTTTTCCCGGTGGCGCTGATGTTCGCGCTTGGAAGCGCTAAGAAAGGCAGGCCGCCGATAATCGTATTCCCCGAGCAGGCATGGTATCTTGCCATGGTTTACATAGCGTTCGCGTGGAGCTACACTATATACCTCGAACAGATGTTCGTGGCCGAACTATATCTCTGGCACATAAAATGGGAAAGAGAATTCGATAAGCTCCGCGCGTCGGGCGATATGCGCCCCTTCTCTTTTTACGACGTCAAAAGACCTTCTTTATTGGACGACACCCCGGATTTAGTCGAAAACCTCTCCGCGAGCACGCAGGAGAAGATCGTGAAAAAAAGCCCGTGGAGTAAGTAAAAAGTGGCTCATTATCATTTTATGCGGGCGGGTATTAGTGGATAGTGTAGAGCGGACATTGAATAGTTAAGGCCGGGGCTCGCCCCGCGAGCTTTACTTTCAAAACTTCAAAAAGTCCTTCATAAAAGTTCTTGCCAAATATTAAAAATTAATGTATAATATATAACTAATACATGATATATTTCGCCGCACCCTTTAAACGCATTCGCGAGGCGAGGCGCTGGAAAATTAATTTTATGAAGGAGTAATTGCATGAAGATATTGATGTGGGCCGCTGCCGCTCTTGTTGTTATAACCGTATTAAAAGCTTCGATGACATACGCCGGCGAAAGCGTGGATGCGAAGGGGCTTAAGAAGATAATGAGCGACGCCGGATTTGCCGGCTCCGGGGCCGCGGTTTTAGATGTCCGCGAAAAGGACGAGTTCGGCGAAGGCCATATTAAAGGCGCAATCCATATACCTCTCGGCGAAATTTCAAAGCGGGCCGCGGAGCTTAAGGGATTTAAAAAAATATACGTAATATGCTACAGCGGGGCGCGTTCTTCGTCCGCATGTAAAATAATATCAAAGCTTTGCCCTGAAATAACGGCCGTGAACGTGTCGGGCGGAATGAGCGGCTGGTACGGCTGCGGATTTGAAATCGAAAAATAGGGCGTTCGGCCTTATTGAATTATGCAAACCGGCGTAAAAAAATCACCGTTTTTATATCACCGATTTTTCGTTTTGCGGTTGACAAAAATTTTTACGTATGATAAGATAGCGTCGTTATGCATATACCTGACGGCCTCTTATCGAATAATATAAATATAGCTTCAGCCGCGGTTTCCGGCGGCCTGTTTTATTATTTCAACGGCAGGCTGGCTAAAACCATAGACGACGCGGGGCTCAATATTGCCGGCGCGCTTACCGCTTTCGTATTCGCGGCGCAGATGATAAATTTTCCCGTCGGTTTCGGCGCGTCGGGACATTTCCTCGGCGCATCGCTGCTCATGATTGCCCTGGGCGCGCCGCTCGGCTTTATTTCTATGAGCGTCATCCTTGTAATACAGTCTCTTTTTTTCGCCGACGGCGGAATTACCGCTCTCGGCAGCAATATTTTTAATATGGGCGTCATGGGCGGCCTGGTCCCTTTTTTCATTTTCTCCGGCCTTAACGGCGCGGTGGGCGCATTTAAAACCAGGGCGGGTTTTTCTATACTGGCGGCCGCGTGCGCCTGGATTTCGGTTTTTTCGGCCTCTCTCTCGTGCGGCCTTCAGCTCGGATTTTCCGGCGTGGCCGGCGTCAAGACCATATTGTCCACGATAGTGTTTATACACTGCTTTATTGCGTGCGCAGAAGCCGCCATAGTATTCGTTCTTCTTAATTTTTTAACGGCGGTCCGGCCCGGGTTGTTCGAAAAATATTATAAATCCTTTGAAGATAAACCGGCTGAAACGGCGGCGGCGAACCGATGAATTTTGCGATTAAAAGTTCCGTCATAAAAAACTCTTTTTATATAATTATTGCGGCCGCATTCGTGGCTGCGATGTTTTCGCCGCTGGCTTCGCAAAATCCCGACGGGCTGGACTGGACTATCGAAAAACATTCGCCGGCCGGCCCGGAAAACTCTTCTGCGGGCGATGCCGAAAAATCTAAAACGGAAGAAGGCGGCGAACCGGGTTATTTTATATTCGGCGATTATAAAACCCCTTTCATTAAAAATGAATCAGTTTCAACGGTTTTTTCAGGCTTTGCCGGAATCGTGCTCATATTGATATTTTTTAAATTTTATCCGTTGGCGGCCAGGAAAAACGCATCGTCCTCAAGGCCGGGAGCCGGCGATAACTTATGCCGGTAGCCGTCTTTTATGGGATGCTTAATATATACGATAAAACTCACGGATAAAGTCTACGGCGGGAGATTTTGCTTCGAATTCAATTCGTACGGCGTCAAGCCGTCAGTAAAATTATCCTCTTATCAAACTATGAGCTATTCGTCATCCGATCCGGCCTCGCCGGACCGCGGCGGCGGCCATTCCGGCCGTCCGGATTAAGTATTGAAACGTTTTAATATTCAATAAGGAGAATATATGAAAATATCATTTTTTATTCGGGCTTCTTTCACGGCTGTCGCCTTAATAGTTTTAACCTGCATGTCCGCTGTTGAGGTTAACGCCGAAACTGCGAAGCATGAAATAGATAAGCTGGTGGACGCCATGATGGACAAAGATCCTTCCACCGCGGGAATGATAGCGGCAGCGGAGGAAGGCGAAAAAAAATGGGACGCGGAGTTGAATAAATATTACAGGCTTCTGAGCGAAAATTTTGATAAAGAGACCAGGGCGGCGCTCAAAAAAGCGCAGCTCGCATGGATCGCTTTTCGCGACGCTGAATTTGCGCTGATAGCGGCCGCTTATTCTAAAAAGGAAGGCACCATGTACCGTGTTATTGCTGCGGGCGCGCGTCTGGAGGTCGTCAAAAAACGCGCTCTTGAGCTCAAACTGCTTTACGAGGAGCATTTCAGTGAAAAATAAGAGGGCTGCAATCTTTTTGACGTCTGCATGCCGCCCGGCGGCTGAATAGCCATGCATTTTAAGATCGACGAATATCACGGCGCCGACGGCGTGATACAAAAGTTAAATCCGGCGCTTAAGCTGAGCCTTATTATAGCTTTTCCGGTAATGGCTTCCGCCGCGGCCCCCCAAAAGCCCGAACGCCTGCTGCTTATATTTTTTTTTACGCTCGCTCTGGCGGCCGTTTCTAAAATACCGTTCAAGGCTTTTATAGGCCGCTCGCTTCCGGCGGTGCCTTTCGTATTGTATGCGGCCGCGGTTTTTTTTTACGGCATGATTTCGGGCGGAAGCCTTTTTATGGATTCCGGCCTCAGGCCGGATGACGTTCTGAAAGATTCCGCGCTGGGTTTCATATATATCGATTTTCTAAAAATAAAGACCTACGAGCAGATATTCGCACTCGCTCTTATGCTCAAGATATTTATCGGCCTTAATTCGGTGATCGTTTTCAGCGCGGCCACTTCGTTTAACGATCTTTCGGGCGCCCTTTACGTTTTTAAATTTCCGGCCGTATTCGTGAGGCTTTTTAAAAATACCTGGCGTTACCTTCAGGATTTTATAAACGAGCTTTTGATTATGGAATTTTCTTCCAGGCTGAGATTTTTTAAACCCAAAAACATGATGAGCATTAAGACTTTTGCGATGATGTTTTCGGCTCTTTTTATAAAAAGCTTCGACCGCGCCGAAAACAACAATCTGGCCATGAAACTCAGGGGCGGCGGTTTTAACGCGGCATTTAAAGAAGAATTTTATCCGGCTCCCGCTTTAAATTCCGGCGATTATAAATTTACGGCCATTTTTTTTGCCTTTACGGCATTTTGCTTTTACATATAGCTTGAAACCGTTCGTCTAAATGGAATTGATTTAAAGATATGAAGAAGATAATCGAAATCGAAAATTTAAAATTGTCTTATGACGCAGGCGGCGCACTTATAATCGACGGCGTTTCCTTTGAAATAAACGAAGGAGAAACCGTTTCTATAATGGGGCCTAACGGCGCGGGAAAGTCCACACTTTTACTTGCGATTGCAGGAATTTTAAAGAATTATTCCGGCGATATAAAAATTTCCGGCCTGCCTCTTAAAGAATTCGACGATAGTACGCTTTATAAAAAGGTAAATCTGGTTTTTCAAAACCCTGAAAATCAGCTGTTCTGCGATACCGTCGAAGAGGAAATTTTATTCGCCCTTAAAAATTTAGGCGTCTCTCGCGCCGGGGCCGAGGAAAAATTAAACTTTTATTCAGTCTCGCTCGGCCTTGAAAAGTTCATGAAATTAGAGCCGCAGCATCTGAGCTTCGGCCAGAAAAAACGGCTGGCCCTTGCTTCTGTGATGGTTATAGAACCCGAAGTTTTAATGCTGGACGAGCCTTCGTCCAATCTCGATTACGTAAGCAAGCTCAAATTAATCGAAACACTTGCGGGTTATAAGAAGTCGAAAATAATAGTGACTCAGGATATCCACTTCGCCCTGGCTGTTTCCGAAAGGCTTATTTATATGGAAAACGGGTCCCTGACTTACGACGGCCGGTTCGATCAGGATAATTTGAAGCTAAAATGCGGTTCGCTTTATAAAGAAATCAATGATTTTAAAGACCTGGCGGCCGCCCGGCGGCTTTAAAAAAAGCCGCATCGAAAAGCCGAATTGAAATTGACAAGTCCGCCTTTTTAATGTATAATTAACTCGCCCGTTGTATAGTATATATAGATCATAAATACATCACCGGCGTCGGAATCGATTTATTAAATAATCAAATATTAAAGGAGCGGAATATGCGTCGTTTATCTTTGTTATTAGCTCTGGTTGCCATTATTTTAAATTTAGCGCCGGCTTTCGCGGCCGATGAAATCGGTAATTTAGGCGTTAAAACCGCTTTGAGGCATATGGTGCTCGATATCAGCCAGGTCGAAACGGCAGATCTTTCAAGATTTAAAGACGATAAAAACATGAGCTACTGGTGCGAACTGGATAACGACTTTTTCATATCGTACGAAAGCGGCAAAATGCCCCGCATTCCGGCTCAGGCCGTCGTAAAAAAATCCGCTCTTACAGATAATAAGTTAAGCGAACCCATGCTCGCCATCAAACGCGGAATGGATTCGCCGCTTGACGAATTCGCCGAAGACGTAAAAGTGATTTACGAGTCGGGCGCCCATATTATATTCCAGGCGCCGCCCAGCGTTTTAAATCAGATCGCGAAAAAAGAAAGCAACCACTTCAAGCTCGAATCGCTCAGGCAGAATATACGCGCTGCCGTTAACGAAAGATATATCGATATCCCCGAAATCAAAGACGCCGAAACGGTAAGCGTCGATCTTAACAGGATAAAAAACTATATCAAAACTTTCGAAAATTATAAAACCAGATATTCTTATTCGCAGGGCTACCTCGACGCCGCCAACTTCGCGGTCGAAGAATTTAAAAAACTCGGATTCGAAGCCCGGCTCGTAGAATACCTCGACGGCGGAAAAAAACAGTACAACGTTGTCGCGCAGAAAAAATCTCCCGCTCCGCAAAAAAATGAAGGGTTCTATGTCGTAGGCGGCCATCTCGACGCCATGGCGCCGAACCCGTCGGTCGAAGCTCCCGGCGCCGACGACAACGCCAGCGGTTCCGCGGGCGCTATGGAAGTGGCCAATATAATATCTAAATATCCTTTCGCGCATAAAGTCAGATTCGTCCTTTTCGCTGGAGAAGAGCTCGGCCTCCGCGGCAGCAAGGCTTATGTGAGCCAGCTTAAAGCCGGCGGCGAAATTACTAAAGTCCTCGGCATGGTCAATCTCGATATGATAGGCTTCGATAAAACCGCCCCCATATCTTCGCTGTGGCAGACCAGGCAGACTTACGATCCTTTCGTATCAAATTTTCTGGCGGTCGCGAAGGCGAGCGGAAAACTTAAGATAACCATGTCGTACAACGTATGGGGCAGCGATCACGTTTCGTTTATAAACGCGGGCGTTCCGGCTTTTCTTTTCATAGAAGACGAATACGGCGCGAACCCTCATTATCACAAAACGACCGACCATCTCGAAAACCTGAACCCCGAAATGCTCCATGAATTCGTAAGGGTGGTCGCCCAGGGGCTCGTCAATATTCTATCGGCAGGCGCTGAAACGAAAAAATAAAGCAAGCGCAATATTTAGCATAACAGCCGCAGAATCTTTTTAAAGTATTGAAGAACGAAAAAATAACAAATATTATGAATATATGATGTTTTCCGGTATTCCGGGATTTTCGGATATAGGATAGTCAGTGTATTCGGTTTAAGGAGAATTAATTTGAATATCAAGTTGCTCAATGTAGGTTTCGGAAACGTAGTGCTGGCGAACAGAATTATAGCGATAGTCAGCCCCGATTCCGCTCCGATGAAAAGACTCAAAGAAGACGCCCGCGAACGCGGAATGCTTATCGACGCCACTCACGGCAGGCGCACTCGCGCTATAATAATTACCGACTCGAATCATGTGGTGCTTTCCGCCGTTCAGCCTGAAACTTCAGCGGGCAGGCTGCTGGATAAGGAAGTTAAATTCGAAAAAGAAGAAGCTTTCGAAGAAGCCGCCGAAGACGATTCCGACGGCGCGGCTCAAGAAGAGGACGATGAGTAATGGGCGCGAGACTTTACGTTATATCGGGGCCTTCAGGCGTCGGCAAAAGCACCATAGCGCATGCGATACTCGACAAATTCAAGGACAGCATCGTATATTCAATATCCATGACCACCAGGCCCATCCGCTGCGGCGAGCTTGACGGGCGCGAATATAAATTCACGACGGTCGAGGAGTTCGAAAAACTTATAGGGCAAAACGCTTTCGTAGAACATGCGAAAGTGCATGACAATTATTACGGCACTCCCAGGGAGCAGATAGAAAACGCCGTTGCCAGAGGAATAAACGTGCTGCTGGATATAGACACGCGCGGCGCTCAGAATATCAAAAAAAATTATCCGGACGCAGTTTTGATTTTCATAGCCCCTCCTTCCATAGAAGAACTCAGGCAGAGGCTCTTTAAACGTCATACCGATTCCGAGGACGTAATCGAAAGGCGCATACATAACGCCATACAGGAAATCGAAATGTCCTCGAAATACGATTATATCGTTAAAAATACCGACCTCGCGCAGGCGGTCGACGAATGCGAAAGCATCATCGAAGAGAATATGAAAAAAGGATGATATAGTTTTGAACGTACTGCTTTGCGTTTCTTCTTCAATAGCGGCTTATAAATCACTCGACCTGGTTTCGAAACTCAAGCAGGCCGGCCACGAGATAGTGGTCGCCATGACCGGTAACGCTCAGAAAATAGTCACCAGGGTGCCGTTCAAGTCGCTGTCGCGAAACGAAGTGGTTACCGATTTATTTGCGGATGACGCCGTTATCGCCCATATCGCTCTTACGGAGTGGTGCGACGTTCTGGTGGCGGCCCCGGCGAGCTATAACCTCATATCTAAAATAGCCTGCGGCATCGCCGACGACGCCGTGACCACCCTCGCGGCCGCGTGCAGAAAACCAGTTCTGATAGCTCCGGCTATGAATACCAGGATGTATGAAAACCCCGTTTTAATAGAAAACCTGGATAAGCTCAGAAAATTAAAAAATTACGATATAATAGAGCCGGCCGAAGGATATCTCGCGTGCGGCGTGAGCGGCCGCGGCCGCATGGCGCCGGTAGAAGAAATTATAGGGCGCATAGAAGCGCTGGCGGCGCCCGTTAAAAAATCGCCGCTCGCCGGTAAAAATATAATCATCACGGCAGGGCCTACCCGTGAATACATAGACACCGTAAGATTTTTGAGCAATCCTTCCACGGGCCGCATGGGATACGCCCTCGCGGAAGCTTCGGTAAAAGCCGGCGCGCGGGTAACCCTGATAAGCGGCCCGGTAAGCATAAAGCCCCCAGCCGGAATCGGCGAAATAATAAACGTGGTAACTACAAAAGAAATGCTCGACGCGGTCATCGGCAACTTCGACGGCGCGCACGTTCTGATTTCCGCCGCCGCGCCCTGCGATTTTACGTTCAGCGGGAAACTTTCTAAAAAAGCGGCCAAGATCGATATAATAAATAACGGCGGTTTAAAATTAGCCGCGACCGAAGATATTTTAAAAGCGGCGGCAAAAAAGAAGAAAAAGCAGATCGTCGTGGGCTTCGCAGCCGAAGATAACAACCATCTCGAAAACGCAGTTCGGAAGATGAAGGCTAAATCCATGGACATGATAGTTCTAAACGACGTGTCAACAAAGGAAACGGGCTTCGCATCTGATTTCAATAAGATAACCATAATAAAAAAAGGCCTGGAAAATTCTCCGGCCGATTTCGAAAAAGCCACCAAGCTCGAGTGCGCCGAAATAATTTTAGAAAATATAGAGGCGCTCATGAAAAAAGAGAAAAGAAAAAAGCCAGATGTATTGTAAAGTAGCAGTTTCCATTCCGGTAGACCAGCTTTATACCTATAAAATTCCCGACAAATACTCAGGGCTCGTAACCCGCGGCAGCAGGGTTTTAGTTAATATAAAAAACCAGGCCGACCCCGTCGCGGCCTACGTGATTTCGTGCTGCGAAACATGCGATTACGATCCTTCCCTGGTGAAGCCCGTTTACGATATAGTCGAAGGCGCTCCGCTGCCCGAAGACCTGATGCGCCTTTCCGAAATGATTTCCGAAAAATATCTTTGCGCCCAGGGAATGGCGCTTGAAATGATATTCCCGCCCTCGCTTTCGTACCAGAATGAAAAGATCGAGCCTTTTTACGATTTTAACCGAAAAGCCGACGTTTTCGAGGCTATAAAAGACCGCTCGCTGAATAAAACCGACAGGCTCGTAATACAATTTTTATATAACCACGGCGCTTCGGATATTAAAAATATCGAAAAAAGCCTGCTTTCAACCCGAGTTACCGTTAAGAACTCGCTTTCCAAGCTGATAGGCCTTAAATACGCCGCAAAATCTTTAGATCCGCGCAAGTTCGACTACGGGGCGGCCGGCCCTCTGGTTTATAAGCTCGGCGACGACAGGGGAATAGAGTTTACGCCCGAACAGAAGGCGGCCATAGCTAACGTGACGCATTATATAAATAAAGGCGAATATCACGAAAGCCTGATATTCGGCGTCACGGGCTCGGGAAAAACAGAAGTATATATCGAAATCATTAAGGAAATTTTAAACGCCGGAAAAACGGCGATAGTGCTGGTGCCGGAAATAGCTCTTACCGAGCATTTGAAGCACCGCTACCAGAAGGCCTTCGACGACAGGCTCGCCATATGGCATTCGCTCGTCACGAAGGCGCAGAAAGACGCCATATATTCTCAGATCGCCGACGGGAAGATCAAGATACTTCTGGGGGCGCGCTCGGCAGTTTTCGCGCCTTTCGATCAGCTCGGCTGCGTTATAATCGACGAAGAGCACGATTCGTCGTATAAGCAGGATTCGGCGATAAAATACGACGCCCGCGAAGTGGCTAAGATGCGCCTTAAAATAAGTAACGGCGTCCTGGTTTCTGGAACGGCTACGCCTTCGATAGACAGCTATCACGATGCCGTCCAGAACGGCCGTTGCGGGGAATTTCCGTCTTTAATTAAACTCGAAAAACGCGTCGAGAACCGTCCGATGCCCGAATGCCATATCGTGGATATGGGCCGGGAATTTATAGACAATAAAAACAAATCGATGTTTTCGGCTCTATTGAGCGAAAAAATTAACGACAGGCTTCAGAAGCGCCAGCAGAGCCTCCTGTTTTTAAACAGGCGCGGCCACAGCACTTTCGTTTTATGCCGGGCCTGCGGATATGTCGTAAAATGCGACGACTGCTCGGTGTCCATGACCTTTCACATGCAGCAGCAGACGCTTTTATGCCATTACTGCTCGGCGGTGAAAAAGGCCCCGTCCAGATGCCCGCAATGCGACAGCCAGTATATAAGGTTTTTCGGGGCCGGAACCGAAAAAGTGGAAGAGGAATTCAGGATAAAATTTCCGGACGCGCGCGTGGCGCGCCTTGATTCGGATATACTGACCAGCAAGAAGATAAGCTCTAAAATACTCGACGACTTCGCCAAGAAAAAAATCGACGTTCTTATCGGCACGCAAATGATAGCCAAGGGATTCGATTTCCATAACATCACCCTGGTAGGCGTAATATCTGCCGACACGATGCTGAACATGCCCGACATGTTCGCCTCCGAACGCACGTTCCAGATACTATGCCAGGTAATCGGCCGGACGGGCCGCGGCGAAACCGAAGGCGAATGCGTTATACAGACCTATAACCCCGATAATTACGCCATAACATGCGCCGCCGCGAGCGATTTTACCTCTTTTTACCAGAACGAAGCGGCCGTAAGGAAAGGGCTTTTTTATCCGCCGTTCAGCAAAATGATAAAAATAAGCTTCGCCCATCCTGAGGAAACGCTCATACTGGAGACGGCCGCCGCGCTCGCCGGAGAAATAAACGAGAGAATAAAATCGGCGGGCGAGGGCGGGATAAGGCTTACAGGTCCGGCGCCTTCTCTGGTGGCTAAAATCCAAAATATTTACAGGTATAATATCTTCATATACGCCGGTTCCGAAGAAATAATAAGGGACAGCCTGCTGGATATTCTCAAAAAATATAGTTTTACAAATAAAAAACAATGTGTTAAAATATCGGTTGACGTTTCGCCGAATAACACTTTTTGAAAGCTGATTAATCTGGTTGAAATTATAAATTATCCGTTCAAAGAGGAGATTATTAATGACCATATTACCGATATACGTATGCACCGACAAAGTGCTCCGGCAGAAAGCGGCCGACTGCGCTAAGCCTTATTCGCAGTATAAGGCGCTGGCCGAAAATATGATCCAGACGATGTATAAAGCTCCCGGCGTGGGTCTGGCCGCTCCGCAGATAGGCGTATCATTGAAGCTCGTCGTTTACGACGCGGGAAACGGCCCGGTTGTTCTCATAAATCCGGAAATATTATCATGTTCGGAGCAGATGTCCGCTTACGAAGAAGGATGCCTTTCCGTCCCCGACATAACTGCTGAAATTATAAGGCCCGCCTCGGTAAAGTTTAAAGCTTTCGATCTCGACGGCTATAAGTACGAAAAAGAAGTCACCGGCATGGAAGCCCGCGTGGTTCAGCACGAGCTCGACCATCTTTCGGGCGTTCTGTTCATAGACAGGCTCCAGCCCAAAGACAAACCGGCCGTCGAAAAGCTCCTTAAAAAAGCCGGAATGAAAGTAGCGGTGCAGAAGGCCAGATGAAGATATTTTTCCTTGGAACGCCCGAATTCGCCGTGCCGTCGCTCAAAGCGCTCGCGGCCTCGCCGGAGCATAAGGTGTGCGCGGTAATAACGAACCCCGACCAGCCTTCCGGGCGCCAGCTTAAGCTTAAGCCGTCTCCCGTCAAATCGGCCGCGCTGGAACTCGGTTTGCCTGTTTATCAGCCCGAAAAATTCAACTCCGAAGAAACTTTAGAAATACTAAAATCTTCAGGCGCCGACCTGCTCGCGGTCGTAGCTTACGGCAA
>ENA-UOWE01004079-UOWE01004079.1-activated-sludge-metagenome-genome-assembly--contig:-NODE-4079-length-14356-cov-4.909797_pt1 | contig 14356 bp, 8 predicted proteins | sample MGYA00249841_ERZ761562 | MGnify/ENA primary metagenome ERZ761562 (study PRJEB28883, sample SAMN05720200) | activated sludge metagenome | isolation source: Anaerobic digester | place: Japan... | reverse complement strand
CAGGCTGGAGCCCCCCGGCGACGAGGGTGCGGACTTTTGCCTGTTTATACCGGCCGATCCCGACGCGGCGACCGCCCGCCCGGAAGGGCCTGGCGACGGCGCCCTTCGCGCGGGGCAGCGCGCCCTTTTGATGGACGACGATCCTTCCGTGCTCGAGACCGCGGGAACGATGCTTTCGACGATCGGCTTCGAGGTCGTGCCCGCGTCCGACGGCGCCGAGGCCGTGCGGCTCTATACCGAGGCTTACGAGGCGGGCGTTCCCTTCGCCCTCGCGGTCCTCGATCTCGTGGTCCCCGGAGGAATGAGCGGGAAGGACACGGCCCGCGCGATTCGGGATTACGACCCGGGCGCCATCCTTCTTGTTTCCTCAGGCTATTCGGACGACCCGGTTCTCGCCCGATTCGAGGAATACGGCTTTGACGCGGTATTGCCGAAGCCGTATACCGTCGACGAGCTCAAGCGGGTACTTATCGGGCTCCTTGCTTGAGATCGCGGTCCTCATTTATACTGTCGCCATGAGCTCTATTTTGATCGCAGACGCGAGTCATCCGTTCTCGCTCGCCGTCGCGGGCGCGCTCGCCGCGCGTGGCGACGCGGTCGTTCTTACCGACGGGCCGAGGGTCGCCCGCGGCGTATCCGGCGGCCCTTCAACCGCCGACATCCCGACGGTTCCCTGGAACCGCGAGTCTCCCCTCTCCGCCCGCACGGTCGCCATCGAGGCGGCCACCGCCATCGGGCCGATCGACGCCGCCGTCGTGTTTCTCGACGCGAGGGCGATACCGGAAACGGATTCGTTCTCGCTTTCCGAGGCGTCAGCCAGGATAGATGAGTGGGCTCGGGGGCCTATCCTTCTTTCTCTTGAAATGGCCAATCGCTTTCGCGCCCGCGGCGCGGGACGCCTCGTGCTCGCCCTTCGCGATCTCGAGACGCCCGACGTTGATCCCGTTTCCGCGGCGGCACTCGGTTCTTTCGCGCGGTTTGCCGAGGCTCTTGCCACATCGCTTTCGGCCGCGGACGGCGCGCGCGGGGGGCCATCAGCGCTCCTCGTAAAGCTTGACGGCACGGACGATGCCGATGCCGCGCTCTGGCTTGCCGAGCGTCTCGCCGCGCCCGGTCGTTGGGGCGGCAATCGCTGGGTACGGGCCTGCTCGAAGGGCCTTCTTGGCATGCTGTAACGCGGATCTTTCGGCTTACTTCCCTACGCAAAAACCGGAGAATAGGGCGTCGAGGACGTCCGTCGGAGTCGTCTCGCCCGTAACCTCGCCAAGGCGCCCGAGCGCGGCATCAAGGTCCTCGGCCACGGCGTCCATCGGGAACCCAGATGCGGCGGCTGCGATGGCCTTGTCGAGGCAAGAGACGGCGTCTCGAACGGCGTCGCGTTGACGCTCGCTACCCAACGCGGGTCCCCCCGGCGTCGGCGCGCCCCTTTCCGGCAGTAAGCGCGCGCGCGCCGCGGCGACAAGCTCGGCGATTCCGGCGCCTGTTTTCGCGCTGACGGATACTCTTGACGTCGTTTCGGCCATGTCCTCGATCGGCCCTCGGGCGGGTTTGTCCGCCTTGTTCCAGACGACGATCGCGGGGGTCCGCGAATCGGACAACGCGCCGAGGGCCGCGCGATCTTCCTCGACGAGGCCCTCGGCCGAGTCGACGACGTAGAGCGTAAGGTCGGCGGACTTCGCGAGGTCTCGCGCGCGCTCGACGCCGATGGCCTCGACGGGGTCATGCGCGTCGCGAAGGCCAGCAGTGTCGACGAGCCGAGCGGGGATGCCGCCGAGGTCGACGGTAGCCTCGATCCAATCCCGCGTCGTCCCCGGCGACTCCGAGACGATGGCGCGGTCTTCCTTCAAAAGCGCGTTAAACAGACTAGACTTTCCCGCGTTTACGCGGCCCGCGAGAACGACGCGAGCACCCTCGCGGAATACCCGTTCGGAGGCCCATGTCAACTCGAGGCGGGCAAGCCGTTCTCGGGCCGCCGAGACGAGGCTCGCGTCGAACGCCCCGCCGACCGCTTCCTCGTCCTCCGGGTACTCAACCTCCGCCTCGATCGAGGCAAGGGCCGCGATAATGTCGTTTTTGCATTCGGCGAGCTCGGCGGCAAGGGCGCCCGAAAGGCGGGCCGCCGCCCTTTCGCGCGCCTCGCCGGTACGCGCGTCGACGATCTCGCGGACCGCTTCCGCTCTCGTAAGGTCGGCCTTGCCGCGCGCGAAGGCCCGAAAGGTGAACTCGCCCGGGCCAGCGTCGCGGAAACCGTGACGGAGCAGAAGGCGATGCACGGAGCGAATGGCATTGACCCCGCCGTGCCCGATTATCTCGACAGAATCCTCTCCGGTAAAGCTTCTCGGCGCGCGATAGACCGCGACCACGACCTCGTCGACCCGGGACCCGGTCGCGGGGTCGACGAGCCATCCGTGAAGGAACGTGCCTCCCGCGGCGTTGGCGAGGGCTTCCGGGCGCGAGAAGAGGGCTGCGACGAGATCGACGGATCCTAAGCCAGAGGCGCGGACGATACCAAGCGCCGCCGGCGCGATGGCGGTGGCGATGGCGGCGATCGGTTCGTCAAGCGCGTAATCGGAAGGTTTCACGGGCGGGAGTATACCACGGACGCGCGATCAGTTGAAGGTGACCCCGAAAAGGGCGGACATCTCGGCCTGGGCGACGGGGCGCTGGTAATAATAACCCTGTATAAGGTCGCAGTTCATGGAGCGCAGCGCGTCGACCTGCTCCTTCGACTCGACTCCCTCCGCGACGACGGTCAAGCCAAGCTGATGACTTACCTCGACGATCGTCCGCACGAGTATGCCGTCGCTGCCGGCGAGGTCGTCGATGAAGGCCTTGTCGATTTTGATGTGGTTGATCGGAAGGGCGCGAAGGTATGAGAGGGAGGAATACCCCTTTCCGAAGTCGTCGAGCGCGATGCCGAACCCGGCCTTCTTCAGCTCGCGCAATCGCTCGACGATCGCCTCCAAGGACTCGATCAAGAAAGACTCCGTGATCTCGAGCGATATCCGCGACGGGTTTACCCCCTCCTCGCGTAGGATTTGCGAGACGCGGTCGGCAAAGTCCCGTTCCTCGACTTGTTTCACCGAGACGTTGACGGACACGGTGAAGTCGGCGTTTCCCTTGCGCTCCTCCTCGGCGATAAATCGGCATGCGTCGCGAAGGACGAAGGCACCAAGCTTGAAGATAAGGCCCGTTTCCTCGGCGATGGGGATGAACTCGGCGGGGCTCACCTGCCCGCGCCCAAGGCTGTTCCATCGCGCGAGCGCCTCGGCGCCGCGCACGCGGCCGGTGTTCGGGTCGACCTGGGCCTGGTACGCGACGGATAATTCGTCGCGGTCGAAGGCGGCGCGAAGGTCCGCCTCGAGACCAACGCGCCGCGAGAGCCGCTCCTGCATGCTGGAGTCGTAGAGGCGGTAGCGGTTCTTCCCGTCCGCCTTCGCGAAATGAAGGGCCGCGTCCGCCTTTTGGAGAAGGCCTTCGAAGTGATAATCATGGTCCGGGTAGATGGAGACGCCGGCGCTGACGGTCAGGTAATGATAGCGCCCGTTAATCTCCGTCCTGCGGCCGAGGAGGCGTAAGATGAGTTTCGCGTATTTCTCGATCTCCTCGGCGGAACTGTCGGACACGATAATGATGAACTCGTCCCCGCCGAATCGCGCAACTTTGACACGCTCGTCCCCGATAGTCCGCATTACGGTCGCCGCGCTCACCAGCGCCGCGTCGCCGGCCGCGTGCCCGAACGTGTCGTTGATCACCTTGAAGTTATCGATGTCGATAAAGATGATCCCGCACCGCTTTCCCTGCGCGATGGAGCTCAGCGCATGTCGCGTGATGTCGATGGCAAGCGTCCGGTTTGGGAGCCCGGTGAGCTGGTCGTAGAAGGCGAGGTTCTCGATCTCGGCCTCGCGTCGCTTCCGTTCGTCGATGTCGGTGATGGATCCCGCGAAGCGGCTCGGGCGACCGTCTGCTCCCCAAACCGCCTTCCCGCGCACGAGAACCCATTTGTATGAGCCGTCGGCGGTCTTGACTCGCGCCTCCGCCTCGAAGTGGTCCGTCCGCCGGTCGACGTGTCCTTCAAATACCGCTTTCATCTCGGCGCGGTCGTCCGGATGCAGGAGCTCGGTAAGGAGTCGGGGTTTTCTATTATCCCGCTCGTATCCCGTCATCTCGAACCAGCGGTCGGAGTAATGCACGCGGTCCGCGGCTATGTCCCAGTCCCAGATCGCGTCGTTCGAGCCGAGGGCGGCGAGGCGGAATCGCTCTTCGCTGGTCTCCAGGTTTCGCGTCGTGAATTCGAGGAGGGCGTTCTTTGAGCGAAGGTCTTCGTTTAGCGAGCCGATCTCGTCGTTCTTTGCCGCGAGGTCGCGCGACATGGATTTTTCCTTGCGAAGGCTGGTGTACAGGGTGTCGATGAGGAGTAGCATTAGGAGGAAGAGCACCGCCGAGGCGACGATGGCGCCCCTCCATTTCACGACCAGGTTTGGTTCTTGATTGATGATCGTGGCGTTGAAGGGGAGGCGCTGCGCCTCTATCCGATGGCGCCGCATCGCGTGATAGTCGAACATGGGGGTATGGCTCCGCCCGATTAACGGCTTGATGGTGTCCGCCTTCGCTCCATCGAGGATCTTAACCGCGAGATCGCCGGCCGCTCGTCCCATTCGGTGCGGGTCGAGCAGGTTTCCCCCGATCGCGCCCGTGCCGAGCTGGTGCGTGTTCATGACGTACACGGGCACGCGCGAGGCGGAGGCGAGTCGCGCGATTAAGGTCTCGCCCGAAAAAAAACGCCCCGATTTTTCGATTGAGTAGGTTCCGACGATCAGGACCGAGTCCGCGTCGAGTTCGGCGACTTTTCTCTCGATCCCTTCGATAGTCAAGTCGCTCAGGCTCACGATCGAGCCGCCCGGGAATACCCGCTGGGCCACCTCCCGAATATGCCGCTCGACCGCGATACCGGACTCGTTAAGATCGCTCACGATATAGACGGCGTTTGCCGTCGGCCTGATTCGCTGGGCTATGCGCAGGGTGGACTCCGGGTCCTGGTTCTCGAATACGCCGGTGATGTTGCGCGCGCCTTTCGTGAGCGAGGGCAGGGCTTCTGGATAAACGCCGGCGAACACGATCGCGGCCTCGGGGAAAAGGGTCGGTCGCTCGGCTGCCGCGAATTGGAGCGCGCGGTCGTCTGTCGTGACGACGACGTCGATGCCTCGGCCTAAGTACTTATGGGCGAGGACGTCGCGGACGCGTTCGACGAGCGCGTCGTCGGGAAACCGCTTCCAGTCGAGATACTCGGTGTAGACCACGTGACGCGCCGCCATCATGTCAAGGCGCTCCATGATCCCCCGATTCATGTCTTCGGTCCAGCCGTACTCCCTGTTATACGAGTGGATGATGAGGACCGATGGGGTCTTCGCCGCTTCGTCGGCGCGGGCTGAGCCCGTGATCACGAAGGCGGCGAAGGCGGCTATGGCGAGAGCTCTTTTCGTCACGGCTTTCCCCTAAAAGTACCTATTGAGATCGGCGATCGCGTCGGCTTCCTGTTCCGGCTTGCTGAAATAGTAACCCTGTATAAAGTCGCAGTCAATCTCGGCGAGATACCGGGCTTGGGCCTCGACCTCGACGCCCTCGGCGACGACGCGGAGGCCAAGGTCGTGGGCGATGCACACGATGGCCTTGGCGAGCTTCCTGCTTCGCTCGTCCCTAAGCATGTCGTCGATGAAGGCCTTGTCCATCTTGATGAGGTCGATGGGCAATTCCTTTATATAGGTGAGCGACGAATACCCCTTTCCGAAGTCGTCCAGCGAGACGAGGAATCCCGCCGCGCGGAGTTGGGCGAGCTTCGCGCTGACGTCCTCCATCGATTCCATCATCAGTGATTCGGTAAGCTCGATCGCGATATGGCCGGGCCTTGCGCCCGCCTCGGTCACGGCGCGCATCATTCTCGCCGCGAAATCGGGGTCGTTGAACTGCTTGGCGGAAACGTTAACCGAGATGCTGAAGTCGTCCCTGCCGGTCGCCGCGGCCCGCGCGGCGAACCGCGCCGCCTCCGTGAGTACAAAGAGCCCGATTCGCTCGATCTGCCCAGATTCCTCCGCCACCGGTATGAACGCCGCGGGACTGACGACGCCGTACCCGGGGCGCTTCCATCGCACGAGCGCCTCGAAGCCCTCCACGCGGCCCGACGCGACGCGCACCTGCGGCTGATAGACCACGAATATCTCGCCGGCCTCAATCGCCGACCTGAGCCCGAGCTCAATGTCCATTCGCTCCTGCAGCGTTCGGTACATCTCGACGGTATAGAAACGGTACTGCGTCTTGCCCGCAGATTTCGCGCGGTTCATGGCGGCGTCGGCGTTCTGGAGCAGCTCGTGGAATCGGTCGGCGTTATCGGGATAGACCGCGATCCCCGCGCTCGCGGTAAGGAAGTGCAGCCGGCCATCGACGGTCATCCGCTGGCCAAGCGCGGCGAGCGCACTCGAGGCAAGCGCCTCGATCTCCTTTCGGTCCCTATTCGCGGCGACCAGGGCGAACTCGTCCCCGCCGAGCCGCGCCAACGCCAGTAGCTCTCCCGAGACGCTCTCGAGCGCACGCGCCGCTGCCGCCAGGACCTTGTCGCCCGCGGCGTGCCCAAAGGTGTCGTTTACGTACTTGAAGTTGTCTATGTCGATGGAGATGAGCCCGCATTTCTTTCCGGGTGAGGTGTGGGCGATCATGCGCCGCGTTATCTCCGGCGCGGCGGCGCGGTTTGGGAGCCCGGTGAGCTGGTCGACGAAGGCGATTCGGCGGACTTTCTTGACCTGCGCGGCGAGCGCCATGACCAGCGCGATGAGGGCGAGGAAGGCGATTGCCGTTATCGTCGCCTCGACGCGATACAGCTCCAGGAATGACGCCTCGCGATTGACGAATTGCGCTCCGGGTGGGAAAAGCGAAATGGGAATGCCGAATCGGCGTATCGCGCGGAAGTCGTAGCGAAGGTCGAAGCGGGGATTTTGCACGGGTCTGATGGCGGACATGTCTTCGCCCGATAGGACGCGCAAGGCGAGTCGCGCGGCGATTTCGCCCTGGCGCTCGCCCGAAAGGAGGCTGCCGCCGAGGGCACCGGTGCCGAAGCCCTGGGAAAAAAGAAGGTGCACGGGAATGGCGCTCGCCCGGCTAACCTCGCGCGCGAGCACTTCCGGGTGGTGTATGGCCCTGTCGCGGTCGAATCCGTAGGATCCGATGATAAGGATACTCGTTTGATTTAGCGTGGAGACTACCTGCTTGATCTCGTCGAGCGAGAGTTGGCTGAGCGACACCATCTCGATGCCCGGCAGCATCGCGGAGACGATTCGTTCCATCTCGCGCTCGGTGCCGTGCCCTGACTCGCTGAGTTCGTTTATGACGTACACCGCCTGTGGGTTCGGCTGGATTGCGAGGGCCGTGCGCAGGGTTCCTTCAATGTCCATGCGTTGGTATACCCCGGTGACTTTATCTTTCCCCTCGATCATCCGCGCGGCGTCGTCGGGATACACGCCGCTGAAGACCACGGGCGCGGCCGAGAAAACCTCGTCGCGATGGTCGAGGGCGAATTGAAGGGCTCGATCGTCGGTGGTCAAGATGACGTCGATCGGGTGCGTGGCATACGTGCGGCGAAAGTACTTCAAAGAGCTTTCGAGATGATCGACAGATGGGAATCGTTTCCAATCGAGATACTCGGCGTGGATGTCGTAGTAGAGCCCTGTTTCCTTAAAGACCTTGAAGGCCCCCTCGTTTTGCTCGTCGGTCCATGGGTAGCCCCGGTGATAGGAGTTCAGGATGAGGATTCGCGGTTGTCTTGCGCTCTGGGCGGTGGCCATGGTAAGGGAAAAAACGAGAATAGCCGGGATTATGGCGCGCGCGACCGTTTTCAATGGAGCCTCCGCGGGGGATGTTCGTTCCATTAAATTGTCGTTTTTCGAGGCGTCGGCGTCAAGGGATGCGTGTCGCGCCCGACCGCGGGGTCGGGATGCCTTGCCCGCGCGCGCCGGCTATGGTAGTCTTGGTTCATGAAAGGTATCATTGTCGCCGCGGGCTACGGCACCCGCTTTCTTCCCGTCACGAAGACCATCCCGAAGGAGATGCTTCCCCTCGTCAACGTCCCCTCGATCCAGCTGATAATCGACGAGTTCGTGCGCGCGGGCATTCTCGAGATCCTCGTCATTTCCTCGAGGAGAAAGAAAGCCCTTGAGGACTATCTTGACCGGGAGGTCGAGCTCGAGGAGGTCTTTACCCGCGAGGGAAAGCGCGCGCAGCTTGAGCGCATCGAGCCGACCCGCGCGAACGTCGCGTTCGTGCGCCAGCGGCGGATGATGGGGACGGGGCACGCTCTGCTCGCCGCGCGCGCGTGGGTCGGGTCCGATCCCTGCGTCGTCGCGTATCCCGACGACCTTCATATGGGCGAGACGCCGCTCGCGGCCCAGCTTGCCGCGGCGTGGCGCGAGACGGGTTGCTCAGTACTGGCCTCTATCGCGGAGCCGGGCGACGTCTCCCGGTACGGCGTTCTCGCGATTGCGAAGGACGGCCGCCGCGTCGACGCCATCGTCGAGAAGCCCGCGCCGGGAACCGAGCCGAGCCACGAGGTTTCGATAGGCCGATTCCTCTATACCCCGGAATTCTTCGAGTTTCTCGAGGAGGGATGGAAGATTCACCTCGAGGAGGCGGATCGCGCGGGACGCGCGCCAGGCGAGTATTTTCACATTTACGCCCTGAATAAGTTGATGGCCGCCGGGAAGGTGGTCTACTGTCCGATCTCGGGCACGAGGCTCGACACGGGCGAGCCCGCTGGATACCTCGAGGCGATCCTTCGCTACGCCGACACGCAGCCGGAGTTGCGAGCGGTTATCGATAGTTTCGCGCGAGGCCGATCTTCGTAAACAGAAGCGGGGCGACGAAGCTCGCCCATGCGCCCGTCGCCGCGTAGCGGACGAAGCGCCCCGCCTCGCCCCATGGACTGCTCGCCCCTGGCAATAGCTTCTTGAGGGCGACGAACACGGCCGCCGCGCCGGCGAGGCCAATCGCGAGCCGAATCGCCTTGTGCGCGACGGTGCCGGACGCCGCGCGGAAGGGGCTTTCGGTCCGCTCGCGTAAGAGAACGGCGCCGCTCGCGAACCCGAAGAACATCCCGCCCATCGAGGCGTCTCGCGCGACCGCGTTCAACACGAGGGCGACGAGAGCCGCCGCGCCGATCTTGACCCCGCGGGTCGACCTGCCGCTCTTTCGGGCCGCATCCTCGAGGGTCTCGAGGATCGGTCTCGCGCGTCCCGCGAACGCGGGGATAACCACAAGCGCCGTTACCGAGAAAAGGGCGCCGATGGCCCATCCTGCGAGGACATCGGTCGGGTAGTGCACGCCGAGGTATACGCGACTTATCCCGATGAGAAATGGCAGTGCAACTGCCGCGCTGCGGGCCGCGCTACTCCGGGCACGCGACGCTGGGTTCGCCCAGAGCAGCAGGGTCGGCCACAGGGCCGCCGAGTTCTGCGCGTGCGCGGAGGGCGTGGAGAAACCCGTTTCCCCGATTATCCCGACCGAGGGGTCGAGAACGAAGGGCCGCGGCACGCGGAGCGCGGACTTGATCGCGCCGTTAATCCCGTTCGACGCGAAGACCGTCAGCGCGACGAGAAGTCCCCGTCGCTCGTCGACGCACCAATACACGAAGGGGATGATGGCGAAGTAGGCGATCGGCTCGCCGATCAGGGTGATGGCGCGCATGGCGGCGGTTAGCGCGGGCGAGCCGATTCCCTGGAACGCGCGGATAACCTCGAGTCCCCACGCGTAGATCCCGCTCGCCTCAGATATGCCGATCATCGACCGCCGTCCTTTCGTTTGGCGCCGAACGCCGGGCGCGGGCGATCGGGCTCGGCTTCGGGCGTTTTCCACGGATACGGGACGTCGATCCCGACGTCGGGGCGCAAGTCCGCGTATCTTCCCGAGTTGTTCCAGTAGGTATAGCCAAGGTTGAGCGCGTCGCGCGTGCCGAATACCTGCCGCTGCACGTAGTCCTCGTTGTAGTATTTCCGGTCGAACGACACGCCGATGTAGAAAGCCTGGGCCCAGGGCCTGACGACGACGTGGTTGCGCGCGATGACGGCGTTTCGGAACGAGCCGTAATAGTAGATGCGATAGGTGCGCTCCTCCGCCGGGTCGTACGCGAGGAAGCCCTGCTCGAAGTGGCTTGGGTAGAACATCGGGCAGATGACGTCGACGTAGCGCGCGAGGAGCTCGACGTCCTGGCCGGTGCGCGCCCCCGTGCGGTACCAGCCGTTCGCCCCGTAGATGTCGATCGATATCGGCGCCTGAATGTGCGAGCGCGCGTAGGAGAGGAAGGACATCAGCGCGCTTTCCTTGTCCATGCCGGCTTCCTGCCAGCGGTAGCGCGCGTTGCCGAGGTTCTCCCCGTCGGTCGGGAAGCGAATGTAGTCAAACTGTATCTCGTCGAAGCCCCGCGAGACGAGCTCGCGCGCGATGGCGACGTTGTACTCCCACACCTCCTCGCTAAAGGGGTCGACCCAGTACTCGTCGTAGTACTTTTGGACCTCCTCGTAGCGCGGTTGCTCGGGCGTCGGGCTGGCGTTGCCCGCGGCGGCGCCAGCCTGCGGCGGCACGGGCGCCGCGACCTCGATTTTTCTGGTCTCTATCTCGTAGCCCTGCCAGGGCTTCCCCTCGGCGCGGTCCCACACCGCGTACGCCCCGTTGGCGTATCGGTAGAGGGATCGGTCCTTAAAGACGACGATGCGCGCGACGAGGTATATCCCGTCCTTCTTCGACCGCGCGACGAGGGCGTCGAGGTCGACCGGGTTCCGTACCGTTCCTTTGCGCAGCACGAGGGGATCGCGCGCGTCGTAGCGAAGGTTGCCGTAGTCGTCCTTCATGTCGATGACGATCATGTTGAGCTTGTTCGCGCGGAGGACGCCGAGATGGCGCTCGAGCCCGGCGGGAGTCGTCGCCTGATGGACGGGGACGTAGGTTCCCTTTCGGCCCTCGGCGATTTTGGCGTAGGGCGAGAGGCGGCGATCGGGGCGCAGGAGCCAGAGTTCGGATAGGGAGAGCGCACCCCTGCCGCCTGAGCGCGCGGGGGGAACCCACGCAGACAGGAGGTCCCCTGGCGCGGAGCCCGCCGTCGCGAGCCATTCAACCGCCTCCGCGGGTTCCTTCGCGCGGTCGGGAGCGGATCCCGACGCGAGGGATTGGCGGGGGGCATCCGGCGAAAGAGAGATCTCGCGGAGGACGCCGGGCGACGAGGCGACGAGGGCGTCGCCGGAAGAGGAGACCGACATCCCGTCGACCCCGTCGGCGTGGTCGGCTCCCGCCCAGATGGGCATGAATCGCCGGCCTTCCCAATCGAGGCGGTATATCCTTGGCGCGAAGCTTTGCCCCGCGTAGAGCTCGACGCGGCCCGCGCGGACGAACGCGGCGAGATCGGAAACCTCGTCAGGCCATTTTACAGTCGGCATTGAGTAAAGCCCTGCGTTAAGGTCCGCCCAGGCCGGCTTCGCGGCGTCTGGCTGTATCCAGGAAACCCCGTAGATCGGGTGGGACATGAAGACGGTGAGCGCCGGCTTTCCCTGCGCGTCCGCAAGATCGAGGCAGGCGACCGCCTTTACTCCTGCCGTCGACGCGGCGAGGCCCAGGCTCTTCCACGAAAGCCCGGCGTCGCGCGTCAGGTAGACCGCGTCCTTGGTCGCGGTGACCATGATCGCGGGATTCGTCGGGTGGACGGCGAGGTCTTTCAGTTCTTGGGTTTCTCTTCTGAAGCCCTTGGCGCCCGCCTCGTAGGTCTTCACGACCTTCACAGGGAGGCCCGAGTTTCTCGGCTCGAAGGAGGCGAGTGAGGGCGAAGTGAGTATGCCGTCGGAGGTGAGGAGTATCCACGTGGATCCCGCGCGCGCGATCTTGCGCACCTCGGTCCCGGCGTAGAGGCAGGTTGGCGAGCCGCGCTCGAGGCGGTATAGGCCGGCCGTGGTTCCCGCGAGGCTTGGTTCCTCGGCGAAGACGGCGATCGGTCGTGCGATCAAGGGAAGGAGCGCGGCCGCGAGGGCGAGCGCGAGGCGGTGGGCGCGGTGCGTGGGTCTCATATCGGCCTTGAGGATACCAGAAAACTTGCGGTTGAAAAAGGTAGGAAGGCATTGTACTCTGAGGTGGCGCCTCGCGCCTAAGGAGACGGTATGCCGAAGTCGGTCACGAGGACCTTTGGGATCTTAACCTCGGGAGGCGACGCCCCCGGCCTCAACGCGGCAATCCGCGGCGTGGCCCGCGCGGCGATCGACGTCTACGGGATGCGCGTCATCGGGTTCGAGCACGGGTACCGCGGCCTCATAGAGAACCGCGCCCGCGAGCTCCACCCCGCCGAGTTCTCCGGCATCCTCGCGCGCGGCGGGACGATCCTCGGCACCTCGCGCGAGAAGCCCTTCAAGGACAAGGAATGGTCCTCGCCCGACGGGCGCGGCGCCGTCGACATGATAAAGGAAAACTACCGCCTGAACGGGCTCGACTGCCTCGTCGTCCTTGGCGGCAACGGGACGAACACGACGGCCCACCTGCTCGCCGAGGAAGGGCTCAACGTGATAGGGCTTCCCAAGACGATCGACAACGACATCGTCGAGACCGACATCACCTTCGGCTTCCATACCGCCCTCACCGTCGCGACCGACGCGATAGACCGGCTACACTCGACCGCGTCGAGCCATAACCGCGTCATGGTGATCGAGTTGATGGGGCATAAGGCCGGATGGCTCGCGCTCTATTCGGGTATCGCCGGCGGCGGCGACGTCGTTCTGATACCGGAGATCCCCTACAGCATCGAGAACATCGCGCGCCATCTCGAGGACCGCGCGCGGAGCGGGAAGACCTTCTCGATCGTCGTCGTCGCGGAGGGTGCCCTTTCCGTGGAGGAGGCGCGCCTCGAGCGGAAGGCGTTCAAGAAGCAGCGCGAGCAGATGACGGGATCGATCGGCTATCGCGTCGCGCGCGAGATCGAGGGGGCGACCGGGCTCGAGTCGCGGGTCACCGTCCTTGGCTACCTCCAGCGCGGCGGCACGCCCGTCGCGTACGACCGCGTGCTCGCGTCGCAGTTCGGGACCGCGGCGGCGGAGATGCTCGCATCGGGCGACTACGGGAAGATGGTCGCGCTTCGCGATAACCGGGTGATCGGCGTCCCGCTCGAGAAAGTTGCGAACAGGGTAAAGACCGTTCCGATCGACCATCGCATGCTCGTCACGGCGCGCGACGTCGGGACCTGCCTTGGGGGTTAATCCTTATTATACGTCCGGCTCAAGGGGCAGCGGCTTGGATATCCCGTATCCCTGCGCGTAGTCGACCCCGATGTCCCTGAGCTTCTCGATGATATCCGCGTTTTCCGCGAACTCACCGATCGTCTTGAGCCCGAGAACCCGGCACATGCTCGCGATCGCCTGCACCATCGTGTAGTCGACGGGGTCTCGGTCCATGTTCCGGATGAAGCAGCCGTCGATCTTTAGGTAGTCGACGGGCAGGTTCTTGAGATAGCTGAAGGACGAGAAGCCCGAGCCGAAGTCATCGAGCGCGAAGGTGCACCCGCGCTCGCGTAGGATGCGGATGAAGCGAGACGCCTCCTCGAGGTTGAGAATCGCGTTCGTCTCGGTTACCTCGAGGCAAACGCTCCCCGGCGGGATGGCGTAGCCGTCCAGGGCGTCGATGATGTACCCGATGATCCCGCCGTCAAGGAGCGAGGCGCCCGAGAGGTTCACGCAGAATATGGCGTTGCTCAGTGGGTCGCCTTTCTCGCGGAGTCGGGAGAAGGCGGCGAAGGCGTTCCTGATCACCCAGCGGTCGACCGTCGGCATGATGTTGTACCGCTCCGCGATGGGGATAAACTCGCTCGGCGGGATGATCGTTCCGTCGGGGCCGGCCATGCGGAGCAGTATCTCGACCTTGGGCCGGGCGAGCTCGTCGGTAAGCGGCCGGATCGGTTGGTAATAGAGGCGAAAACCGTCGCCGGACAGGGCATCCTGGATGCGCCCGAGCCATTCGCTGACGCTCGCCCGCGGGTTCGTCGCTCGCCCGTCCCCGTCGAGGCCGAATACCCGGTTCCCTCCCGAGTCGCGCGCCGCCGCGAGCGTCTCGGCCGCGGCGATCATCGCCTCGTGCTCGTTGCGGAAACCCGCGTCGAGGGGGATGACGGCCGCGCTCGCGGTGACGCGATAGTTTTTTCCGTTCCACGAGAAGGGGCTCGCGGCGACCGCGTCGACGATCTCCTTCGCGATCTCGATGGCGGTCGGTAACCCGTCCCTCGCGGGGCGTTCGTGGCGCACGAAGGCGAAGTCATCGCCCCCGACGCGCGCAGCGTAGTCGCCCCCCGCCATTC
>ENA-UOWE01004078-UOWE01004078.1-activated-sludge-metagenome-genome-assembly--contig:-NODE-4078-length-14357-cov-12.686757_pt1 | contig 14357 bp, 10 predicted proteins | sample MGYA00249841_ERZ761562 | MGnify/ENA primary metagenome ERZ761562 (study PRJEB28883, sample SAMN05720200) | activated sludge metagenome | isolation source: Anaerobic digester | place: Japan... | reverse complement strand
CACGTGCTATTTGCGGTCGATGACGGTTCGGAATCGCTCGAAGAATCTATCGAGATGTTGCGTGAATATAAGAGAAACGGAGTGGAAATTGTTGTTTTTACGCCACACGTCAATCACCCCATGTTCAAAAACGATGTGGAAACGATAAAGAAAAACTATGACATCTTGAACGAAGAATGTAAAAAGATGGGAATATACGCATTATTGGGAAGCGAGGTTTACTTAACTCCAAATATCAAAGATGTCATACCGATAAACGATAGGTTTGTACTCGTAGAGGTGAATGTCTCAACTTACCCCATGTATTTGTACGACAAAATTTTTGACTTACAACTTGAAGGGTACGATATCATATTGGCCCACGTGGAAAGGTACGCTTGGCTCAAGAGCGATGCAGGGATCTTGAAAAAGTTGAAAGACATGAACGTGTATTTTCAGATGAACGTTAATTCGGTAAAGGATGATAAGTTCTTTCTGAAGAATGGGTACATCGACTTTCTTGCAACCGACTACCATGGTAAGAAACGCGGCGCAGTTGATTGGGAAGTTTTCAAGACACATAAAGAGATGTTTGAAAAAACAGTAAAGATGCTTGGATTAAAAGTCCCATTGCCACAATAGAATGTAGCGAAAATCAAACACCTCCACGAAGAATGGAGGTGTTTGATTGTATAAAACATCAGTAAATACATCTGTTCTATGTCTATGCATATTTCTCGCTCTTTAACAAGTCCCATATCTTCATTCTTTGATAAACCACGGTCTACTTCCAAGTTCATTCCAGGTAATCTTAAACTCCGGCATACCTGTTGAGTATGGTGCGATCTCATAGTGATTGTATTTAAAGATTATGCCATCTTCTTCGATGACAAAAGGTCTCTTTGAAAGGTCTTCATTGGTCACCAATTGCCTTGCATCTTCTTCAAAGAACTCATCCTTCTTTTGATCAACCTGTTTTAATATGCTATCTCTTATTATCTTCTCATCACCTTGTTTGATAACGTCTGCCAAGGTTATAATCTTGCAGTTCTTCATATCCACGTTGTAGGTATCGAACGTGGTCATACCGTGCGCTCCACCTGTGAATTGATAGTAGTACACGATGAAACTTACAAATTCATTTGTCTTGTATCTTACTTCGGTCGTTACATTCGCCTCGTAAGGCATCCGTTGCACGCCACCAGCCGCATCTTGTGTTGCGATATCACGAACCTGCTGCACAAATTTTTTTACATTCGATTCTATCTGTGAGTTCAAATTATCTTGGAACGTCTTATCTTTGAGATAGTTGAATCTTGGCATCGATAACTCTATCGTTATCGTACTATCCTTCGTCGATGATCTCACCAACTCAAGATTTTGCGCTCTCATTGTTGAAAAAACTGCGATTAGTGCAATGAACATCAATACACCAAGAACATAAAATCGTTTCATTTTCTCAGCCTCCTAAGGCCTTCCCTTATCTTCTCCAAATCTTTCTTGTCCGCAACCAGTATGCCATTATCCGTTTCAACAACGATGATGTCGCTTAGTCCAAGTACCATCGTAGGTTTTGTTGTCCTTACGAACACGTTCTCCCCATCTATAGTTACTGCATCTGCCGAGTTTGTTATACCGATTTCCTCCAGACTCTTCCAGTTACCCACATCAGACCAAACAAACGATGCCTTGACAACCAATATTCGATCAGCCTTCTCCATCAATGCATAGTCTATACTGATCGAAGGCACTGCATTGTATATTTCATCGATACTATCACGTGTTAAGAAAGATTCGATCACGTCACTTGCATGTTTCCTCATCTGAGACACAAAATATCTCTTCTTCCACATGAACATGCCACTGTTCCAGAAGAAATTGCCTGCCTCCAGGTAATCGACAGCCACCTCGTATCTGGGCTTTTCGTGGAATTTCTTCGCAATCATAACCGACTCTTCACACTCTTCACCTGCCTCGATGTACCCATACCCCGTCTCAGGCCTTGTTGGTACGATACCAAATGTCACAATCCCATTCTGACTTTCTAATATCGAGACTCCACGTTCCACAGTATTCCAAAATGCTGCCTTATCAGGTATGTAATGATCAGCTGGGACTACAAGTACGACTTCATCATCTTCTGCCTTTAGCGTGCCAAATGTACATGCTGGTGCCGTATTCTTCTTGACAGGTTCAAGCAAAATATTTTCTTTCGGTAATTCTCTAAGTTCTTCAACAGTCTCTTTCTCATACATCACGTTCGTTACAACGTATATATCTGAAACATCCATCTTGTAAGAAATTCTTTCAAACGTCTCTCTCAACAGTGTCTTATCCGAAAAGAGTTTCAAGAACTGTTTTGGTGTTTCATTTGTAGAAAGAGGCCAGAAACGTTCTCCACTCCCACCAGCCAATATGACAACCTTCATATCAATTCCCTCCAACGATTGCGGAAAGTATACGTTGCGATGCATTACCATCACCAAATGGATTTGGTAAATCTGGTGCAACCATCTCAAGTGTCATTTTCAGTGCATCGTATACACCGTCTTCCGATGTCCCTGCAAGTATACCAAAACGTGAATCGATCACCTCTGGCCTTTCTGTAGTTTCTCTGCACACAACAACGAGTTTCTTAAACGTCGGGGCCTCTTCTTGGATGCCACCACTATCTGTTGCAACAAATCTTGCACCTTGAATAAGCGCAGTCGATGTGACGTAGTCAACTGGCTCGATCAACCTTGCCAATTTGAAATTGCCAAGTTCTTCGGCCACAATCTGACGCACTCTTGGATTTTTGTGCACAGGGAAGACAATTTCCAAACCTGTTTCTTGTGAGAATTTCCTCATTGCCCTCAGTACATTATGCATCCTCTCGCCTATATTTTCCCTTCTGTGTAGCGTTACCAAGAAATAGTTATCATTCTCTACGATGCGTTTTCTGATACCTGACAGATCAAAATGTTCGAGCACATACATCTGTGCATCTACAACCGTATTCCCAGTCACAATGATTCTTTCATCTTCAAAACCTTCGTTGAGCAGCGTCTGTCTTGCTCGCTGCGTAGGTGCAAACATCAATTCAGAGAGCTGATCTATCACCCTTCTATTCATCTCCTCTGGAAATGGGTCGTACAAATTACCACTTCTTAATCCTGCTTCGATATGTCCGACCTTTATCCCCATGTTGAATGCAGCAATCGCACTTGCCATTGCAGTTGTTGTATCACCTTGGACAAGTACCCAGTCAAAGTTCTTGTTTGATGCATATTTTTGAAATTCTGCAATTACCCTCGATGCAACATCGTTGAGCGTCTGATTTTGCGTCATAATATTCATATCGTAATCCGCATCTACGTTGAAAACAGACTTCATCATGTCGACCATCTCTCTGTGTTGACCCGTACACACGAACGTGACGTCAATTCCCATCTCTTTTGCTTTCAAATACACCGGTGCCACCTTTATAATCTCCGGCCTAGTACCAAAGATCAGTGCAACCCTACACACCTAAAATCCCTCCGCATCGTCTGAATGTCACAGTATCTATCAAAATATTTATGGGAAAACTATTTATTATCAGTAATGATCAGCAATGAGCCTTTTCATGAGCATATCGTAAATACGCTAACTACCGAATTCCGGAATCAATATGATAAATTAATTGGCAATTTACGTGCTTGGTCAATAGATAGGTACATGTAAAGACTCAATTTGATTATACCACACATAGGCCAAGATTCCATTCGAATCAACCACTTAATGATATGATATAATCATTACTGACAAGACTGAAAGGTTAGGAGGAACAATATGGAAGGCTTTGCACCATTGGTCTCCGTAATCATACCAACAAGGAACGAAGAATCAACGATCCAACGCACAATTACGGACCTACTCGATGGAGAATACAAGAATATAGAGCTCATCATCGTCGATGGCATGAGCAATGATTCAACTATCGAAAAGGTCAGCGAATTGATCGAACGACATGGCACACACGCACGCATAAAACTCATGAAAAATGAGAAGAAATACACAACTGCCGGACTAAATTTAGGTATATCAAGTGCAGCAGGGAAATACATCATGATCGCAAGCGCACATGCGACGTACTCAAAAAACTACATCTCAGAGTGTGTAGACGCGCTTGAAAATGGAGAATGTGACGTTGCGGGCGGCGTGTTGGAAGTCTTACCGCGCAGCCAGAAGCTCACAGCGTTGGCAATTGCCGAAGTATTGAAACATCCGTTTGGTATAGGTGGTGCAAGGTACAGAATTGGTGTGGAAGAAAAGACGTACGTAGACACAGTCGCATACGGTATATATAGAAGAGAGATATTCGAAAAAATAGGCGTGTTCGATGAAAGACTCATCAGAAATCAGGATATAGAATTCAATTTGAAATTGCAACGTGCAGGCTACAGAATCATGTGCATCCCACAAGCAGTGGCTTATTACTATGCGAGAGATAGCTATGCAAAACTCTGGTCAAATAACTTCGGCAATGGCTTTTGGGTCACGTACAGTCGCAAATTCGTCAAAGGCGCATACTCACTGAGACATCTTATCCCACTCTTCTTCGTCATCTATCTCATATCGCTTGCACTGTTTCTGTGCTTGCCAATCTCAATTGCTTTCAAGACGATTTGGCTCTTTCCAGCGGTGCTGTATGCGAGCTTAGATGTTATATTCTCAACAAACATTGCAGGTGAGAAGATGATGATGAGGCTTGCACCAGGTATTTTTCTTGCCTTCTTCATTCTACACATCTCCTACGGAATTGGTTCATTGTATGGAGTATTGAAAGCGTTTTTTAAGTAATTCTCTAAGTAATAAAATATCATACCACTCTTCATCACAAGATGAATTTAGACGTTGACATTGACTCTGTAGTCACTTGCTGAACCTTAGATATTCCCATATCAAACGTCTGGCCAAGTGCAAGCACGGTAGCAAGTTCGACTGGCAATTTTGCGTTCACAATCTTCTCAATGGTTTTCTTGACATCGTATTCAACAAATACAAACTCATACCAATACACAGAATCGTCGTTATTCAATATTAGGTAAGTTGCACCTGCTCTACCGTTCTTTGTTCTTCCGACGCTTCCGGGATTGAGCACTGTTTTGCCAAACATATGTCTTGCCATTACCAAATGTGTGTGACCATTTACTACGATGTCTTCCACCACATTTTTCAATAACAACCTGAGTCTTTCAGCAGATGTTGTAGGTCGTACATATTCAAGCAGATAATTCATAGGACTACCGTGTACAAGCAGGACCTTGACATTCTCTATCTCTATAGACAAACGATGTGGCAATGACCTCAAGAATTCCTTATTCTCCCTCTTCGTGTTTTGTATAGTCCATCGAAGAGATTCATCACCAACTTCAGTTTCTCGCCCCGGATTATATGAACAGCCACAGCTATCTTTCTCATATCCTACAGCATCATCATAATTTCCACACACTGTCGGTATGTTCTTCTCCATAATTATCTCTACAACCTCGTTTGGATTTGGACCATACCCAACCAAATCACCAAGGCAATATACATCACTTATCCCGCGTTTCTCTATATCTGCAAGTACTGAGTTAAGCGCCTCCAAATTACTGTGTAGATCAGCAATGAAAGCAACCTTCATCATATCCAGTCTCCTTTCCGTAAACAATTTGGATTTTTCCCCATTCAATTATATCAAGTCATTGTTAAGTAATATTAAGTCATTAAGAATAATCAAGCGAAAAGTGATAAAATATCATTGGTCGCACTGAATATTAATTGGAGGTGACAGTATGCAACTTTTCATCGTTGACGCATTTACAGACAAACCATTCACGGGTAATCAAGCAGGTGTTGTCGTACTGGAAAATGGCGAGGAAGTTTCGAAACAAACGATGCAATCACTTGCAGCCGAATTGCGATATTCCGAAACTGCATTCGTGAGAAAAAGTGAGCCAGATGGAGACTCAGATTTTGACTTACTATATTTCACACCCGTATCCGAGATTGAATTGTGCGGTCACGCAACAATCGCCTCGTTCTCAGTTCTCAGACACCTTGGCATGGTAACGGTAGGACACGTATACAAAGCAGGGACAAAAGCGGGAATCATGGAGATTACCATTGAAAGTGATATCGTAATGATGGAACAAGGCGAACCACAGTGCAGTGAACCACTAAGTGCTGACGAGATAACGCGAGTTGCCAAACTACTTGGAATAAGTGTAGAAGAAATAGGCGATGAACGATTTGCACTACTGCCAGCGCCTGTGACAACCGGACTTTGGGATTTGATGATTCCCGTGAGGAGAAAGGCCACACTCTTTTCCATCGTACCAGACCTCGATGGAATCAAAGAATACAGCAGAGAGAACGAAATTGTCAGTTTCCATGTCTTCACGTTGGATGAAGATAGAGCACTCGCAAATTGCAGAGACTTTGCACCACTGTACGGCATACCTGAAGAATCTGCAACAGGCACTGCAAACGGTGCGCTCATCTACTACCTTTTTGACAATGGTATCGTAGAAGCTGAAAAGACTTACAAAATCATCCAAGGGGAGACGATGAATAGGACCTCTGAGATACATGCAAAAGTTAGTTTGAAAGGGAACATGTACAAAGCATCTGTAGGGGGAATGGCAAAAATCGTAGCTGAAGGAAAGCTGTTATTATAACTCATACAACTTACGAAAATTGACACCGAAGAATAACAAGAAGGCACGAAAAAAAGCACGAAGGGAATGGCTCTGAACTCTTCGTGCTCTCTTTTTTTACAAATATTCCTTACAGATTATCGATAAGATGTTTAAACCTTCTTTCTAGCGCAGCGATGTTGGCTTCAGCTGCATCCTTGGTGTCTGCTTTACTCATGAGATATGCCTTCAACTTCGGTTCCGTACCAGATGGTCGCACGAATATACTTCCCTCATCAAATTCCAGCCTGAGCGTGTCGTTTGGAATCACTCCATTGTACCCTTTTGAATAATCGATGACTTCGTTTATCCCATCCAACTTACGAGTACTGAGCTTGTCATAGATCTCGACGGACTTCTCCACGGAACCAAGCTCAAAATTGAGTAATTTCTCCAGATAGTATCCGTACTCTCTGTAGAGTTCATCCAAATGCTCAAGCAAATCGAACTTCGATGCTACTTTTGCTATAAGTCCACAGGCAAGTACCGAATCCTTATCCCTCGATAAATCACCTTTCAAATATCCACAACTCTCCTCGAAACCTAGTACGAAATCTAAATCCTTTCTCTTTTCAACTAAATCTCCGATGAACTTGAATCCAGTCGGTACCTCGAAGAGCTGCACACCATTCTTCTCACACATCGGTACGACCATATTTGTAGAGACAATCGTCTTGACGAGCATACCCTTATCTCCACCAGACCTGACGTACTCGTCTATGAGCATATCACTCAATAATACGCCAACTTGGTTACCAGTAAGCCTTTGCCCTTTGAACACAACGCCGACACGATCAGCATCCGGGTCTGTAGCAAGGCCAAGTGGTACATCATATCGCTTCATGTACTCTTTTAACAACACCAGTGCACGTTCATCCTCTGGATTTGGCGTTTTCACAGTTGGAAAATTGCCATCTTGTACCATCTGCTCACTTACCTCAATTACCTCTGCACCAAGCTTTCTCAGAAGCACCGGAACGAACTTCGCACCAGTACCATGGAGTGGCGAATAGACAATTCTCAACCCATTGAGTGAAAAGCTCGAAGACGGGTCAACCACCTTTGCGACATCATCTATGTATTCTTCCAAAACACTTCTTGGGACAATATTGCATTTTTCCATGGCAGTTATCGGTTCATTCCAAGCCTTTTCAACAAGCTTTGTAAGTTCGTCAGTTACCTCCGGTACCGCTTGGACACCATTCGATGTATACACCTTGTAGCCATTGTATTCAGGTGGATTGTGACTTGCCGTAATCACTATGCCAATATCCATTCCAAGTTTTCTCACACCGTAAGAGAGCACAGGCGTTGGTACAGGCTCTCCAAAGACCCAGACATCCATGTCCTCACCTGCAAAAACGGATGCAGTGAGTTTTGCAAATCTTTCTGAATTGTTTCTTGTATCGTATGCAATGAGTACTCGCTTCAGACCATTCATCTTCATGTACTCTGCAACACCCTTCGTTGTTACCGAAACGGTCTTATCATCAAATTCCCCTTCTTTCATCACACCTCTTATACCACCAGTACCAAACATAATCATACGTATTCCTCCCTTCTCAACGATTCAGTCAATACGAACAATGATATCACGAATAGGAAATAGAATGTATTCAATACCATCGCAATTTCAGTATTTCTCGAACTCATCAGTCGGAATACAACCGCTGCAAATGTTGTAATTGGTGGTTCTGCAAGCATAAGTGTCGCTGAAGTCTCACCAACCGATATGGCACAAGCATACACAAATGCGCTCAAAAGCTGAGTTTTCATGAGCGGGATAACAACTTTCCACAACACAGACCACATACCTGCACCATCGACCTTTGCAGCATCTATTATCGATTGTGGGATATTCCGCCAGCTCGATTCAATTATACCAAATGTTATCGGAAGTGTAATCAACGTATGAGTCAAAATAATCTTCAAAAGCACTGGAATATCCAACAAAACGTACGAAAATGCGATCGTAACCGAAGAGAGTGCAGCAGGGATGATCACCACGTAACTCAACTTCTTGCCCCTACTCGCATAATAACCTGCCACTAAGTTAATACATATACTCATCAAAGAGGCAGTAACGGAAATTATCACGGTGTAAAATACCATCGACTTGAGCGTTGTACCGGTTAGATACTCTATATCACCTGAGAAAAACTTATTGAAATTCATCATCGAAAAATTCCCGTAATAGTCGAGAAAACCTGAAAGGCCAGAGTACACAACTGGGATGAATATAAGGACGCTGCTAATTGCTATGAACACATATCCCCATTTGGGGAATTTTTCCAAATGCCTGTAGTAATTCCGTTCGTACGTACTTCTTCGAACAGATGTAAGAAGACCAATTATCGAGATAAAAAGCAACTGAAAGAGCATGAGAGAAGAGGCAGCCTTAAAATCGAACGTTATGCGTGAATACATGTATATTGCCACTTCAATCGTCGAGTATTTTATACCGCCCAGTATCATCACAACAGAAAAGCTCGTGAATGTATAGATGTAAGTGAGAAAGAACGCACGCAATATCGAAGGTACAAGCAAGGGAAATTCAACATTCTTCAACAGTTGCCGTCTATCCGCACCATCGATCTTCGCTGCCTCTATGATATGTCCATCCATCCCTTCCCATGCCTCCCCAACAATCCTGATGAAGAGCGGAAAATTGTAAAACACATGACCCAGTAGCACAGCTGTGAACGTGTAAAGAATCTGCGGAGATAGGCCAAACAAGTTCAGAAATTTCATATATATACCATTCTTACCAAACGTGAGGAAAAAACCAATCGACATAGTGATACCGGGCAACACAAAAGGCACACTCGACATCACTCTGAATATTCGTTTGACCGTTGGATGCATACGCGTCCTACCAAGCAAATAAGCACCGGGAAGACCAAGCAGCGCCGTGAGGACCGATGACAACAGCGCTTGAAAGATCGTAAACCTGATCTTCGATGCATTATCGATTATTGCATCCCATGAAAATCCACCAGAAAAATGGAGATTGAATGCAAAAGGAATAACCAACGCCGATATTATAAAGAAGATAGGTAACAATTCATAGAGCTTCATCTTGTATTTCATTCTTTCCTCCAAATGCCTTTCAGATGCCTTTTCAAAACACGATTATTCATTTTCACCATGTCTAATTCTCTTTATCCTTGATAATGTGTGGATACTTTGTTCCAATCCACCTGGCCTGTTGTGTCTAAGCCAAATCTCTTTGTATACGTTGATTACATCATCAAGCTGCTTTTCAAATTCTGCCCACTCATTGTCCGGGATGTTTCTGATATCGTCATATTTTAAGATAAACTCGATAGTTTTCAATCCAAGAAGTGCAAAATCAACGTTATTGAGTACCTGCTCGACTACGTCAGAGAGCGCATCGAAACGCGCCAGTGACTTCACTTGCTTTGCTATTCCATTCACTTCTTCGATGCAACTTTCCACTCTTTGCACGTCTATGCTTGTCTTGTACTGCTTTGCACCATCCGCATAGAGGAACGCATAGAATTGCGGTGTGCCGTTCGGTGTGTAAAAGAGTTTTTCATGCACGTTACCGAGTGCGTACATGCATTCTGATATTGGTTGATCTGTTTGGAAGACGTGCATGTTGAGTGCATGGAGGAATTGTTCTTTCGGCATTTCGGTCACATTCCAACTGAGATGAGCACCGTAGCCAAAGCCAATCCAAGAAAATGGAAGATGCTGCGCGTGTCCGTTGTCTCCCCAGTCGGTTGTGAGGACACCTATTGCACCGTAGCGTTTGCCGTTCGTAACTGCATTTGAGATGTTTGCCATTGCATTGTTACTCCTGCCTACGAATGAATTCCAAGTCGATGTACCAGGACACACGTAGAACGAGTTGCCACTTGCTGAGTACAATCTGCACTTTTCTTCGTATGGATGATCTGCCTCGTATCCCCACACCATCGCTATCATATCCTTCGGTAGTTGAGGGATGAATTGTGGATAGTTCTCTATGATGTCGCCCCAGAACATGACAGTATCTTTGTGACGTTTTGCGAGATTGTAGACTTTCATGAGAAAATCGAAATAGACCTTCCCCTTGCCATAACGCTCGCATAATTCTTTCGATTTGCCCTGTCCCAGATCGATCGTCTCATCACACCCTATGTTCACTTTACTACTCTTGAAGTGTGGTAACAACTCGTCGAGGAGTTTACCAACGAACTCTACAGGCTTTTCATCTACAGGAGATATGGAGAATGGTAACGGAGTCCAACCACCCCAAGGTGAATCAAATCCGTTAGGTGCTTCCGCAAGTGACCTATACTCATCGTGGATGAGCCATTTGTCTAAGTGACCAAACGTGTTCTGGTTTGGTACAAGCTCTATGTACCTCTCAGCGCAGTACGCATCAATTTCCAATATCTCCTCGCTGGTAAACGGTGAATAATCTTTCCACACCTTCTCGTGTTCTCTATATGCAAACGTGTGCTCTATGTACAATTGAATTTGATTTATCTTCAGCTGTGCAAGTGTGTTAATCATATTCTTCATTGTTTCCATCTTTGGAATCCTGTCTCTGCTCACATCTATCAAGATACCCCTATTTGGAAAATCTGGAAAGTCGTCGATATAAAGCCGAGGTAACATTCTTCCATATTGCCTGAGAAGCTGGCGAAACGTTGCACATGCATAAAAAAGACCGGATTCATCGTGTGCAACGAGCACAATGTTATTGCCAATGTATATCCTATAGCCTTGAGGTTGTGGAACTACATCCGGGTTTATGAAGAGCTGAAAAAACTCATTACCTTTGTTGTATGTTGTAACATCGAGTTTTACGTTGTCATGTAGCGTTTCAGCGAGCATTAATTTGAATTGCTTCCCAAATTCATATTTTTTAGTAAATATGACAGCATGTGACGGTATACGAGTTGTACCATCAAAAACATCGATGCGTTTTGGTTGTGGCAATAAAATCGGCATACTCATTTTCCCTACCTCCATTCTAAGCATAAGATGTGGCCTTGCTAGCTTTGAAAGCCTTTTATCTATCAGAATATAAAAATCAAGCATCTTACAAGAATCTTAATCACGAGTTTTGAAAAATTGATGAAGAACTCAAAACAATGATACCATACATCGGTTTTGAAAACCAACACTGAAATCGATAATATACTCATCAACATCATTATGGTAATTAATATCCCTGTTTCAGAGAGTGACGATGATTTTTCAAGTAATTGTTTGTAAAAAATAGATTTGTCTTGTTATCTGCTAATTTTTCTCAATTAGAAGCGTAATTGTCGATAAATGAGATTAACTCAATTTGCATTTTAATCCAAAAAAGTGTATCTTAAACTGTCTTAATATGAAAGATGATTCATATCTAATCTTGTGTTGTGTTCTGGGTATTTGGTTGGGGACAAGTTGTTATTTTGCAGTGTAACATTAACGACATTAATGGAGCAATCGGCTTTCTGATGCACAAGTATAGTCTAAACGTTGTTGGGTTGTTTGAACGCGAAAGTTCATGAATTTGAGTACAAATCTTGTTTAAGAATAGTTTATTTTTCTAAAATAGTGAGAGGTGATTCATTTATCATAATTTTATCATGATTAAAGGAGCGAGTTTGATGGAGAATGTTGGGATAATGGGATTGGGTGTTTACATTCCGGAGAATTTCATTTATGCAGACGAGATAGCAAGAAGAACGAACATTCCACAATGGGTAATTGAAGAGAAGTTTGGTGTGTTGAAAAAGCCTATTCCGGGGCCTCAAGATACAACTAGTTTTATGGGTATCCAAGCTGCAAAAGATGCGATAAACGATGCTGGGATAGATCCAAAGGAGATAGACTTGGTGATATGGAATGGTGCACAGCACAAGGATTATCCATGTTGGTTGGCAAGCTTGAAAGTCGCATATGAGTTAGGTGCGACGAACGCGTGGGGATTCGATTTGGAGGCTATGTGTGGTTCAATGATGGCAGGACTTGAGACTGCAAAGTCACTGATGTTGAAGAATGACAATTTGAATACGGTACTACTTGTAAGTGGATACAGAAATGGGGATTTAATAAACTACTCAGTTCCGGAAACTTCCTTTATGTTTGATTTGGGAGCAGGCGGCGCTGCGATAGTACTGAGAAAGGGTTTGAACAAGAATGTCGTTTTGGAATCTTCTTTCAAGGGCGATGGTTCTTTTTCTGAGCAATGCGTTGTCGAGGTGGGCGGTACGAAGAAGTGGCCGATGGAGCCGGAAGATGTCGAGAAGTACTATTTTACAGTCAGAAATTCTGAAGAATTCAAGAATAACCTAAATCAAAAGACAATGCCAAATTTCTATTGGGTTGTCAGAGACTCACTAAGAAAATCTGGATACAGCCAGGAAGATATAGGTTACCTTGCAATTTTACATTTCAAGAGATCTGCTCACAAAGCAGTACTGCAAGAGCTTGGTCTGAGAGAAGACCAAACTACGTATCTGGAAAATTACGGCCACCTTGGGCAAAACGATCAAGTTTTGTCCATGAAATTGGCATTGGCAGATGGAAAGCTGAAATCTGGTGATGTTGTGGTAATGGTAGGTGCGGGGCTTGGATTTGTTTGGGCAGCAACTACGGTCAAATGGGGCGAGGCTTGAAAATCAGTAATACCAAGAATATAGATAAACAACGACAAGGGAGGAGTTTGGAGATGTGGAAAGAAAAGTATAACGAAAAGCTAAGAACCATGGAAGATGCTATATTAAGCCTGCCGAAGAATGTTTCCGTTGTGGTCAGTATGGCGGCAGCCGAGGCACAAGGATTTTTAAAGAGTGTCCATCAATTCAAGGACCACTTTGAGAAGATAAAGATTATTACTTGCTTGGATACAGGCTATTATGATTTTTTCATGGGAAAAGAATATGAAGATACTTTTCAATTGCATACATGGTTTTTCTCTGACCCAACGAGGGTATATAGATATGATCATGGGATGAAGAATTTGGATTTCATCCCGAATAACTTGCATATGGCCGGAATGGATAAGGCAATGGCGGAAAAGGAAGAGGGAAATACTCTGGTCTTTTGGGGTACTGCAACGCCTATGCAAGAAAGAAGCGGATATTTCAACTTGGGCATTTCGAACGTGTACGAAAAAGACATGGCAGAAAATGCAGATATAGTGGTGATGGAAGTAAACGAAAAGATGCCTTTCGTACATGGTGACACAGAGTGGCATATAGACAACGTGGATATGATTGTAGAATCCAGTTGGGATATTCCAGAAATCCCCATAGCTGAACCAAAAGAGGAAGAACGGCGGATCGCTGAGCATATAGCCGATTTAATACCCGATGGTGCTACATTGCAGATAGGCATAGGTGGAATTCCGAATGCCGTGGCAAAATTGCTTGAACACAAAAAAGACCTTGGAATCCATACGGAGATGCTGACAGAATCGATGATAGACCTCTTTGAAAAGGGCGTCATAACTAACATGAGAAAGACACTTTGGAGAGGGAAATTCATCATAGCATTCGCTTTGGGAACGAAGAGGATGTACGATTTCATAGACAACAATCAAGGAGTCTTTGAACTCAGAGGAAGATATGTGAATGATCCATACGTTGTGGCCCAAAATGACAACATGGTAAGTTTGAATACTGCAATCTCCGTAGATTTAACGGGGCAAGTTGTCTCTGAAGC
>ENA-UOWE01004072-UOWE01004072.1-activated-sludge-metagenome-genome-assembly--contig:-NODE-4072-length-14372-cov-4.486066_pt1 | contig 14372 bp, 14 predicted proteins | sample MGYA00249841_ERZ761562 | MGnify/ENA primary metagenome ERZ761562 (study PRJEB28883, sample SAMN05720200) | activated sludge metagenome | isolation source: Anaerobic digester | place: Japan... | reverse complement strand
TTGTATATTGGTAAATTCGAGCATTTTTCTGAAACATATAAAGGCATTGATACTACATTTACTCTCGATTATTATGTGTTGCCCGAACATTTGGAAAAAACTAAATTGATATTTCAGCAAACGCCGAATATTCTTAAATATTTTGAATCAATATATGGTCCTTATCCTTGGGCACGCGAAGGATTTAAGCTCGTGGGGAGTCCCTACGAAGGAATGGAACATCAAACCGCTATAGCATATGGAACAGGATTTAAAACCCATCATTTAGGCTTTGATTATATTATTTTACATGAATCCGTTCACGAATGGTGGGGTAATTCGATTTCGGTCGATGACTTTTCCGATATTTTTATGCACGAAGGATTTGCTACCTATTCGGAAGCATTGTTTGTAGAACATACTTACGGTGTAAAAGAGGCTGAACGATACATGCTCAAATATGCAGGGTATATCAAAAATAAAAATCCATTGGTTGGTCCACGCAATGTGAACTTTTGGGATTATAAAGATACCGACCCTTATATGAAAGGAGCATGGACATTACACGGATTGCGTTTTGTAATTAATAATGATAGTTTATTTTTCGATATACTTAAAACATATTATAATACTCGCGCATATTCTATAGTAACGGTAAAAGATTTTACCGAATATACAAAACAAAAAACAGGAATGAACCTCGATTGGTATTTTGCACAATATTTATACAAACGCCATATTCCTACTTTAGAATACAAAGCTTCACAACACGAAAATATTGTAAGCATAGAAATGCGTTGGACCAATGTAGGCGATGATTTTAAATTGCCTATACAAATAGATTTGAATGGAGAACCTATTCGTATAGTACCAACAACAACAATACAACGATTTGTTTTTCATAATGTTACCGAAATTCAAATAAATCCGTATAAAGTATATTTTGCAGCAAAAAAAGTTGAATCATTTAAATAATTGTACCCGGTGAATATTCCTATTTCAACACAGATAATTGATAGTGCCCTTACCAGAAATGGTATTAGCGACATAAGCAAAGCGTCGATTCGTCAGATTGCCAAACTCGTTCATGAACTTGAAACCGAAACCGGAGTAGAGTTTGTGAAAATGGAAATGGGTGTTCCTGGTTTAGCACCTGCATCTATTGGAGTAGAAGCGGAAATTGCCGCCTTGCGAAGCGGTGTAGCGTCTATATATCCCAACATTGAAGGTATTCCTGAACTTAAAACAGAGATGGCTCGCTTTGTTAAATCGTTTTTGAATGTTACCGTATCACCACAGTCTTGCGTTCCTACCGTTGGCTCTATGCAAGGTGCATTTGCATGTTTTTTAACGGCATGCAGAAGCAATGCTTCCAAAACGAAATTACTTTGTATAGACCCGGGATTTCCAGTACAAAAACAACAATTACAAATTTTAGGATTAGAGTACCTATCGTTTGATGTATATAAGTATCGTGGAACTGCATTACGACAAAAATTAGAAGAATATTGCAGTACAGGTTCTATTTCTACCATCTTATATTCTTCTCCCAACAATCCTTCATGGATATGTTTTACTAACGAAGAATTGCAAATCATAGCAGATATTGCTAATAAATATGACATTATTGTAATCGAAGATTTAGCCTATTTTGGAATGGATTTTAGAGCCGATTATGGCATTCCGGGGCAAGCACCATATCAACCCACTGTAGCACACTATACCAATAATTACATATTACTTATTTCTGCATCAAAAGCATTTAGTTATGCAGGGCAACGAATAGCAGCATTGGTAGTATCTGATGCTCTAGTACAACGAACATACCCTGATTTGTTGCGATATTTTTCGTCGGCAGAATTTGGCAAGGCGCTGATATTTGGTGCGTTGTACGGATTGTCATCGGGAACAGCACATTCGGTACAGTATGCGTTTGCAGCATTATTACGCGAGGCTAACAATGGAACCTACAATTTTGTAAAGGACGTGCAAGAATACGGCAGAAGAGCAAAAGCTATGAAAGAATTGTTTACCAAACATGGCTTTTCGATAGTATATGACACCGATATAGATAAACCTATAGCCGATGGATTTTATTTTACTATTTCGTATAAAGGATTGAAAGGTAGTGAATTATTATATAAACTTTTACACTTTGGAATTAGTGCAATTACATTAGACATTACCGGAAGCGAACGTATCGAAGGATTACGAGCGTGTACTTCGCAAATTGGCGAAAAACAATTGTTGTATTTACAACAACGATTACCTATTTTTAATACAAATTATTAATTTTTAGCATATTATGGCAAACAAACGTACATTTAAAAAAGAAGTAACATTATTACTTGAATTATTATTCGAAGAGTGTTTATTTACCCGTGAATTTAATCCCTCAAAATCAAAAGAAATTGATGAATTGCTCGATCAAGCAGTAAATTTATATACGCTTACCATGTCGGCTCGCAAAACAGAAGCTAAGCTTTCGTATAAAGAATTTTATACATCGTTGCAAGAAGTGTATTATACAAAAATTCTTGATATACTCAATTCATTAGAAGGATTGCGTAAATAAGAGTAGCTGTATGCTTTCCCAATTCCACCCACAGAGAGTTTGTAAGTATTGTCCTCGATGTGGAAGTGCACAATATAATCCACATTCGTCCAAATCACAAAAATGCGACGAATGCGGATTTGTATTTTATACCAATGCAGCTGGTGCTGTTGCTGCTATTATTACCAACACCAAAGGTGAAATATTACTAACTACTCGTGCTTTTGAGCCGGGTAAAGGCTTATTGGATTTGCCAGGTGGCTTTATTGACCCGGGTGAGTCAGTTGAACAAGCATTACATCGCGAAATTAGCGAAGAACTTAATATTCAAATTGTTTCTGCACAGTATTTTGGTTCGTTTCCAAACGAGTATGTGTATGGCGGAATTTTGTATTATACCATAGATCTTGTATATGAATGTACAATTGCCGATATGTCTACCATACAAGCAGCCGACGATGTATCGGGCTTTGGGTTTTATAAACCTTCGGTAGAAATTATTGAGCAAATTGGATTACATTCAATCAAAAAAATAATTGCGGCGTATTACGAAAAATATAACCAGTTGTAATTTAAGATATTACGTAACGCAAAAATTGTGTTGTAAGCTCGTAAAAGAAAACATGCGTTCACACACAAAAAATACTGATACATTTTATTAAAAAAATATAGAATCAGCTTTCAAATGATTTTGTAAATTATAATTTTTACATAAATTTGTACCCACTAAAAAATATTGTTTAATTAATTATTTTATAAATATTACTATTATGGCTATTAAAATTGGTATTAACGGATTTGGACGTATTGGACGTTTTGTTTTCCGTCAAGCTATTGCAAAAGGAACTGTTGAAGTTGTAGCAATTAACGACCTTATTGATGTTGATTACATGGCATACATGTTAAAATACGATTCAACTCATGGTCAATTCAAAGGAACTGTTGAAGTAAAAGACGGTAAATTAATCGTAAACGGTAAAACTATCCGTGTAACTGCCGAAAGAAATCCAGCTGATATTAACTGGGGTGCTGTAGGTGCTGACTATGTTGTAGAATCTACTGGTTTATTCTTAGAAAAAGCAAAAGCTCAAGGTCATATCGATGGTGGTGCGAAAAAAGTAATTTTATCAGCTCCGTCTAAAGATGATACTCCAATGTTTGTAATGGGTGTAAACCACAAAACATATACAAAAGACATGAACTTTGTATCTAATGCATCATGTACTACAAACTGTTTAGCTCCTATTGCAAAAGTTCTTAACGATAATTGGGGAATTGTAGAAGGTCTTATGACTACAGTACATGCTACTACTGCAACTCAAAAAACTGTTGACGGTCCATCTGCAAAAGATTGGAGAGGCGGTCGTGGTGCAGGACAAAATATTATTCCTTCATCTACTGGAGCTGCAAAAGCTGTAGGTGTTGTAATTCCTGAACTTAAAGGTAAATTAACTGGTATGGCATTCCGTGTTCCAACTCCAGACGTTTCTGTAGTTGACTTAACTTGTCGTTTGGCAAAACCTGCTAAATATGCTGAAATTTGTGCTGCTATGAAAGCTGCATCTGAAGGCGAATTAAAAGGAATTCTTGGATATACAGAAGATGAAGTTGTTTCTAACGACTTTATTGGTGATACTCGCACTTCTATTTTCGATGCAAAAGCAGGTATTCAATTATCAGATACTTTCGTGAAAGTTGTATCTTGGTATGATAACGAAATGGGTTACTCTGCAAAAGTATGTGAATTGATAGAATATATGGATTCTGTAAAATAAGCATTTGATTTTTTATACATATAATAAAAAGGCTATTCGATTATCGAGTAGCCTTTTTTTTTAGATACACTTTCCGAAATTTAAAATGCTCATCAGTTTGTCCCGATGTATTGGGAGGGTAACCCCAAATAATTCATACTGGTGTCGATGTAATCGGTAAAATTTTGTGCCAATGCACCTCCTAATGATTAATTTGGGATAAAAAAATGAAATTTATATCGAACAACAATGAATATAATTATATTTTTGCATCTGATTATATTAAAACATAAAATGTATGGATTTTAAAATTGCAAATATTCAATTAGCTGAGTGGGGACGCAAAGAGCTTGATTTGGCTGAAATTGAAATGCCGGGATTAATGGCATTACGTGAAGAGTATAAAGGAAAAAAACCTTTGGCAGGCGCCAAAATTATGGGTTCGTTACATATGACTGTTCAAACAGCTATTCTTATTGAAACATTGGTAGAATTAGGAGCTGATGTTCGATGGGTTTCTTGTAATATATTTTCGACACAAGACCATGCTGCGGCTGCTGTAGTTGTGGGTAAACAAGGTACTATTGATAATCCTAAAGGAACACCGGTGTTTGCATGGAAAGGCGAAACGTTAGAAGAATATTGGTGGTGTACCGAACAAGCTCTTAATTGGCCTGATGGAAGCGGTCCTACTTTAATACTTGATGATGGGGGAGATGCTACTATGCTCGTAGTTAAAGGTGCTCAATTCGAAGCAGCCGGTAAAGTTCCTGAATTTAACTCTACAGTAGATTCTGAAGAATGGGGTGTTTTTCTTGCATTGTGCAACAAGGTTATGAAACAAGATCCAAAACATTGGAGCAAAAAATTACAACATATTCGTGGAGTATCGGAAGAAACTACTACCGGAGTCCACCGATTATATCAAATGGCAGAGCAAGGTCTATTACCATTTCCTGCAATAAATGTTAACGATTCTGTTACCAAATCAAAATTCGATAATTTATATGGCTGTCGCCACTCCTTAACCGACGGAATTATGCGTGCATCTGATGTGATGCTTGCAGGTAAAGTTGCTGTAGTATGTGGGTATGGTGATGTAGGTAAAGGTTGTGCTCAATCGCTCAAAGGACAGGGTGCTCGTGTAATTATTACCGAAATAGATCCTATTTGTGCATTACAAGCTGCAATGGAGGGATATCAAGTATTAACAATAGAAGATACGCTTGAATATGCCGATATATTTGTAACAACTACAGGGAATAAAGATATTATTACTGCAGAACATATGAAACGTATGAAAAATATGGCTATAGTTGGTAATATTGGTCATTTCGATAATGAAATACAAATGGCAGAATTGGCAAAAGTGCCGGGTATTGTAAAAACAAATATAAAACCGCAATACGATAAATGGACTTTTTCTGATGGTCATAGTGTTCTAATACTTGCAGAAGGTCGTTTATTGAATTTAGGTTGTGCTACGGGGCATCCAAGTTTTGTAATGTCTGCTTCGTTTACTAATCAAGTATTGGCACAAATAGAATTGCATACACACCAAGGTAAATATGCAAATCAAGTATACACCTTGCCTAAATTCCTTGATGAAAAAGTAGCTCGTTTACATCTCGATAAATTAGGTGTTAAACTTACTAAATTATCGCAACAACAAGCCGATTATTTAGGTGTTCCTATTGATGGGCCGTATAAAGCTGATCATTATCGTTATTAATTGATAATACATAACGTAGAATTGGCGTTAAATATAAAAAAAGGCTGTTGATTTTCTTCAACAGCCTTTTTTATTTAAAAAAATTTTAAATTATCCTTTCAATGCATTAGCACCACTTACAATTTCGAGAATTTCATTGGTAATCGATGCTTGCCGTGCTTTGTTATAATCAATACGAAGTGATTTAAGCATTTCGCCGGCATTGTCAGTTGCTTTGTGCATAGCAGTCATTCGAGCACCATGTTCCGAAGCGAATGAATCGAGCAATGCACTAAAAAATTGAATTTTCAACGAACGTGGAATTAATTCACTGATAATGTATTCTTTGTCCGGTTCGAAAATATAATCGTAATTGAATTTTTTTACGCCTTGTAACGTATCTTGTTCCGGAGCTTCTATGGGTAAAAATTGCGTGTTGGTAATAACTTGTGTTGCTGCATTTTTAAAGCTATTATACAATAAAATTACTCTATCGTATGCGCCATCGGCAAATTCACTCATTATGGTTGTAGACAGTTTTGATACATTGTCATACGATAAATTATCGTAAATATCTACAAATGATTTGGTTGGTTCGTAGCCTTTGGATTTCAACATATCACGAACTTTTTTTCCAACAGTATAAATATGAACTTGATTTTTTGCAAATTGTGTTGCAAATTCTTGTTGAATAAGTGCAATAGTAGCTTTACCTATATTAGAATTGAAACCGCCACACAAACCGCCATTCGATGCTATAGCTACTATCAATATTCGTTGTGCAGGACGCACTTTTGCATACACATTGTCTTGATTTGCATCGGAGTCGGCACTCACATTTACCAAAATTTCCTGCAATTTTTCGGAATACGGACGCATTTGTTGCACTGCTTGTTGAGCTTTACGTAATTTAGCAGCCGATACCATTTTCATGGCACTAGTAATTTTCTGAGTATTATTTACCGATGCTATTCGTGTACGTATTTCTTTTATACCTGCCATACAATGTTACTATTAATGTATTTATTATCTGTATTTTGCTGAAATTTCTTTTGTAGCAGCATCAAGAACTTGCGTTACTTCATCGGTGAAAACACCTTCGGCAATTTTTGTAAGTACATCTTTATGTTTCAATTCCAAATATTCAATATAATCTTTTTCGAATTCGCGAACTTTTTGAATAGGAACTTGTTGCAATGCACCTTTGGTTCCACAATAAATTATTGCCACCTGATGTTGCACAGGTACCGGAGAATATTGTCCTTGTTTAAGAATTTCAACATTTCGTCGTCCTTTGTCGAGAACCGCCATTGTAGCAGCATCTAAGTCTGAACCGAATTTTGAAAATGCTTCAAGTTCACGAAATTGTGCTTGGTCAACACGCAGAGTTCCCGCAACACGTTTCATAGATTTAATTTGAGCACTTCCACCCACACGCGATACCGAAATACCCACGTTGATTGCAGGACGAATACCTGAATTGAAAAGACTTGATTCCAAGAAGATTTGTCCGTCGGTAATAGATATTACGTTAGTTGGAATATATGCCGATACGTCACCTTCTTGAGTTTCAATGATAGGAAGAGCAGTTAAAGAACCTCCACCTTTAATTTTACCTTTCAGTGATGGTGGCACATCGTTCATTTGTTGAGCAACTTCATCAGACGCAATGATTTTTGCCGCACGTTCCAGTAAGCGTGAATGAAGGTAAAACACATCACCCGGATATGCTTCACGTCCCGGTGGACGACGAAGCAAAAGTGACACTTCGCGATACGAAACTGCTTGTTTCGATAAATCATCATATACTATAAGAGCAGCTCGTCCTGTATCGCGGAAATATTCACCAATAGCACAACCTGCAAATGGTGCGTAAAATTGCAATGCGGCAGGATCAGAAGCTGTTGAAGATACGATTACTGTATATGCTAATGCTCCATATTTTTCTAAAGTTTTCGCAATATTTGCTACAGTAGAACCTTTTTGTCCAATTGCCACATATATACAATATACAGGTTTACCTTTATCGTAAAATTCTTTTTGATTGATGATGGTATCTATGGCAATAGCGGTTTTACCTGTCTGACGGTCGCCAATAATTAATTCTCGTTGTCCGCGTCCAATAGGTATCATAGCATCTATTGCTTTTATTCCTGTTTGTAATGGCTCATTTACAGGTTGACGAAACAATACACCCGGAGCTTTTCGTTCGAGCGGCATTTCGAGCAATTCACCCGTAAGAGGACCTTTACCGTCAATAGCCTCGCCAATAGTATTAATTACCCTACCTAGTAATCCTTCGCCTACATTGATAGAAGCAATTTTTTTGGTACGTTTTACAACATCACCTTCTTTAATTCCTTCGGTTTGACCTAAAAGTACAGCCCCTACATTATCTTCTTCGAGATTAAGTACTATACCTTTAGTGCCATTTGCAAATTCTATCATTTCATTTGCTTGCACATTGGTTAAACCATGAATACGAGCAATGCTGTCACCTACTTGTAGTACGGTACCTACTTCTTCCAACTCGGCTTCAGATTTATAGCCTTGGAGTTGTTTTTTCAAAATTTCCGAAACTTCTGCCGGTTTAATATCTGCCATATATTGTACTTTTTATTAAAATTTCGTTATTAATTTGATTGTAATAGTTCGTGTTTGAGAGCTTGTATTTTAGTTTTTATACTAGCGTCGTATTGTAAATCATCTATGCGTATAATAAATCCGCCTAGTAGAGAATTGTCTGTTTTTTCGAGTAATTCAACTTTAGTAGAATATGTTTGTTCTACAAATGTGGTAATTGTTTTTTTCTGTGTTGCTGAAAATCCGATAGCAGATGTAAGTGTAACAGACGTAATTCCTGAATTTTTTCTGTACATTTCTAAGAAATTACGAAGCATATCTTCAATATATAATTCACGTTTATTTGCAATTACCATGTGAATAAATTGAATTGTATCGTTTGAAACTTTCTTTGAAAGGAGCTTTTCTACAAATAATTTTTTATCGCTCGGCTTTACTATAGGATTAAGAATAAAATCGCGTAATTCTTTAACTTCGGAGAACGATGTTGCAAGCATTTTTGCATCATCTACTAATGTTGGTATGCTGTTTTTTTCTACACCAAATTGGTATAATGCTTTAGCGTAACGTACAGATATTTTACTTTGATTCATGCTGCGAATTTCTTTTAATCGGTACTTAATTTAAAGTAAGTTTGTCGAGAGAATTAGTAATAATTTCTTCTGAAGCTTTTTTGTTTTCGAGTTCTTTGGCAAGAATTTTTTCTGCTATTTCTATCGAAATTTCAGCAACTTGTGTTTTAAGCTCCTGAATCGCATTCTTTTTCTCATTCTCTATGGCTTGTTTTGCAGCTTGAAGAATTTTTTGCGATTCGTCGCTTGCTTCTTTTTTTGCTTGTGTTATGAGCTGATCTTTCATTTCGCGTGCTTCTTTGAGTAAAGCATCGCGTTCGCGACGAGCTTCGGCAATGATTTTCTCATTATCAGCCTGCAATTGTTTCATTTCTTCTTTGGTTGTTTCTGCCAATTTAAGCGCATCTTCAATAGATTTGTTTCGTGCATTTACAGCACCTATTATAGGTTTCCATGCAAATTTTCCGAGCAAAAACATCAATAACACAAATGTTATTGTTGTCCAAAAAACTAATCCAAAACCGGGTGTAACTAAATCCATATGTATATTTTTTTAAAAAATAATAACCTTTAAAAAATGTTTGGTAGCACCAACCGTACTACCAAACAATATTAATTACTTGCTAATTAATGCTACCACAACGGCAAATAACGCAACCCCTTCAACAAGTGCAGCTGCAATAAGCATTGCAGTTTGAATTTTGTTGTACGCTTCGGGTTGACGAGCAATTGCTTCCATTGCAGAACCACCAATTTTACCAATACCAATACCGGCACCAATTACTGCTAATCCGGCACCAATTCCGGCTAGAGGTACTAATGAGATTGCTTCTTCCATGAGAATGAATATTTAAATATTAAACAATAATTACATTATTAATGATGATGTTCTTGCACTGCCAATCCAATAAACAATGCCGACAACATAGTAAATATATATGCTTGCAGAGCTGCTACAAACAACTCAAGTACATCCATAAACAACACAAATGCAACCGAAACAGGTGCAATTGCAAGTGTTTGAAATACAAAAATCAACGACACCAAACTCAACACTACGATGTGTCCCGCAGTAATATTTGCAAACAAACGTATCATCAACGCAAATGGTTTTGCTATTATTCCAATGAGTTCTACTACTATCATAATTGGCAATAACCATAGAGGCAATCCCGGCATTGCAAATATATGTTTCCAATAATCTTTGTTCCCACTTACATTTGTTATAATAAGAGTGAACAAAGCCAAGACAAACGTTACAGCAATATTACCGGTAACATTTGCACTTCCGGGAAAAAACGGAATTAATCCCATCATATTCAAAATCCAAATAAAGAAGAACACTGTAAGCAAATACGGTAAAAACCGCGCATGCTTTTTCTCGCCAATATTCGGAATTACAATATCATCTTTTACAAACAAAATAATTGGCTCCAAAAATCCTTGTAAGCCTTTTGGTGCCAAACCAGGACGACGTTTATACGCTTTGGCACACGACATAAATATCAAAATCATAAGTAATGCAGCCAAAAATAAGGTGCTTACATTTTTAGTAATAGACAAATCAAGAGGTGTGTTATTTATAATATTCCCTTTATCATCATAGGTAAGATTACCTTGCGCATCTGCATAATAAATTTTTTGCTCGTGCATTACATAGGTATATTTTCCTTTTGTTACTGGGCTATGTCCGTGATGAAATTCACTCGACATAAATGTAGTGATAGAAAATGGATTAGTATTAATAAGTATTATAGGTAACGGAAACGAAACTGCATGAACAGTTCCATCTGCATCTGTAACATCCCATAAATGCCAATCATGATTGTCACTAATATGATCAAATATAGCTTTGTTTACATCAACTTTTTCAGAGTTGGAATGATTTGCTTGTGCATTAACATGCTCCGAAGCAATTGAGAATAATGATAAAAGAAGTAAAACACTAACTGCAAAAAAACTCCTTTTAATCGTATTATATGCCATAATTCAAAAACTTTTGATTATATACTTCTTTACATCATACAAAATTAATTATTTTTTTGAGATACACTATTTTTTTTAATTTTTTTTCAAAAAAGAGTGTAAAATATATATGTGTATATAGCAAATAGTTCTAAACCAATCAAATGAAAATTCTCCGTGTGTGTTTAAGGCTTGCAATTATTGGAGTGTTTGGCAATAAATAGTAATTCAAATATTGTGTAAATTGAAAATAAAACAATAATTACAAGTGAAATTGCTCTTTGTTGTTCGGTATTATAAATTAAAAATATAAGTGAAATTATAAGATATAATAAAAACTTAGCAGTACGAATTGCCATCATTTTAAATAATTTAGATTTTGAATCGCCAGTATGAAATCTATGCAATACAATTTCAAATAATCCCTGGATTATGGCAAAACAAATAATAAGAAATAATCCGTTTGATAGTCGTAATTCAAGCAATTTATATTGTATAAGTATGTGCATAGTAAGAATTAAACTAATACATAGAGTTCCATGAATTGCTATTCGTTGTATATAATGTGGCATATTTTTTTGTGCAAACATACAAAAAGTGTATGGGGCATTTGGTACATGTATGTTAAATTTCTATAATTTTTTACGTAAATTTAAACAGTTTCTTAGTATTTGTAATGCATAATTGAATATTGCAAAGTAGATCCTTGAACATATAATTTTTTATAATTTGTTTTTTTTATCAAACAATACTCTCTATTTTTATACAAAATTTTATTTATGTTGATTTTTAAAACAAATCAAAACAGTACTTCAAGTATTATACATAAACCTATTTTATGAGTTTTTATAATTTTTTCTATTATATAGGTCGATATTTTATACTTATGCGAAGGGTAGTATCAAAACCCGACGATTCAAAACAGTATTTCGCTAATGTTTCACGCGAAATAGTTGTTATTGGGTACAATTCTATTTCAATTGTAGCTATTATATCATTTTTTATGGGTGCTGTATTAACACTCCAAACAGCATATAATATGACCAACCCTTTATATCCTGATTATTTAATAGGTTTAGGAACCAGAGATAGTATTTTTTTGGAATTTTCTTCAACTATTGTAGGATTAATATTGGCTGGAAAAGTAGGCTCTAATATAGCTTCGGAAATAGGTACAATGCGTGTAACTCAACAAATTGATGCTTTAGAAATTATGGGTGTAAATTCTGCAAATTTTCTTATTTTGCCAAAAATTACTGCTGCTATTTGCACATTTCCTGTTCTTTGTATTGTTAGTATGATTGTAGGTATAAGTGGTGGTTGGGCTGCCGGCGAATTAAGCGGTGAAGTGCCTACAAGTCAGTTTGTATATGGTATTCAATATATGTTTATTCCTTATTATATATTGTATAGTTTAATTAAAATTACTGTTTTTGGTGTTATTATTACTTCTATATCTAGTTATTTTGGATATTTTACCGATGGAGGAGCTTTAGAAGTTGGTCGTTCGAGTACCAAAGCTGTTGTTAATAGCACACTGGTAATTTTAATTTTTAATTTAATTCTTACCTCTGTATTATTATAGTATGATAGAAGTGCAGCACATATCAAAATCTTTTAAAGATGTAAAAGTTCTTGACGATATTTGTGCAATATTTCAAGAAGGAAAAGTAAATTTTACTATTGGTAAAAGTGGTTCGGGTAAAACAGTTCTCTTAAAATCAATTGTAGGATTACATGAAATTGACGAAGGGAAAATATTGTTTCATAATCGCGATTTTACGCATATGGATTTGAAACAGAGAAAAGAAATTCGTAAAGAAATAGGTATGGTATTTCAAGGTGGTGCATTATTCGACTCAGCTACATTAGAAGAGAATGTTATGTTTCCACTTAAAATGTTTTCGTCTATGACATACGACGAGTGTAGAGAACGTGCAAATTTTTGTTTACAACGTGTTCAGGTAATTAACAAAAATCATTTATATCCGGCTGAAATTAGTGGTGGTATGCAAAAACGAGTCGCTATAGCTCGAGCTATTGCTCTAAACCCCAAATATTTGTTTTGTGATGAGCCAAATTCAGGCTTAGATCCTATTACGTCTATAGTAATAGATAATTTAATTAAGGAAATTATTTTAGAATTCAATATTACTGCTGTAATTAATACACACGATATGAATTCGGTTATGGAAATTGCCGATAATATAATATTTATTAATCAAGGTAAAAAGTGGTGGCAAGGCAACAAAGAAGAGATTTGGCGAACTGATAATGCCGAATTAAATGATTTAATTTTTGCTTCGGAACTGACTAAAAAACTTAAAAAATTTTATATCTAAGCCTATGAAAACGTTTTTAACCACACTGGTTGTAGTTTTTCTATTAGTTTTTACGGGGGTATCTCAAACTATTACTACATACAATGGCTTACCTGCCGAGGCGAAATATATAGTGTTTAAATATAAATCGCAATTAAAATCAATGCAGCCTGCTCAAGATATGCACATGCAGATGTTTCAAACGTTTTTGAATACTATAGGTGCCAGTGTTCCTCAACAAAAGTTTCCCAAGGCAATTATGCCCGAAAATTGCGAAAAATGTGTAGATATGACTCGTATTTATGATTTATATTATACAAAAGATGTTTCGTTAGAATATGTGATTTCATTTATGCGTTCTATGCCCTTTATAGAATATGCCGAACCTAATTATATTCACGAATTATTATATATTCCAAACGACCCCGAAGTGCCTTTTATGTATCATCTTAATACTTGTTACATTTACGATGCATGGAGTATACATCAGGGTGACACAAATACTGTTGTTGCTGTGGTTGATGCAGGTGTAGCTGTGGCTCATACCGATTTGGTTAATCAAATTAAGTATAATTACGGAGACCCTATTAATGGATTTGATGATGATTTTGACGGATATCTTGATAATTTTCGAGGATGGGATTTTGCCGAAAAAGATAATAATCCCGATATAGGCGTATCTGACCATGGGACTTGGGTTGCAGGTATATCGAGTGCCGAGGTTAATAATGCATTTGCTACGGCCGGTGCAGGGTTTAAATGTAAATTTTTACCTGTTAAAGTGGCAACCGATACCGGTATTATAGTTCGTGGATACGAAGGTATTGTATATGCAGCTATTCAAGGTGCACATATAATTAATTGTTCGTGGGGGAGTGCCGGTTCGTATACTAAGTACGGACAAGATGTTATAAATTTTGCTACATTCAACTG
>ENA-UOWE01004059-UOWE01004059.1-activated-sludge-metagenome-genome-assembly--contig:-NODE-4059-length-14396-cov-4.648839_pt1 | contig 14396 bp, 10 predicted proteins | sample MGYA00249841_ERZ761562 | MGnify/ENA primary metagenome ERZ761562 (study PRJEB28883, sample SAMN05720200) | activated sludge metagenome | isolation source: Anaerobic digester | place: Japan... | reverse complement strand
CGTTCGCGCTGTACCAGACCGCGAGCTTCATCTCGCGGGCGAAGGCCTTCATCTCATCGATGCTCTTGACGTCGGCTTTCGCGAAGTCGAAGCCGTCGATGATGACCGCTTCCGGCTTCGCGCCGCCCTCGGCGAGCGCCTTGATCGTGCGGGCGACCTGGGAGGTCTTAACCGAGTCCTGGTTAAAGTTCAGGACGATGCGGTTCCGGATCAGGTCGGACTTCACGTCCGCGGCCTTGTCGAGGTTCTTCTTCTTCGCGAGCTCGTTGAAGATGTCCTCGTACCAGGTCATCACGTGGTTCGCTTGCTGGTTAAAGGAAACGTGAACGACAGAACTGCCCTGGAGGAGCTTGTCGATGCCGAGCTGGACGAGGATGGAGGTCTTTCCAAGACCCTTCTTCGAGGCGATGACCCCGATCTCGCCGGGCTTCACGCCGCCGCCCAGGGCCTTCTCGAAATTCCGGACCGGGCTTCGCTCAATAAGATCCTGCTTTACCATCGATGACTCCTTACTTCTGTTCTGCCTTGCGCTTCGCCTCGTATTCCTTGATCAGGGTTTCGGCGACGCTGTTCGGTACCTTGCCGTACTTGGCAAACTCCATCGAATACTCGGCCTTTCCCTGCGTCGAGGAACGGAGGATGGTCGAGAAGCCGAACATCTCGCTTAGGGGCACCTCGGCGTCGACGCGTGTGAAGGCTTCGTCCTCGGTGGACGAGAGGATTATACCACGGCGCTGGTTGATCAGTCCAAAGATATTTCCCTGGAATTCCTGCGGCCCCTCGATCGAGACCTTCATGATCGGCTCGAGGATGGCGGGCTTCGCCTTGAGGTAGGCGTCGCGGAAGGCGCCGATCGAGGCGATCTGGAAGGCGATGTCCGAGGAGTCGACCGGGTGGAACTGTCCGTCGTTGATCGTGCAGCGGACGCCGACGACGGGGAAGCCGATCAGCGCGCCCTTCTTCAGCGCTTCCTTGAAGCCCTTGTCGCACGAGGGGATGAACTCGTTCGGGATCGCGCCGCCCTTGATGGCGTCGACGAACTCGTAGTCGGCCTCGATCGGCTCCATGAAGCCGGCGACGCGCGCGTACTGGCCGGAACCGCCGGTCTGCTTCTTGTGGGTGTAGTTGAAGTCGCCGCGCTGGGTGATCGCCTCGCGGTACGCGACCTGGGGCTTTCCGGTCTCGACCTCGCAGTTGTATTCGCGCTTCATGCGCTCGACGTAGACTTCGAGATGGAGCTCGCCCATTCCCTGGATGATCGTTTGGTTCGATTCCGGGTCGACGAAGCAGTGGAAGGTCGGGTCTTCCTTGGTGAAGCGGTTGAGCGCCTTCGCCATCTGGTCAGAGGACTTCTTGTCCTTCGGGGTGATCGAGAGGTCGATAACCGGGTTCGGGACGAACATCGAGCTCATCGCGTAGTTGAGGCCGCCGCCGCAGAAGGTGTCGCCCGAGGCGCATTCGATGCCGAAGAGGGCGACGATGTCGCCGGGGACGCCCTCGTTGATGTCTTCCATCGACGAGGAGTGCATGCGCACGAGGCGGCCGACCTTAAAGCGCTTGCGGGCGCGGGTGTTGTAGAGCTCGTCGCCCTTCTTGATCGCGCCCTGGTAGATACGGACGTAGGTCAGCTGGCCGTACTTGCCGTCCTCGAGCTTAAAGCCGAGGGCGACGGTCGGTGACTTCTCGTCGCAGGAGAGGACGACCTGCTCCTCGTTCTTGTCGAGGTCGAGGGCGATGTTCTTGACCTCGGTCGGGTCGGGAAGGTAGCGGGTGACGCCGTCGAGAAGGCTCTGGATACCCTTGTTCTTGTAGGCGGAGCCGAGGAAGACGGGAACGAGCTGCTCGGCAAGGGTTCCCTTGCGGACCGCGGCGTGGATCATCTCCTCGGTCTCGGCTCCCTCGAGGTAGGCTTCGGCGAGCTCGTCGGAGAACATCGAGGCGGCGTCGAGGAGTTCCTCGCGGTATTTCTTCGCGTCTGCCTGGAGGTGGGCCGGGATCTCGGCGAGGCGGATATCGGTGCCGCTTTCGCCCTCGAAGTAAACGGCCTTCATGGTCACGAGGTCGATGACGCCCTCGAGCTTGTCCTCGAGGCCGATCGGGAGCTGCATCATGTAGGCGTTAAGGCCCAGCTTCTCGCGAAGCTGCATGCGGACCTTCAGCGGGTTGGCCCCGGTGCGGTCGCACTTGTTGACGAAGGCGATGCGCGGGACGTGGTAGCGCTTCAACTGGCGGTCGACGGTGATCGACTGCGACTGGACGCCGCCGACCGAGCAGAGGACCAGGATGGCGCCGTCGAGGACGCGGAGCGACCGCTCGACCTCGATGGTGAAGTCGACGTGGCCGGGCGTGTCGATGACGTTGATCGTGTAGTCCTTCCACTGAACCTGGGTCGCGGCCGACTGGATAGTGATCCCTCGCTCGCGCTCGAGCTCCATGTTGTCCATAACCGCGCCGACCCCGTCTTTACCGCGGACTTCGTGGATCGCGTGGATCTTGTTGCAGTAAAAAAGGATTCGTTCCGAGAGGGTGGTCTTTCCCGAGTCGATGTGGGCGCTGATACCGATATTCCGCATCTTGGAAATATCAAAGGCCATAGTCCTGTACCTCACTCATTATTGATTTTGCGAAAAACGCAAATGTTTTCATAAACATGCAAGCTTATGCATTATATCGAAAACATTAACGCGTTTCAAGTACGGCTAGGGAAGGGACAGGGAGACCGTCGCGGATAGGAGGGGAAGGCGTGGCTGGGCTGTCGCCCGCGGGGAATCGACGGTCACCGCGAGGCAAGGGCGGCCCTTCCCGAGGGAGAGTCTGGCACGGGCGCCGCAGCGCGGCTCGAGCGATCGCTCGGCGCTTGGTCGATGGCGAAGGCCGGCGAGGAGCGCCCAGTCGAGGCTGGAGAAAGACGAGCGTATCCCGACGCCGAGGTCGGTTTCGGTGGGCGTCGTCCCGTCGGCTTCGCTTCGGGCCGAAATCTCGACGCTGGCGCGCCTCAATTTGCGCGAAAGAAAAGCGCTTGCTTTGGCTCGAGGGGACATGCAGCGGTCTTCCCACTCGGCGCGGATGGACGCGTTCGCCTTCCAGCGGGGCATGCCCCGAAGGGCGACGGCGACGGTGGCTCGAAGGCGTTCGCGTTCCGGGTCGCCAAAGCCCTCGCCAGCGCGTCGATCGCCTGAAAAGGCGACGCCGAAGACGGCGTGGGCAAAGCCCGTCGAGGCGGTAAGGTACCAGCGGCGGGAGAGGTCGATGGCCGTTCCCGTCAGGGGTTCGAAACCCGAATCCGCGGCGAAAAACCCTGCCGAGACGCTCCACGCCTTCCGTTCGACGGTCCATTCGGTACGAAGCGAGAAGAGCGGGACTCGGAAAGGGGAGAAAGAAGCAAGAAACGTCGTGTTTTCCCGGACAGGGCCCCACGCGGCGTCGGCCTCGATCCCGCCGACCAAGATGCGTCCTTCGGGAAGGGCCGGCCGTCCCGCGAACCAGGGATCTGCGGGGCCACAACCGGGCGCCCGGTCGGTCCACCCCGCGAGGAGGCCAATACGGGCCGAGGGGCGTCGCGCGCCGTCGCCCGCCTCGCTCGTTCGAACGAGCGAGACCCACCCTCGCTGGCGGTCTGCCCAGGAGGCGGCGAGGGCAAGGCCCCAGTTCCCGAACCGTGCCTCGATTCCGGCGTTTTTGACCGCCAGGCCCGCGCCGCGCGCGAGCGTCGCCCCTGGCGCGATGCCCTCCGCCTCTCGAAACGGGCCCGCGAGGGGGAAGGACGGATTGAGGGCTCGGCCCGCAAGCCCACGTGCGCGAAGGGCGCCGAGGAAAAGGGCAACGCCGCCGATTGGGACGAACTTGAGGCTCGCCGTGTTGAGCCCGTATTCCCCTCCCGCGTCTCGCTCAACCGAGACGGCACCCTCGCCCAGGTCGCCGCGGGCGGACGCGTTCGCCTCGAAGGCCGGGATCTCGTCCCAGGGCGCCGTCACCTCAAGGGAAAGGGAGATCCCTTCTGCCGAGAGGGACGCGCCAAAGCGCGTCGCGGCGGATAAAAAAAAGGCGATCCCGAGGGGGATCGCCTTTCGCGTACTGTGTTGTCGCCTTGTTTTCATGCCCGAGCTATCGGGCGGAACGCGGCCTTGTGGCGGGTTCTAGCGGCGGGCTTTCACCTCGGATACGTAGCTCCCCTTTAAGTCGGGCGAATCCCGCAGGGTGCCGAGCCAGTAATCCGCTTCCTTCTTGTTCGCGTACGGGCCGACGCGGACTCGATACGTCGTCTTCCCGGAAACCTGCTTCGTGAATATCTCGGCGGCGAGGTATTTCGCGGTCAGGGAGGACCGAACCTTCTCGGCGTTCAGCTTGCTCGCGAACGAGCCGGTTTGGATCCAGTACTCGGTGACGGTTTTCGTCTGCGGTTTCTTGGACGCGGCGCGGGGTTTTTCGGCCGGCGCCTTCGCGGTCTTTTTCGGGGCCGCGGCGACCGTCGTTTGCTTCCCCCCTGATTTCGAGGCGGCGGCGTTCTCGACGGTAGTCGAGGAATTCGCGGTCGCGGTGCCCGTAGTGGTAACCGTCGTGGTTACGGTGGTTTGGGCGGTACTATCCGCCGTCGCGGGGACCGTCGCCGGGGACTTCGTAAGCCCGGAAACGTCATAGGTTCCATATGTCGTCGCGGCGTTGTCGCCGTTCACGATGGTCAGGTTAATCCCCGTCGGGGGCGGCGCGGCGGTATCGAGGCCGGGCACCTTCCCTGGTTCGCGCGACCAAGCGTCGGGGTCGACGGTCGAGCCGACGGCCGGCGCCTGCGGGCGGGCTATCGCGACGGGTTGGGCGGCGACGCTCGAGGAGCGGGGCGACGAATAGAGGATGAACGCGGTGCCGGTGATGATGAGCAGAAAGGCGCCGATGGCGACAACGATCCAAAGTATCTTTTTCTGTTCCATAATGGCCTCAATAACCTCGCTGTGAGAGTGTCTGGGCAAGCTGGTTCTCCAGGGCCCGCAGACTTCCTCGGTTCCGTACCCTCACAATATCGACATTTTTAGAAATGTATTGAGCAAAGAGTGCTTTTTGGGCCGAAAATCGCGCCAGTATCTGCCGGACTGGGAGCCGATCGCGGCGCCAGGCGCGGAAAAAGCGGATGAGGATGGGCGCGTCGACGAAGACGACGAAGGCGCAGCGGTCCAGGATAGGCGACCTATGGAGAAGCGGGGCGTTGACGACGACCCCCTGTTCGGCGTGCTCGTCGATGAATCGCCCCAGAAGCTCGTTGATCCGAGGATAGACGATCCCCTCGTGGCGGGCGAGGAGGCGGGGGTTGGGAAAAAGGAGGGCGCCGAGGGCGCGACGATTGAGCCGACCGTCGGGTCCGAGGAGGGAAATGCCGAGCGAGGCCGCCTCGGACGAGAAGGCGTCAAGTACCGACCGCTCGACGTCGGCGAGCGCTTGGTGCGCGACCGCGTCCGCGTCGACGACGGCGAAGCCCCGTCGCTCGAAGAAGCGAGCGGCGCTGTTTTTTCCCGCGCACATCGGGCCCGTGAGCCCGATGACGAGGCCGCTTCGGCCGGCCATACCTCGGCTTTCCGCGTTCAATGGAAATCACCCCAGCTCGGGCCGGACTCGACGCTGACGCGGAGCGGGACGGCGAGCTCGATGACGGCCTCCATCTCCTTTTTAACGAGGTCGCGAACGGCGGCGACCTCGCTGACGGGGGCTTCCAGGATCAGCTCGTCGTGGACTTGGAGAAGGAGCCGCGCGGTGAGGTTTCCCGCGCGTAAGGCGCGATCCACCCGTATCATCGCGGCCTTGACGATGTCGGCGGCCGATCCCTGGATCGGGGTATTGACGGCGATCCGCTCCGCCCCCGAGCGCTCGAGCTTGTTCGAGCTCTGTATGCCGCGTATGTAGCGCCGGCGGCCCATCAGGGTCTCGACGTAGCCGAGCTCGGCGGCGCGTTCCTTCGTCTCCGCGATGAAGCGGGACACCCCCGCGTAAGTCTCGAAGTAGGCGTTGATGAAGCCGGCCGCCTGCCCGCGTGGGATGCGGAGCTCGTTCGCGAGGCGGAACGCGCTCATCCCGTACATCACGCCGAAGTTAATCGTCTTCGCGATCCGGCGCATATCGGGCGTGACCTCGTCGTTGCCCACCCCGAAGATCAAGCCGGCGGTGCGGCGGTGGACGTCGACCCCGGACTTGAAGGCCTCGACGAGGCTCGGGTCGCCTGACAGGTGCGCGAGGATCACGAGCTCGATCTGGGCATAGTCCGCCGAGATAAGCTCGAAGCCGTCGGCCGAGCGGAAGGCCGTCCTGATGCGCCTTCCGTTCTCGTCGCGGACCGGGATATTCTGCAGGTTCGGGTCGCGGCTCGAGAGCCGACCGGTCGCCGTGCCTGTTTGTATGAAGCTCGTGTGCACGCGGCCATTCGCGTCGGCGAGGGCCGGGAGCGCGTCGACATACGTGGACTTCAGCTTCGCGAGGGCGCGGTAGTCGAGTATCTTTCCCGGCAACGGGTCCTCGGACGCGAGGTCCTCGAGGACGGAGGTGTCGGTCGAGAAGCCGGTCTTCGTCTTCTTTCCCGGCGTGAGCTTTCTCTCGGTGAAAAGGACCTCTTGCAGCTGCTTCGGCGAGGCGATGTTGAACTCGTGCCCGACGAGGCGGTAGATATCCCCCTCTGCCTCGGCGATCTTTCCCTCGAGCTCGCCCGAGAACGAGGCGAGCGCCCCTTTTTCGAGGCGGATCCCGGCGATCTCCATCTCGGCCAGAATCGGTATGAGGGGCATCTCCATCTTGGAGAAGAGCCCGTCGAGCCCAGCCTCGGCGAGCCGGGGGGTGAGGAGGTTGCGGAGTCTAAGGGCAAGGTCCGCGTCCTCGGCGGCGTATTGGGTCGCCTCCGCGATCGGGACGTCGGCGAAGGTCTTCCCCTTCGGGACGACGTCCGCGTAGGCGACGGTCTCGAGCCCGAGCTGGCTCAAGGAAAGCGCCTCGAGGGAGAACGAGCCCCAGTCGGGGTCAAGGAGCCACGCCGCGATCATCGTGTCGAAGACGGGGCACGCGAGCCGCTCGAAGGCGCCCCAGGCGCGCATCACCTGGTAGTCGAACTTCGCGTTGTGCGCGACGAGGAGGCAGGGCGAGGCGAAGAGCCGGGCGAGCTCGGCCCGCGCGGCGGCCTCGCTCATGAGCGGGATGTCCTCGCCGAGCTCCGGCTCAGGCGCGCGTAACGGGACGTAGAATCCGGTTCCCTCGTCCAGCGAGAGCGAAAACCCGACGGGCTTGTCCGCGCGGGCGTCGAGCCCGGTCGTCTCGCAGTCGAAGGCGACGAAGCCCTGCGCGATCGCCCGGTCGACGAGGGCGCGAAGGGCCGCGGGCTCGGTCAGGGTTCGGTAGTCGCCCTCGTTCTTCCGCGGGCCGGTCACGGGGACCTCGCCCGCGAGGGGCGGGGTCGCGAAACCGGTGGTCCGGCCTGAGTGCGCGACCGCGGCGGTCTTTGCGCGGCGGGACGACTCGGCTCCGGTAGGGCTCGGGGCCTCCGCGGTTTCCGATGAGTAAAGTCGGGCCACGCTTGGGACGCCCTCGCGCATCAAGAGCCGGCTCGCCGCGAGCCCGTCGAGTCGGGCGGCCGAATAGGAATCGAGGTCGGCCTCGAGCGGGACGTCCGCGCAGAGCGCGATAAGGCGTCGCGAGAAGTAGGCCATCTCCTTTCCCTCGATAACCTTCTTTCCCATCGCGCCGGGGATTTCGGCCGCGTGCTCGTATACGCCGTCTAGGGTGCCGTATTGCGAAAGGAGCTTCACGGCGGTCTTGTCGCCCACCCCGCGGACCCCGGGGACGTTGTCCGAGGCGTCGCCGGTCAGGGAAAGAAGGTCGAGCATCAGCTCGGGGCCGACGCCCCACTCCGCGCGAACCCCTTCGGCGTCGACGGCCTCCCATCCCCCCGCCTTTCCCGGCTTGAGGATGGACACCGTCCCGCCGACGAGTTGCATCAAGTCCTTGTCCCCGGAAACGATGACGCACCCGCGACCCTCGGCGCGCGCTTTCTCGGCGACCGAGGCGATGATGTCGTCCGCCTCGAAGCCGTCCTGCCTAAGCAAGGGAACGCCGAGGGCGGTCAGTATCTCCTCGATGACGGGCACCTGGGCGTGGAGGTCCTCCGGCGTCTTCTGCCGAGTCGCCTTGTACTCCGCGTAGAGCTCGTGCCTAAAGGTCGGCGTCCGCGAGTCGAACGCGGCGAGAAAAAGCTCGGGCGAGCGCTCGGCGAGGAGTGCGTGGAGGGCGCGGAAGAACCCAAAGACCGCCGAGACGTTCTTCCCCTCGGGGTTGGTCAGCGGCTTGTTGATGAAGGCGAAGTATGAGCGGTAAATGAGCCCGTAGGCGTCAAGGACGTAGATGGGTTTCTTCATGCGGGCAGTATAGCACGAAAGGGGCGCTCAGCCCCACTACTGCGATATGTCGATGACCTTCGCGGTGTGCGCCTCGGCGGCGTAGACGCTCGCCTTGCGCGGGCCGGACTGAAGCCCCTGCACCTTCTGGCGGAGCTCCTGCATGCGGACTTTCAGGAGCTCGCGATTCCGGTCGTTCTGCGCGAGAACGTCCTTCTGCAGCTTGGCGAGGTCGGCCTGCAACTTCGGTATCTCGACGTCGGCCGACGACGGGTAGGCGGCCCGGTACATCTCCTCGAGCGGGTCGATGACCTTCTGGACGGTGTATATCTCGGCGACGATCCCCTGCTCGAGCTCGGCGTGCGCGAGCATGGCGTCGACGTTGTCGATGGAGATCATCTCGTGCTGCTTCTCGAGGACGGTGAGGTAGTCGCGGAATTTCCGCCGCTTCTCCTCGAGAAGGCGGCGGAACCGCTTAAGGATTGCCTTTCGCTCCTCGACCTCTTCGGCCGTCGGCGGTCGCGCGGGCATCCGCTATCCGGCTATGTTGATCCCGGCGGGCGCGCCCTGCACCTCGGGGGGAACGGCGGTGTTGCTGACGACCTCGACCCAGGCGAGCCTGAGCTGGTCCATCATGTTCTTGACGAATATCATCTTCTCGGGCGATTTCTCGACGTTCGCCTCGAGGAGCTGCTGGTTAAAGTAGGTGTAGAGGGACAGGAGGTTCTTGGCGATCTCCCCGCCGGCCTCCATGTCGAGCGAGGCCATCAGCTCGGTGATGATCTCCTGGCTTTTTATCACGTGGTTGTTGACTTTCTCGACGCGTGACGGCTCCTTTCGGAAATCCCCGTCGAGATACGAGATGGCCATGCCGATTTGCTTGATCGCCTCTTCGTATAGCATGACGATAAGAGTGCCCTGGCTCGCGGTGCGAACCCTCGTCTCGCGATACGCGCTCAATGCTTGATTGTAACCCACAACGCCCCTCCCCGGAATGCGCAAGATACGGAACCATAGGGGGCGGTTTCGCGGTTTCCCGCGCGCCGCCTCCTTCCCTGGTTTCCCTATCGGCAGTGGCTTTATTTACTTTAGGGCAAAAGGAGAAAAAAAGCCAGCGAGAAAAAAACATCGAGGAGGCCTTGGGAGTCGCTTTTTCCTCGACACGGCCACCGTTTTTTCATATTATTGAAGGAAAGGCGGTGAGATACGCAGGATGAGCGACGACAGGAACAATGGCCGAAAGAATTCCGACGATCCCTTCGACTTTTTCGGGATGGGGCCCGACTCGGGCGGTGACCCAGGCAAAAAACGGGGACCGCAGATGCCTCGCGTGCCCTTTTGGGCGGTGCTCCTCGGTTTTTTCGCGGTCATGGCCGCCGCGAACTACGCGATGGCCTCGCGCCAGGATTCCCTGATCCCGTTTTCCGAGTTTCGCGAGAAGATATCCTCGGGCGAGATCGTCCGCGTCGAGATCGGCTCGACCTATTTTACCGGCTACGCCGCCGAGCCGGTGGGCGAGCCCGAGCGGAAGCAGCCCCTGCTGGGCCTTCTCGCGCAGCCCGCGCGCGCGCGCCACTGGCGCACGGTTGGCCTCCTGACCGAGGAATTCGTCGCCTTCCTCAACGAGAAAAACGTGAACTACGCCGCGATCGCCCAGGAGAAGAACCCGCTCGTCGACATGATCCAGTGGATGCTCCCTTTCATCCTGATCTTCTTCATGATGCGTTTCCTGATGCGCCGCATGGGCGGCGGGATGGGCGGGCTCGGTGGGAGTATCTTCTCCGCGGGTCAAGCCCGCTCGGCCGCGGTTGAGGAAGGGAAGGTGACGACCCGATTCTCCGACGTCGCCGGCGTCGACGAGGCGAAGGAAGAGCTCGTCGAGGTGGTCGATTTCCTCAAGAACCCGAAGAAGTACACGGACATCGGCGGGCGCATCCCTCGCGGCGTCCTGCTCGTCGGGCCGCCCGGCACCGGCAAGACCCTGCTCGCGCGCGCGGTCGCCGGAGAGGCTGGCGTCCCCTTCTTCCGCATATCGGGATCGGATTTCGTCGAGATGTTCGTCGGCGTCGGGGCCAGCCGGGTGCGCGACCTTTTCAAGCAGGCGCGCGAGAAGGCTCCCTGCATCGTCTTCATCGACGAGCTCGACGCGATCGGCAAGTCGCGCCTTAACTCGATGACCTCGAACGACGAGCGCGAGCAGACCCTGAACCAGCTTCTCGTCGAGATGGACGGGTTCGACGGGTCCTCCGGGCTTATCCTCCTCGCGGCGACGAACCGCCCCGACGTGCTCGATCCCGCCCTCCTGCGCCCCGGTCGCTTCGACCGCCAAGTCGTCGTCGACCGTCCCGACGTCAAGGGCCGCGAGCAGATACTCCGCATACACGCCCGGAAGGTGCGCCTTGGCCGCGAGGTCGACCTTTCGTCCATCGCCCGCACGACGAGCGGCTTCTCCGGCGCCGACCTCGCCAACGTCATTAACGAGGCCGCCCTGCTCGCCGTCCGCGCCGGCCGCCGCGAGGTTCACATGGTGGACCTCGACGAGGCGGTCGAGAAAGCGATCGCCGGCCTCCAGAAGAAAAGCCGGGTAATCCGGGACGAGGAGCGCCGCGTCGTCGCCTACCACGAGACCGGCCACGCAGTGACCGCCGCCTTCACCGAGGGCGCGGACAAGGTGCATAAGGTATCGATCATACCCCGGGGCATCGGCGCCCTCGGCTACACGCTGCAGATGCCGGAGGAGGATCGCTACCTGCGCACGGAGCGGGACCTCGTCGGCGAGGTCGACGTGCTGCTCGGCGGGCGTGCCGCCGAGCTCGTGCGGTTCGGGATGATCTCGACCGGGGCCGCCAACGACCTCGCGCGCGCGACGGATATCGTCCGCCGGATGATCACCGAGTACGGGATGAGCGAGCGCTTCCGGAACGTGGCCCTAAGCCAGCGCGGGGCCGGATACGGCATGCCCAACGCGGACCCGAAGCTCGTCCGCGATTACGCGGAATCAACCCAGCAGTACGTCGACGAGGAGATCGCCCGCGTCATCGCCGAGCGCTTTGCGGCCGTTAAGCGGACGCTCGAGGCGAAGAAGGACTTGGTCGACGCGATCGCCGCCCGCCTTTTGGAGAAGGAAACCCTCGATGAGGGCGAATTCCGCGCGCTGCTCGCCTCGGGCGGAGGCCCCGCGGCCCCGGTTGACGCTCTTATAGAGGATAATTGACGGAACGGGGCGTTTCTGCTTTACTGAGAGGATGAATACGCCCTCCCTTCGACGGCCCCTCATGGCCGTCCTCGTCGCCTTGCTCATCGCCGACGCGTCAGCCCAGATTACCACCGCCGACGCATTCTTCTCGTCGGTTTCCGAGTTCTACGGGTCGATCAAGGACTATTCGGCGCAGATTTCGGTCGCCCAGGGCTCCCAGAAAAAGGCCGCCATGGTCGGCACGGTGTGGTTCAAGAAGCCCGACCTCTTGCGCATCGACTTCACCACCCCGAGCGAGCAGACGATCGTGTTCAACGGCGAGATCCTGACGATTTACCTCCCCAGCCCCGACAACGTCATCCTGACGCAGTCCGTCGGTAAGGCGTCGGGCTCCTCCGGCGCTTCGCTCGCGACCCCGCAGGGGCTTTCGCTGATGAAGCGGTACTACTCCGTCGCGTACGAGTCGGGCCCCGACCCGGTCCCGCTCGAGCAGGGTTCCTCCGAGTACGTCGTGGCCCTGCTCCTGACCAGGCGGAGCACGAGCGAGATGTTCCGCACGATACGCCTCCTCGTCTCGCCGGACACGAAGCTGATTCGCCGCATCGACGCCCGGACGATCTCGGGCGACCAGATCGTGATCGACTTTACGGGCTACTCGCTGAACCAGGGAATCCTCGATAACCGCTTCGTATACGACCCGCCCGCCTCGGCAAACATGTACAGCGATTTCCTCTTCGCGGAATGATGGAGTAAGAAAAATGGAAGTATTCGGCAAGAAACTGACCCAGGCTCGCGTCGAGCGCGGCCTTGATTTCGACCAGGTGTCGCGAGAGACCAACATCGCGCGCCGGTATCTCGAGGCGCTTGAGCGAGAGGATTTCACCGTCTTCCCCGGGGAGCCCTACCTCCTCGGCTTCCTCCGGAATTACTGCGAGTACCTCGGGCTCCCGAGCTCCGAGTTTATCACCGCCTACAAACGCATGAAGATACAGGAAGCGCCGATCCCGCTGAAGGAGCTGATGCCGAAGCGGCCGATCACCGATCGCCTGCCGGCGAACTTCTCGCTGAACCCGCGCGTCCTCGTCGCCGTGGGCGCGGTCGTCCTTCTCGCCCTCGCCGTATGGGGCGTCGCCTCCATCGTTTCCCACGTCGCTTCGTCGGCGGGAAAGGGCGAGGTGATCCAGGAGGCGCGGGTTCCCGCCTCATACGACGTGACGGGCCCCGAGTTCCGCGAGCGCGTATTCGCCGGGGACACGATCACGCTGACGACCGACGCGGGTAAGTTCAAGCTCACCGTCGCGGAGACGGCCCCCGCGCTGAAGCTGGATACCCCGGTGGGCGCCCAGCTCGTCGAGCTCGGCCAGGACCTGACCCTAGACCTTTCCGGCGACGGGCAGGGCGACGTGAAGGTTTTCGTCGCCGACCTCTTTAAGTCCGATCCCTCGAAGGGAGCCGACGTTCACCTCGCCACGGGCACGGCCATTGCCGCCGCGCCGGCCGACGCCGCGGCCGCCGAGGGTCAGGCAGACGTCAGCGTTGCCCCCGCCGTCTCGACGGCGCCGGCGGGAGGGAAGCAAACCGTCCTCTTCGAGAGCGGCTCCGCCTACCCGGTAACCCTGAACGCGACCTTTCGCGGCTACTGCCTCTTCCGCTACGAGGCGGATCGCTCGAACCGCGACGAGCGATACTACCAAAAGTCCGAGCTTCTGACGGTGCAGGCGAAGAACGGCATCCGGATTTGGGCCTCGAACGGCAACTCCGTCAAGATGCAGGTGGTCGCCGGCGGCAAGACCGTGGACCTGGAGGTGTCCCGCCCCGGCGAGGTGATCGTCCGGGACATCAAGTGGCTCAAGGACGAGTCGACCGGGCGGTACAAGTTCGTCGTGATGGACATCGATTGACGATGAGCGATCGCGAGACGTCCGGCCCCGAGGCCGGACTTTTTTTTATTGACCAGCATGGTTGCGCGAAGAACCAAGTCGACGCGGAGCTCATCGCGGCCCGCTTAATCGAGATGGGCTGGCGGATCGCCGACGATCCCGCGCGCGCGGCCCTTATCGTCGTGAACTCCTGCGGCTTCATCGAGAGCGCGAAGAAAGAGTCGATCGAGGCGGTCCTGACCGCCCGCGCCGCGTATCCCGGCGCGCGGGTCGTCCTCGCGGGCTGTCTCGCCGAGCGATACGCGGACGAATTCCGCGACGGTCTTCCGGAGGCGGACGCCTTTTTCGGCAACGGCGACCTTTCGCGCGTCGGCGAGGTCGTCTCGGCCCTGTTCCCAGCGGGTACCGCCGCCGGCGTTCCAGAAGGCGTGCCCGCCCGGCCCTCCGTTGTCCCGCCGCAGTGCGGGGTATGCGCGGGCGACCGGCCGCTCCTCTTCTCCTTCCCCCGCTCGGCCTACGTGAAGATTACCGAGGGCTGCGACAACCGCTGCTCCTTCTGCGCGATACCGCTGATTCGGGGCGGGCTCAGGAGCCGGCCGGCGGGCGAGATCGTCGACGAGATACGCGTCCTCGCCTCGCGCGGGGTTTTCGAGTTCAACCTGATCGGTCAGGACCTCGCCGCCTATGGCTCGGGGCTCGACGACGACGTGGGCAACCTGGCGGGCGAGGGGAGCCCGCTTTCCCGCCTCGTGCGGGCGATCTCGACCCTCGACGGCGACTTTCGCGTCCGCCTTCTCTACGTCCATCCAGACCACTTCCCCGCGGACCTCGTGCCCGCGATGGCGGCCGATCCCCGGTTCCTCCCGTACTTCGACATCCCCTTCCAATCCGGCGATCCCGCCATCCTTCGCGCGATGAACAGGCGAGGGACGGACGAGGGCTACCGATCGCTCGTCGATAGAA
>ENA-UOWE01004050-UOWE01004050.1-activated-sludge-metagenome-genome-assembly--contig:-NODE-4050-length-14423-cov-6.259465_pt1 | contig 14423 bp, 13 predicted proteins | sample MGYA00249841_ERZ761562 | MGnify/ENA primary metagenome ERZ761562 (study PRJEB28883, sample SAMN05720200) | activated sludge metagenome | isolation source: Anaerobic digester | place: Japan... | reverse complement strand
TTCGCGGGCACAGGCTGCTTCGCTCGCGATGACGGTGATGTTTTTCACTTATAAGTCGCAGGAGATTTGAGTCAAAACTTCCCCAATGTCTCCATGAAAGACGAAGTCAGCCTGGCTGTCATAGGGGGTCGGTTCGCGGTTGATCAAGATCAGGCAGTCCCCGCGGAAGTAATCCAGCAAGCCAGCAGCAGGGTAGACAACCAAAGACGAGCCGCCCACGATCATGCAATCCGCTTTTCGGACGGCGGAGATGCTCGCATTCAGCACATCCGGATCCAGCGGCTCGCCATAGAGCACCACATCCGGACGCACCAGGCCACCGCAGACCTCACAATAGGGAGTAGTTTCCTGGGAGTAGACGCGCTCTGCCTGGTAAGCGCGGTGGCAGCGCATGCAATAAAAACGCTTCAGGCTGCCGTGGAGCTCGTAAACAACCTTCGATCCAGCTTGTTGATGCAGCCCGTCGATGTTTTGGGTGATCACAGCGTTGAGTTCCCCCTTTTCTTCCATTTGAGCCAGCACGTAGTGCGCGGCGTTTGGTTTTGCGTCAGGATAATAAAGTGAGCTGCGAAGAAAAGCGTAAAACTCGTCCGGATGGTGCACGAAAAAATTGTGACTGAGCATGGTCTCGGGTGAGTAGCGTGAACCAGTCATCTGGTTATAAAGACCGGTGGCGCTGCGGAAGTCGGGAATGCCAGAGGCGGTTGAGACTCCCGCCCCGCCAAAAAATGTCACTCTCCGGCTGGTTTTCAGGCGCTCCCGCGCGGCTTCAAGGGAATAATTTACTTGGGAATGTCCTAACATTTTTCTGGTAGTTCAAGTTTGGTTTTTTCCATATTGCTGGAGGCAGGACTAACCGGCGAAATTTCCACATGTCCCAAGCGCTTGCCAATCTTATTCAGGATAGGCAGCCAGTTGATGAAAAGTGCCACGCCGATACCGATCAGGGTACCAACCACGCGTTCGATGGTGTAGAGCAGGGGGTTGGTTGCACCGGCATTAATAACAACAATCAAAAACACGACCAACGTGATGGCAAGTCCGCCCTGTTTTTTGATCGCTATCATCAGCATCATCAGCGGCAAGGTCATGACCCCGATCAGGACAAAGTAGCTCAGGGAGTGGAAGCTTAAGAACAGTTGTTGTGTAAAGAAGGTGATAAACAAGAAGCCGTAAAGACCTGCTATTATCGTACCGAGGGTCCGGTCAACAGCAGTTTTGAAGGTAGATTTCAATGTCGGCTGCATGCAGACAATCGCAGCGATGCTGGAATGGTAGGGCATATTCGTGCCGCGGAAATATTCAATGATGAGGCAGATGGTGATGGCGAGGCAGGTTTTGATGACCCGCATGCCGGGAGAGTTGCTGATGAGGATAGAGGTAAATCGCTTCCAGGCAGTGTTTTCTTGCATCCTATTAAACCCAATAATTGTTTTGCACTGATGATAACCTATTAACAAAAGTAAGGGAACAATAAATATCGTTTGTTGTGTTTATTTTAGGGTTAGATGGTCATCCTCCCCGAGGTGAAAGCTTTTCAGAGAATTCGATTGAGCACGTTTTCTGAAAACCAGTCTCAGACATGGGAAATTGGATGCGTTATAATACTTTTCGAGGTTTTATGCCCTATCCAATTGCTCACCCCAAGGTCATCCAACGTGCGCAGGCTGTGCTCGAACTTCAGCCAATCTTCCTTGATACGGAAACCACGGGTACCGGGCAAACTGATCGCATCATTCAGATCGGGATCGTGAACACCCAGGGCGAAACCCTCTTTGAATCTCTGGTGAACCCCGGCATGCCGATTCCAGCTGAATCCAGTGCGGTCAATGGCATTACCGATGAGATGGTCAGGGATGCTCCTGTCTGGACTCAGATCTGGACGGATGTGGAAGCCATTCTCAAGGGGAGGGTGATGGGCATCTACAATGCCGAGTTTGACTTACGATTGCTGCGCCAGACTAACAAGGTCTATGGATTACCAATGAGCATTGAAACCAACCAGGCTTTTTGCGTGATGAAGCTTTTTGCTGCCTTTTACGGCGAATGGAACGCGCGTAACAATGGGTTTAAATCGCAGAAGCTTGAATTTGCCGGCAGGCTCTTGAAGATTCCAATTCCAAACAGCCACGATGCAATCGATGATGCTCGCCTGACCGCCGCATTGACCCGGGCAATCGCTGATTATCAACCCGAATAACTAATCGCAGAAATTCCCACTTGCAGTTTTTTATGATTCATGGTATTATGAACATATGAGCAAGTATTCATATTAAATGAGGTAGCATGGAAAGATCTTTTTCAGCTCAAGCAGACTTTGACAGCATGGCAGCTACTTTTAAGTGTCTTTCTGACCCATCACGCTTGCAGTTACTCGCTATCCTGCTTGACGGAGAAACCAATGTTGGTAAGCTGGCAGCGCAATGTGGGCTTAGCCCAAGCGCCACCTCGCACCAGCTGCGTGTTTTGCGCAACCTGCGGTTTGTGTCCGCCAATCGTGAAGGTCAACAAGTGAACTACCGAATTAATGACGAACATATCCGGGACTTGATGGAGCAGGCTTACAAACACAGTCTGCATCTTCAATCCTCATAACTTAGGGATAAATAATGACAATGAACCAAGCCGATAAAGACAAGCAAACTTTTGATGAAAACTCTGCAGGCAGTGCCTGCACGGGGAACTGCTCCTCGCCGATAAGACCTTATACGTCGTCCGATATGCCTGCCGAAAAGGCGAGTGTTCTGGACTTCAAAGGTTTCTGGCGATACTTCCGCCGGATGCCTGATCTGAAGATCATTGTGCCAGGTTGGATTCTTCTGACTGCCACCTTCTTCCTCGAACGGTTGGGACTTTCGGAGACGGCGGTCCTCGTACTGCAATTTATGATCTTACCTGTTGCGGGCTGGATGGTTTTCCGTAATGGTGCCATCAGTCTCTTCAAAGAACACAACCTCAATATGAATGTGCTCATGTCTGTGGCGTTTATTGGTGCTGTGGCTATTGGTGAGGCGCACGAAGCTTTGATCATGGTCATTCTATTCACGCTTTCAGAAGCCTTGGAGGGGTATACCAATGATCACACCCGCGCGATATTGACTGAATTTGCGGATCTCGCTCCGCATCAAGCTCTGCTGAAGACGGCGGACGGAGACCAGCTGGTGCCGATTGAAGATCTGAAAGTTGGTGACCTGATCCTGGTGCGGGCAGGGGAGCGCTTCCCGATGGACGGCGTCGTCGTCAAAGGGTCCAGCGAGGCAAACCAGGCACCTATTACCGGCGAGAGCAAGCTCGTACCAAAAACTGTGAGCGATGAAGTCCTCTCAGGGACGGTGAATGGGCAAGGCGTGCTGGAAGTGCGCGTCAGCCGTATGGCTGAAGATAATACGATTCAGCGGATTATTGCCATGGTCAATGAAGCTCAGGAGAACAAGGCTCGACAGGAGAAATTCATCGATCGCTTTGCCGCGGTTTACACTCCTATAGTGATTGGAGTGTCCATTTTGGTGGCTCTCATTCCAACGCTGGTTTTTAAACAGAGCTTCTGGAATACCCCTGAGAGTTATGGCTGGTTCCACCGTGCCCTCTCGGTGCTGTTGGTCGGCTGCCCGTGCGCCTTGATCATCAGTACACCCATCACGATGGTCAGCGGTCTCACCCGTGCTGCCAGAGCAGGTGTGATCTTCAAGGGGGGCATTTTCCTTGAAAGTTTGTCCAGCAGTAAAGTGATGGCATTCGATAAAACCGGCACGCTGACCCTCGGGAAACCTTCCGTGACCAGGGTTCAGGCGATTGATTGCACTGGTGAAGAACGCTGCGAGCCTTGTGACAATCTGGTTGCCGTGGCAAGTTCTCTCGAAGCCCACAGCACTCATCCGCTGGGCACTGCCGTAAAGCAGGAGGCGCTGGCGCGTGGGGTTCTCAACCGCTACCCTGCTGCTGAGGGACTGCAGGTATTGGAGGGGCGGGGTCAGCAAGGGATGTTGAATGGGAAACTGGCAACTGTTGGCAGTTTACCGCTCTTTTTAGCTGAACATCAAACCCCTGAGGAAATCATTACCGCTTCCAGGACTGCGGAGAGCCAGGGGCAGACAACCATGCTCATTTGTGATGGCGAGCGTGTGATCGGGTATCTTGCTGTTCAGGATGAGCCGCGTCCGGGTACGAAAGAGGTGCTGGCAGAACTGAAAGCCAAAGGGATACGCACGGTCATGCTAACCGGTGATAATCCTGGCGTGGCAGAGCGTGTGGCGGAGGCAGTTGGCATCGATCAGGTGTATGCCAGCTTGCTCCCGGATGAAAAACTGGCCAAGCTTACTGAACTCAAGCAGGAATATGGCCAGGTGGTGATGGTCGGCGACGGCATCAACGACTCGCCTGCCCTGGCACAGGCAGATATCGGTGTGGCCATGGGTGGTGCCGGCAACGCGCAGGTGCTTGAAACCGCCGATGTGGTGCTGATGAATGATGATCTCAGCCAGCTCCCGTTTGCGGTCAGGCTTTCAGCGTATGTCAATCACCTGATCCGGCAGAATGTAGTCGTCAGCCTGTCTGTTAAGGCTTTAGTGGCAGCCGCAGCCATGGCTGGGCTTACGCCGCTGTGGATGGCGGTATTCGCTGATATTGGGATCTCTTTAATTGTGACCCTCAACGGTTTTCGGGCATTGAGATTTGAAGCAAAAACAGCCTAATTTGGCACGAAGGTAATATCCCAGCTTCCCTCCTCGACCATGGTAATGCGTGAGGTTGTGCTGGCAAATGTGATCCAAGTTTGACCTGGTTTAAGGAAATAGGGATCCCCTTGCAGGTCAAAAAACTGGAAGGGCTGGTTGATATCGGGTGCGTACCAGGTGCCATGTGTCATTTTTCCATCGCGTAATAGAATGGCTGATTGTTCCCTGTCACCCTCGCGAAAGTCGATATCATAAAAAGATGGGTTGTATTCGATATAGTCAGCCAGGAGTATCAGAACGTTCTCAAATATTACCGGCTGCTGGCTATCGCGGTCAAAAGTCTGTTGTAAAGTGTAAACGCCGTTCTCAGTCTGAAAATCCTGCCAAAGTTGATAGCCGCCATACGTTTTATCATAGCGCCAGTCCATTACAGAAAAATCAGCATACAAATAACTGACTCTTAATGCACTTTCATCCCAATTCACAATTTTCTTGTCGAAGAAGAGGTCAGGCAGACGTTCGATCGCGTTTTCGTTGCCTTTGGACTCGCTAAAAGTCCTTATTGCAGCAGTATTTACCACAGTATTGCCGCCCTGTGCCTCGGTTTCCGTGCAAATACCCGGGCAGGGAGCATATCCGCGGTAAAAAACACGGTCCGGAAGGGTTTGTTCAAAAACGGCTGCAACCGTTGGCGGAGCACTGGCAACGACCAGCGATCCCTGGTAGCACCTTGCCAGGCGAGCATCCACCACGCGACCCGGAGCGAGAGGTCCAACAGCATCGGCATCTCCACCGTAAAATAATGCCAGGAGTTGATTGGTCTGATGACCGATATAGTACTCAAAGACCAAATCGGCATTTATGATCTGGTTGAAGGGACGCAGGGATTGGGGCCAGTTCGCCAGCTTGACCATAACTGGGCGCTGCCAAAGTAAGCGTGGGTCTTCAACTTCCAATCCGGTCAAAGGATTCGTCATATCGGTTTGAGCCGGAATGGACCGCAGGGTAGGGGTGGGGGCAACGACTTGCCAGGGCGTGGGGCTTGGCAACGGAGTGGGGGTGGCTTGTTGAGCGGCTTTGGTGAGTGCTTGTTCGGGATTTAACGTGGGGGTAGTTGGTAGATCGGTGACCAGTGGAGTGATCTTTGGCGCAGGCGCAAGCAGATTGCAGCCAGAGAGCATTACGACCAATACACTCCAGGAAAACCGCTTGAAAACACGTGCAATATCCATCAAACACGATTCTAACACGCCAAACGCTGGTCAGAATTTTGATTAATAGCAAGACCCTAAATAGGTCTTAATTTATTCTTAAGCTGCAATTAACCTTCACCCGTTAACATTACTGGGCATTAAAAAATAGATGTGAGGAGAATTTTGAATGAAAAACATTAAGAAAAGCATTTTGTTGGTAGTTTCACTTCTTTTGGTCACAGCGCTGATTGCTGCTTGTAGTAGCACCAGTACGCCCGGTGCTCCGACCACAGAGCCGACAGCAGAAACTTCTACAATCTCTGTTTCTGGATCAACGACCGTTCAACCTCTGGCTGAAAAATTGGCAGAAGCCTTCATGACCGAAAATGCTGGTGTGCGCATTGATGTGCAGGGCGGCGGTTCGAGTGTGGGCGTCAAGGCTGCTGCTGAAGGCACTTCTGATATTGGCATGGCATCCCGCGAGATCAAAGATTCGGAACTGACTGAATCCCCCAACCTCAAAGTCATCGTCATCGCCCGTGATGGTATCGCAATTGTTACCCACCCTGATACACCTGTCAGTGATCTAACCATCGAGCAGGTGCGCGATATTTTCAGTGGCAAGATCACTAATTGGAAGGATGTTGGTGGAGAAGATCAAAGCATTATCCTTGTTTCTCGTGAAGAAGGTTCAGGCACACGTGCCGCGTTTGAGGAAATGGTAATGGGTGAAGACGTCTTGATCGCAGCATCCTCCATCTTGCAGCCATCCAATGGCTCGATACGCACGACTGTTGCCACCACCCCTAATTCCATCGGCTATTTGTCCTTCGGGTACCTCGATAACACAGTCAAGTCGATCAGCATCAATGGTGTCGCTCCCACTGAACCCAATGCTGTTAATGGCACCTACCCGATTGTGCGTCCTCTCAACATGCTGACCAATGGCGAGCCTACCGGCACAGTGAAAGCATTCCTGGATTTCATTCTGAGTGAAGCTGGTCAGAAAATCGTCGTTGACGATGGCTACATTTCTGTAAAGTAAACCGGTGACTGGGAACAGTAACATTTATAATAAATGGGCGTCTCTGCAAGCTTACAGAGACGCCCATACAGGTAAGAAAGAGCTTGGAAAGCAAAGTAACCTTATGTCCGGTCGTATGATTGCTGATAAAGTCGTAAAGTATATTTTGTTTGCGAGTGCTATTATCTCAATCATTATCGTTCTGGCGATAGGTTTTTTTATTTTCCGTGAAAGCATCGATGCATGGACGGAAATAGGGGTTAGTGAAATGCTTTTTAAGACCGTCTGGCGGCCAGGAATCGACCAATATGGCATTCTGGCAATGATTGCCGGGTCCCTATCTGTGACGTTCGGGGCAATCCTACTGGGAGTGCCGCTGGCGTTGGGCTGTGCGATTTTTTTAGCTGAAATCGCCCCGGAGGGGGTACAGGCTGTGGTGCGTCCTGCTGTGCAACTCCTGGCAGGCATCCCATCGGTGGTATATGGCTTGTTTGGTATGGTGATCCTGGTGCCCTTGATACGGAACATTGATGTTCCCGGCAACTCGGGTTATGGTTTGCTGGCGGCTTCAATTGTTTTGGCAGTCATGATTTTACCCACCATTGCCAGCATAGCTGAAGATGCCATCCGTGCTGTGCCTGAGAATTACCGCCATGGCTCCCTGGCTTTGGGTGCCACCAAGTGGCAGACAATCACCAGGGTCATTCTGCCTGCCGGAAAGTCTGGCATTATTGCTGGGGTGATCCTGGGAGTGGGGCGGGCTTTGGGTGAGACGATGGCAATGATCATGGTCATCGGCAACTCAGCTATCATGCCCAGACCTCTCTCGAGCAATCCGCTGACTTTTTTCCTTTCGCAAGCCCGCACGCTGACAGGGAACATAGCTGTTGAAATCAATTATGCTACAGGCATCCATGAAAGCGCTCTGTTCGCAACTGGTGTGGTGCTGTTTGGATTGATCATTGTTGTGAATGCCAGCGCTCGCTGGATCATCCGCTCTCAAAAATATGTTGAGAAAGCAAATTAGGAGGAGGCAAGGTGGACGAACGCTCATCTGAGATCGCCTTGATCCATAAGGCACAGGCACTAAACCTTAAGAAAGAACACAGAAGACAAAGCTTTTGGGTTGCCTTGATGTGGCTGTTTGGCTTGATAACCGTTTCCATCCTCATTCTGGTTGTAGGCTATGTCCTGCTAAAAGGCGGAACGGCGATCAACTGGGAGTTCCTGACCACACCTCCTAAAGGGGGTCTATCGGGCGAAGGCGGAATCTCCACCACCATTGGCACTACCTTTTACCTTGTTGGGCTAACCCTGCTCATTGCCACTCCTCTTGGTGTTGGAGCAGCAATGTTCCTGATTGAATATGCTGGCGAGCAGAGCCTTGGATCCAAATTTCTTCGATCAATGATTAGTATTGCCAATTTCGCTGTGGAGACCCTGGCTGGCATTCCGTCCATCATTTATGGCTTGTTTGGATATGCATTGTTCGTTTCTACGCTGAAATTTGGCTTTTCACTGCTCTCAGCCGCCCTGGCTGGGGCTTGCCTGGTGCTGCCCACGATCATCCGCACCACCGAAGAAGCACTTCTGGCAGTACCTGATGACTATCGAAGGGGCAGCCTGGCTCTTGGTGCCACAAAATGGCAGACGCTTTACAGAGTAGTGCTTCCGGCAAGTACCCCCGGGATCATTACTGGTATCATACTCAGCGTTGGGCGAGTCATCAGCGAGACAGCCATTTTTTACGTTACCCTTGGCGGCAGTTATCGTATGCCAACTTCCGTCATGGACAGCGGTCGCACGCTGGCACTGCACCTTTATTACCTTGCGATGGACACGCGCGCGTTTGACAAGGCAATGGGCACCGGCGCAGTCCTGGTGGTGATGATCATCCTGATCAATTTACTTATTGACTTTGTTTCTCGAAAGCTCACAGCAGGAGTCCGGAGAGTACGATGAACGATACGAAACTTGAAACCATTAACTACAGTCTGTACTACGGTAAATTTCGTGCTCTGAAAGATATCAGCATCAAAATCCCGAAAAACAAGGTCACAGCGTTGATTGGTCCTTCCGGCTGCGGAAAAAGTACCTTCTTGCGCAGCTTCAACCGCATGAATGACCTGATCCCTGGTGTTCACACGGAAGGGTCGGTCTTGATTGATGGCGAAGATATCTTCAAGGTTGATCCTGTAGCTCTTCGCCAGAACGTCGGCATGGTCTTCCAGAAGCCCAACCCATTTCCAAAATCGATTTTCGAAAATATAGCTTACGGACCGCGTGTGACGGGTTTGAAGGACCATCACAAACTGGAAGAGATCGTCGAGCGAAGTTTGCGATCCGCAGCGCTTTGGGACGAAGTCAAGGATAATCTCGGTAAGTCAGGTTTGGACCTTTCAGGCGGGCAACAACAGCGCATGTGTATCGCGCGGGCGTTGGCCGTCGAACCGACCGTCATCCTGATGGATGAGCCGGCAGCATCACTGGATCCAATTGCTACCCTCAAGATAGAAGACCTTATTCACGAGTTATCGGCTAACTACACCATCGTCATCGTCACCCACAACATGCAGCAGGCGGGGCGCGTCGCGGACTTTACCGCATTTTTCTATACTGATGAAAGCCGCACCGGACAGTTGGTTGAATTCGATGAGACGAAGAAAATCTTTACGAGCCCCCGTGATCGCCGTACTGAGGATTACATAACCGGCCGTTTCGGCTAGGGATCCGCTGAACGATTGCACCATCTTCTGCTTGTCCTGAGCCTGCTCTGCGCAGGCTCAGTCGTCATAAACTCAGACCAATGAGCGAATATTTGAAGGTTCATTCCACCTCGTTGATCGGGCGCGTCTTTCCACCTGCGAACTTCCATAATAATAAAGATTCATAAAACTGGCACGCTTTTATCCATATTTTTATCCATATTTTTATCCATATTTTTGGCAAGATTAAGACAACGAGACTATAATCCTGCTTCAGGAAAAGACTATTATGGATCAGCCGAAGAAGAATCCTTTACGCGAGCTTCCCCCAAATATTTGGGCAGTCAGCCTGACTAGTTTCCTAATGGACATCTCCAGTGAGATGGTCCTGAACATCCTTCCACTGTTTCTTTCATCTGTCTTGGGCGTAAAGACAAATATTATCGGCATAATTGAAGGCGTGGCGGAGGCGACTTCGAGTGTACTTAAAGTATTCTCAGGCTGGCTTTCCGATAAACTCCGCAGCCGTAAATGGCTGGCTGTTGTTGGCTATGGCATATCTGCCCTGGCCAAGCCTTTCTTCTATTTCGCATCCACATGGGAAGCGGTCGCAGCCATCCGTTGGGCAGACCGGGTGGGCAAGGGTGTGCGCACTGCCCCTCGGGATGCGCTGGTGGCTGATAACGTTACGCCTGAGCAGCGCGGGCTGGCTTTTGGCTTACACCGCGCTGCTGATACCGCTGGCGCCATGTTGGGCATCCTGATTGCAGCCCTGGTTGTCTGGCAACTTCAGGCAGCCGGTTCAACCTTGCAGGAAAACACTTTCCGTACGATCGTGCTGATCAGCATCATTCCAGCTATTTTGGCTGTAATTTCACTGGCTGTGATGACCACAGAGAAGAAGCCTGAAGGCGAAGCTAAAGCACCAACAATCAGTTTCAAAGGGCTCGGTAAGAACTTCATGTTCTTCATGATCATCGTGGGCATTTTTGACCTGGGGAACTCTTCAGATGCTTTCATGGTGCTGCGTGCGCAGGAACGCGGCATGAGCACCTTGCATATCCTGATTATGCTGGCAGTTTTTAATCTGGTCTATACCCTGGTTTCCACCCCTGCAGGTATGATCTCAGATAAGATCGGCCGTAAAAAGCTAATCATTGGCGGCTGGACGATGTACGCGCTGATTTACCTCGGCTTTGCTCTGGCGCAAAATGTAACTCAGATATGGCTGCTGTATGTTGCTTATGGCCTGTATTACGGCATGGCATATGGCACAGCTAAGGCGATGCTCTCGGACCTGGTGCCAATCGAACTGCGTGGAACAGCCTTTGGGACGTATAACGCAGTCCTTGGCATTCTTGATTTTCCTGCCTCGCTAATTGCGGGTTTGCTCTGGAGTGGCGCGGGAAGTTGGCAGGGGTTTGGGGCTTCTGCTCCCTTCTTCTTTGGGGCTGGCATGGCTCTGATCGCCTCGGTCTGTTTCTTGTTTTGGAAACCGAGTCAAGTCTTCTAAACAAACTTGACCTAAAAATAAATGCAATGTAGGGTAAGACATAAGGAGTGCAATCGAATGGCAGGATTTAATCATACTCAATACGGCATGACTGTATTAATTGCCTGTTTCAACGCGTCGTCAATAATTGAAAACACTCTAGACTGTTTAATGAAATTGCATAGAATTCCCGATTTTCCTTGGGAGGTATTATTAGTCGACAATAATTCGACTGATGATACTGTAACTAAGGCTAAAAGAGCCTGGCATGGAGAAGCAGAGTTGCGTATAGTTCAAGAAGAGCGTCAGGGTACAGGATATGCAATGTTTAGAGGTATGCAAGAAGCGAGGTATGCTTACATAGGAATTGTTGACCAGGACAATTGGGTAGATGAAGATTGGATGCAGAAGGCAGTAGATTACCTAAATCATGCGCCTAATGCTGCTGCCATCTTTGGAATGGGCATACCTATTTTTGAGACTCCTAAACCGGTTTGGTTTGACCGTTACCAACAGAATTATGCCGTAGGCCCCCAATATCCGACAAATGGTCCAGTTCTGGATCCAGATAGTTTCTTTTACTCTGCCGGTAGTATTTTGCGAAAGGAAGCCTTTGATAATCTGACCGCTTTTGGATTTGAACCTCTGCTTCAAAGTCGAGCAGGAACTCACTTGTTGTCAGGAGACGATACAGAACTGCAGATATTACTTCGGTTAATCGGATGGGATCTTCACTATCAAGACGACCTCATTTTTAGACACTATATGCCTAAAGAACGTTTGAGTAGAAATTACTTCAAACGATTACGAATGGGTTTGGGAATTACATCTGTATATCTTAGTTTGTATCGTAAATACCAAAAACACATGATAAATCAATCTGAACCCCTTTTTCAAAGTTGGCATTCGTTACTTTTCAAATCTTTTCTCAAAATAATAAGTGATCCATCCGCTATTGTAGCCAGCTTATTGCCTCAATATACGGCTAACTTCAGAGTAGTTAAGTTCTGGTCACAATATGGAGAGTTTATAGAACGTCTCCATCTTGGTTCCGATCTCGAAAAAACAAGAGATCATCTTTACCAGTGGCTGGATTCCATATCTGGGAGGTCTGAAAGACATCCTTTTGAAAGTGTATAATACTTCTAATATGAAAATCGGAGTACTTTCTTACCGCTTTGACTTTTACACTTGTCGACGGAACATTCTTTACAAGCTTCCCGAAGCGGAGTATGTTCCTGTCCATGACCTGTATAGTTTTCTAAGAAGAGGGGCGTTGTTTGTCAATAACCGTTTGGAGAAACCGCTTTTTCGTACCTTTGATCTGAACAACCAATTCGAGGATTTTGACCTTAACAAAGTCGATTTGCTTCATTTTTCTAACGGAGTCAGCTACGGAAAAACCCCATGGGTTTCTCATTTTGAAACAATTTTGCCGCGTTTTAGTGCAGTGCTGAACCAGGCAAAAGAAACCCATTGGCAGAAATTGGAGCCAGACCGACTGATACTAAAAGGGCTGGACGCCTTACGCGGCTCAGCCTGCAAACAAATCATTGCCTGGTCGGAAAATGCTGCTAACTTTCAAAGGAAGTTCCTAAGCGAAATTTCAAGTGAATACAGTGAACCAATCCTGGCAAAACTATGCGTACTCCATCCCGCCCAAGAACTGCTGGTGGAGCGCATCACTCCCAGGGAATATGATCATGAGCATCCGATTCGCTTTGTCCTGGTGGGTGCAGCCTTTTTCCGCAAGGGAGGCCGTGAACTCTTCAAGGCTTTTCAAAGACTTGCGGGCGAGGAGGGCATGCCCATCCGACTGGTGGTGGTCAGTTCGCTGCGCGTCGAGCCTTATGCCGCTCATGAAACTGAAGCGGATATAAACTGGGCGCGGCAGATCATTGCCGAGAAACCTCACTGGCTGGAATACTACAAGGAACTCCCAAATAACGAGGTGCTTGAATTACTTAAAAACGCTGATGTGGGATTGCTTCCGACCTGGGCGGATACTTATGGGCTATCCGTGTTGGAGGCGCAGGCTTCTGGCTGCCCGGTCATCACTACCAACGTGCGCGCCCTGCCGGAGATCAACAATAATCACGTTGGTTGGTTGATCAAAGTGCCTAAAGATGAGCTTGGTGAAGCGATTTATGCAACAGACGAAGATCGCCAAAAACTCAGCCAGAGCATTCAGTCCGGACTGGAAAGCGCCATAAGGTCAATCGTTGCTGACCCTTCTGTTATCGCCCTCAAAGGGCAGGCAGCCCTAGACCAGATCCGGGCTGAGCATGACCCACAAGCTTACGCAGAGAGTTTACGCCAGATTTACCGCGCTGCCTTGGAATAAAAGCGTCGATCTTACGTGTTTCACGAGCGTAAAGCTTAAAAAAAACCAAAAAATTTGAGAGTCTCTCGTCGAGAGGGTATAATCAAGCAAATTAAAAGTCCTATAAGGAGCCATCATGATCGTCACAACGAAGAAACTATTTGAGCATGCCTATGGTAAATACGCCATTGGTGCCTATAACATCAACAATCTCGAACAAATTGTTGGCTTGTTCCGCGGCAACCTCGACTCGCAGGCGCCCTTTATCATTCAGATCAGCAAGGGTGCTCGCAGCTATACTGATAAGAGATTTCTTGAAGCTTTGATTCGCGCCGCTGATGAAGTCTATCCTGAAGCCATTTTTGCGGTTCACCTGGACCACGGCGATGAAGCCACCTGTTATGACTGCATTGAGTCCGGTTTTTACAGCTCGGTCATGATCGATGCCAGCAGCTATCCGTTTGATGAAAATATAGCCATCACAAGGCGTGTGGTTGAAGCGGCTCATGCCAAGGGCATCGTTGTCGAAGCGGAATTGGGCATGCTCGGCGGCGTTGAAGAGCATGTCTCCGTTAGTGAATCCGAAGCTAAACTGACTAATCCGGAACAGGCTCGCGAATTCGTGGAACGTAGCGGTTGTGATTCCCTGGCTGTCGCCATCGGCACCAGCCACGGCGCGTTCAAGTTCTCTGGCTCGCAGTCACTGCATTTTGATGTGTTGGCGCAGATCCAGCAACGTCTGCCCGGCTTCCCGCTGGTAATGCACGGCTCCAGTTCTGTACCGCAGGAAGAAGTGCAGCGCATCAACGCCGCTGGTGGAAATCTTGCCGGCGCAAAAGGTGTGGATCCTACCCAGTTCAGGCGTGCAGCCGAACTTGGTGTAACCAAGATCAATATCGATACGGACGGCCGCTTGGTTTGGACACGCGTCCATCGCGAGTTCTTCCTGCAACATCCTGAGAAGTTTGACCTGCGTGACCCCGGCAAGATATTCATGGCGGAGTATGCGAAAT
>ENA-UOWE01004046-UOWE01004046.1-activated-sludge-metagenome-genome-assembly--contig:-NODE-4046-length-14432-cov-5.046950_pt1 | contig 14432 bp, 16 predicted proteins | sample MGYA00249841_ERZ761562 | MGnify/ENA primary metagenome ERZ761562 (study PRJEB28883, sample SAMN05720200) | activated sludge metagenome | isolation source: Anaerobic digester | place: Japan... | reverse complement strand
CGCTCCATCCCCCTTTATCTCCTGCGGCGCCATCGATGGGGGGATCACTGTCCCCCTCCCTTGGTGGTGCTCCTGTCCCGAGGAATGGCCCTGGGCAAGAGGGCCTTCATGGACCGAAGGCCTTGGTTCGTCCCCCACGCTCTGATCGGCATCGACGGGGAGGGGATTCGATGATCGCCGTTCTTGGAGCCTTTGACGGATTTCATCGGGGGCACCGGAGCCTTTTTGACCAGGCTCGGCATCGGGCTAGCCAAGGGCGAGACGATTGGGGAGTCATCACGTTTTATCCCCATCCCCAGGCCGTGGTGTCGTCGAGAAATTTTAATTATTTATTCACTGAAGCCGAGCGGCGGATCTTGGCGATGGTCTTTGAGGTCCCTCGATGGGAGGTCCTCCCCTTCACTCGCGGGCTGGCCGATATGCCTCCCGAGCGCTTCCTGGACCTTTTGGCGACGCGATACCCCCTTCGAGGTATTGTGGTGGGGAACAATTTTTTCTTTGGTCGGGGGAGGTCGGGGGACATCGACTTCCTTCGGCGGGAGTGTGTCCGCCGGGGGTGGAGCTGTGACGTCGTGTCCCCTATGAAACAAGACGGGCAGGCCGTCAGCAGTACGGCCATCCGTCGGGCGGTCCTAGAAGGCCATGTGGCGGCGGCGAAGGCCCTTTTGGGGTACCCTTTTGGCGTTTTGGCCCCCGTGGTTCCCGGCGATCGCCGAGGGCGAGGCTTGGGATTTCCCACAGCTAACCTCTCCTGTCCTCCGGGAAAGCTCCTTCCTCCGGGAGGAGTCTATGCGGCGGCCGTCGTGGTCGAGGGGGGAGTGTATCCGGGGGCCGCGAATGTGGGATATAATCCCACGTTCGCGGGGCAGAGGAGCCTCCGATGCGAGGTTTTTATCGTGGGCTTTTCTAAAGACATTTACGGCGAGACCTTGGGGTCCTTTTTTCTCGAGCGCCTGCGTGACGAGCGGCGTTTCCCCTCGGCCTCCGAGCTGGTGACCCAGCTGTCCCGAGATCGAGATCGGGCGGCGGAAGTGTTTTACCGTCACGCAGGAGAGCGAGAAATTGCCTCCTTTTTCCGCTCCGTGGCAGATGTTATGCCTCCTTCCTCCCTTGTCCCCCTGTCCGACGGAAGAGATTTGTGCTAGGATGATACCCGTTGTCGCGGGCCCGTAGCTCAGCAGGATAGAGCGACAGCCTCCTAAGCTGTAGGTCGCCGGTTCAAATCCGGCCGGGCTCGCCAAAGCTTCCACTGAAACGGTTTATCATGGGTGATATAGCGTTAAAGCGTCGAAAGTCCACCGAACAGAAAATTTGGCTGACGGCCACAAACCGACATCGAAGGGAGCGGCGGTGGTGATCCTGGGAATCGGCGTGGACCTTTGCTCGGTGCGGCGTATGGCCCGTTTTTCCCAAAACCCTAAATTTTTGGCCCGAGTCTTCGTTGAGGAAGAGCGGCGCTATGCGTTCTCGCACAAGGATCCCGCCCGGCACTTGGCGGCGTCCTTTGCGGCCAAGGAAGCCTTCGCCAAAGCGGGGAGGTGGGGACTCGCCAAGGTGGGGCTACTCCGGGTGTGGCTCCATCGCACTCCCGAGGGGATCCCTGAGATACGATGGGCCGAGGGCATTTTGCCCGGAGAGTTGGCCCCGGGCCCTTGCCGGGTCTTGGTCAGCGTCAGTCACGAAGAGGACATGGCCGTGGCGGTGGTGCTGCTTGAAGGAGGCGGAAATGCTTCCCCTATATGACTCCGACGCCCTCCGGGCCGCCGACGCTTTGGCGGAGGAACGCTTTGGCCTTTCTGGGGCGGTGCTTATGGAAAATGCGGGGCACGGGGCGGCCCTGGCTTTGGAGCACCTTTTTCCCGGGATGGGCGGAGTTTGTCTGTGTTGCGGGGGAGGAAATAACGGAGGAGATGGCTTCGTCCTCGCCCGCCACTTGGCGGCCCGGGGCTTTTCCCTCGCTGTGGTGCACACAACTCCGGAAGATCGGTGTCTCCCCCCAACTCTGACCAATCTCCGGGCCCTTCGAGCCCTGGGGGTCCCATGCTTCCCTTCAGAAAGCCTTGACGATGGTTCCCTCGACACCATCATGAAGAGCCACCCGATGGCGGTGGATGCCCTCTTGGGCACCGGATTCCAAGGCCCTCCTCGAGGGGAAGTGGCCCGGGTCATGGAGGCCCTGGGGCGCTTTTCCGGCCCCATCCTATCCCTGGACGTGCCGAGCGGCGTCAACGCCTCAGATGGCACTGTGCCATCTTTCTGTGTGAGGGCCACCCACACGGTTACGTTCTTGGCGCCCAAAGTGGGGCTTTTCGTGAGCCCCGGGGCGGCGGCGTGCGGGAGCGTGCACGTTGTCCCCATCGGAGTCCCCGCCAAAGCGCTCCTATCTCCCCATCCGGGGGTCTACTGCGGAGTCTTTTCCGACTTTTCCCTTCCTTCTCGGACATGGCACCAACACAAGGGATCTTTCGGCACCGTGCTGGTGGTGGGGGGATCTTCGTCCTATCCCGGAGCTCCCGTCTTAGCGGCCCGCGCCGTCCTGCGGTCGGGGGGCGGAGGGGTGGTGCTGGCCACACCCGAGGCGGGGGATCACCGAGGGGCCCCTCTTCCCGAGGCGGTGCACTGTCCCTTGCCGGGGAGTGAGGCCACCGAGGACCATTGGTCCCTCGTGGCCCCTTGGTTTGACCGTGTCGATGCCGTCCTCGTCGGCCCTGGCCTCGGTCGCTCTCCGGGATCGGGGGCCTTGGCGAGGCGGCTGTGGTCCCAGGCTCCCGTGCCCCTGGTGGCGGACGCAGATGCCCTCTTCGCCTTGGCGGAATCATCGCCGCCCCCTCCTGCCGGGGTGCCCCGCTTGGTGACTCCTCACGAAGGGGAGGCTTCGTGCCTGTTGGCTTGCTCCGTGGAGGCCGTGCGATCTCGCCGCCTTGCTGCCGTCCGAAGCCTCGCGGCCCGGTGGGCCGGGGCGCTACTCAAGGGAGCTTGGTCCCTGGCGTCGGACGGTCGCGATGTCGTGTCATGCTCAACGGCCGCGCCGATATTGGCCATACCGGGATCGGGAGATGTCTTGGCGGGGGTGGTGACGACCCTCCTCGCCCAGGGTGTGCCCCTCCTGCGGGCCGCGTCTCTAGGTAGTTTATGGCATGCCCAAAGCGGAGCCCTATGGGCCTCGGGGGGGAAAGACCGGGGAATGAGGGCCTCCGAGCTCGCCGATGCCTTGCCCGGCGCCGGGGCGGCATGGACTCCCCCCCCGGGGGGCCTTTCTTTGGCGGAAGGGGAGAAGTGGTCCCATGGCCATGTACCGTAAGCGCCGTTCTTCCGAAGAGTGGCGAGAGGAAGAAGAACGACGGTCGGAGAAAAGTCGGGTCCGGGGGTTGCGTTACACCCTGGGGAGTTTTACCCTATCGTTCCTCGCCCTGGTCGCTTTTAAGGTCGTGCACTGGGATCGCCCCATGGGTCCCCTTTTTTGGGTGGTGGGAGGGCTCGCCCTAGGAACGGGCCTGATGATCCTGTCCTCTCGGAATAAGGGGTAGTCGTGGACTCTAGGACGGTGTTCGTGGAGACCTCTTCTCCGGAAGAGACGCATTTTTTAGGAGAGGCCTTGGCCCGGGGATCTTACCCGGGGTTAGCCCTCCTGTTGTGCGGAGACCTGGGTAGCGGTAAGACCGAAATGGTGCGGGGATTCATGGCACGATGGGGGTACCATCAGGTGCGGAGCCCTTCGTTCGCCCTGGTTCACGAGTACCCCACGGCGCCTCCGGTGGTACACGTCGATCTCTATCGTCTTTCGACCCTCCGGGAAGAGGATGGGCTGGGATTGGAAGAGTACCTCCTGCGGGGGTCCGTGCTATTGGTGGAGTGGGGAGAAAAGTGGAAGACCCACCCTCTCCAGGACCTCTGGGAAGGGGACTTTTCCTTTTTGGGGGATTTTTCTTTGTCGGGGATCTCTTGCCGTCGCAGGGTGGCCCTGAGGGCCTGGGGGAATCGGGCCCAGGATGCCTTGGATCGGTCACTGGCGTGGTTTTGCGCAAAGGGTTGCTCGACGATGAGAAACGGTGGGAGGTGAGAGCCCCCCTCGACGCTGTCGTTACTTGCGGAAATATTCTATGCATTTGACACAACTTGGGAAAGATTGCACAATGAAAGGGCGCAGATATCTGGCGCATTGTATGGAGTGTGGAGGCGCGGATTTTTTTCGTGATTTTTCCACGAAAGGAGGGATGGGGCGTATGGCGCAGGTCAATGTGGCAGAAGAGATTAGGTCGGTGGAAGAGTGGGCGAAAAATGCGGTCCAAGAGGCTCGCCTGGAGGGTGTTCGCATCGTGGCGGCAGCCCGTACGGAAGGAGACGAGCGTGTCAAGGGGGCCAAACAGGCGGCGGCCCGGTGGTTCCGGGAAAGGCTGGCGGCTAAGGAATCGGAAGCCAATGGCATGGCAGGGCGCATGGTGGAAGAAGGTAAGGGGCGGGCTAAGGCCCTCGCGGAGTCTTTGGGCAGCCGGGGGCAAGTCGTGGGTAATTGGATCGCGGAAGAGGTGATGGCGCGTTATGGCCGTTCTGCCCGTAAAGAAGGTTAGTATCACCGTCCACCGTTCCGTGGAAGAGGAAGTTTTTGGCAAGGTCCAGGCCTTTGGACGCTGTGAGGTGGTTCCTTTGGTGTCCCAAGGGGACGTCTCCCACGCGGCGGCGCGTCTCGCCGAGGTGGATGACACCCTGGCTGACGTGCGCTTTGCCCTGCGCTTCCTGGAGCCCCATTTTTCCGGAGGGGGCGGGGGATTGGCGTTACTCTTCGGGGACAAGCCTCAGGTGACTCTCCCGGATCTGGCTCAGATGTCCCATAACCTGGGCCTTCCCTGCATCGTGCAAGACTTAAGAGAAAAAGAGCGCCGCCTTAACGAAATCCGTACGGAGAAGTCCCTGGGGGTTTCGGTGCAAAACGTCCTCCAGCACCTGGAGGGATTCCCCTATCCATTGGTTCTCCTGACGGAGGGGACTGCCCGGGTGCAAGGAATCTTTGGTACCGTGGCTTGTGGCAACATGGACGAGGCGAAGCGCCTTCTCTCGTCGGCCTTGCAGCCTCTGGGAGAGATTTTCCCCTTCATCCCCAAGGATCCTAAGGAAAAAGAGGGGCACATCGCGTTGGTTTTCCCCCGGGAACTATATCGCCAGGTGGAAGAGCTCCTGGCGGGGGTGGGTTTTTCTCGTACGGAACTACCGGGGGTCCTGGAGGATACCGTGGAGGAAGAGCAACGTCGATTTTCGTCCCGGGCGGTGGAACTCGCGGCCCAGGAAGAGGCCTTGATCTCGGCCACTCGTGATTTGGCCGCCCGGTGGGTCCCAGACCTTCGGCACACCCTGGACTACCTTTCGGTGGTCCGGGACCGGCGATCCACCCTTCTCCAGGGGATGAGGACGGAACAGGTGCTCATGATATCCCTGTGGTGCCCTGCTCCGGAGGTGCCTCGGCTTCAGAAGGTCCTTGAACCCTTTTCCCAGGAAATAGACGTGGCCCTGGCGGACCCCGAGGAGGGAGAAACCCCCCCCACGGTGTTCCAGAACTCCTCGTGGGCAGAGCCTTTCGAACCGCTCACCAAGCTCTTTGGCGTTCCGGAGTACGGTGCCATCGACCCCACGGCCTTGATGGCTCCGTTTTTCGTGCTCTTTTTCGGCATGTGCTTCGGCGACGGAGGCTATGGACTCGTCACTGGAGGATTAGCGTTTTACCTGTTCAAAAAGTATCGTATGACGGGGGATGCCCGGGGGTACGTACTGATGATCATGGCGGGGAGCGTTTCCACCATCCTCTACGGGGCACTCACCGGCTCCTGGTTCGGCGACATGATCGACGCCTTTCCCTTTCTGCACGTCTTCCAGCCCCTTAAAAACAGCGTGACGATCATGGACCCGGTGAAAGACCCCATGACGGTGCTCAAGGTGTCGTTGGCCCTGGGAGTGGTGCAAATATTTTTTGGGCTCTTCGTGGCCCTCTATGACAACGTGCGCAAGGGAAGCTACATGGCGGCGTTCTCCGATCAGGGCGGTTGGCTGGTCTTTCTCACGGGGCTCATCCTGCTGGGGGGCGGCGCCTCCGGGGCCCTTCCCGCAGAAGGCATGGCGATCTATCAGGGCGTGGCGGCCCTGGGGGCCCTCATCCTCTTTCTGACCCAAGGAAGAGAAAAGGAGGGGATTTTCCGCAAGGCCCTCTCCGGGGCGCTGAGTATCTACAGCGTCTCTTCCTACCTGGGAGACGTGTTAAGCTACAGCCGGCTCCTTGCCCTGGGCATGGCCTCCGCCGCCGTGGGCATGATCGTCAACATGCTGGCCGTGCTGATCTCGGACGTACCCTACGTCGGATGGCTCCTCGGGGCGGTGCTTTTTGTCGGTGGACATCTTTTCAGCATTGCAGTAAACGTCCTGGGGGCCTTTATTCACTCCCTTCGCCTTCAGTACGTGGAGTTTTTCAGCAAGTTCTACGGCGCGGGGGGGCGTATTTTCTCTCCTCTGCGATACGACACCAAGTTTGTTGCCATCGTAGACAGAGAGCCCGAAGGGGCCCAAATAATATCCTAAAAGAGGGGTGTTGTGAAAATGGAGCAAATCACTGGAACGATGCTGGCAGTCCTTGGGGCAGCCCTGGCGGCGGGATGGTCGGCTTCTGGCTCCGCCATCGGTATCGGCATCGCGGGAGAGTCGGGCGCAGGAGTCATGACGGAAGATCCGGGGAAGTTTGGCCTCGTCCTGCTCCTCCAAGCTCTTCCCGGTACCCAAGGCATCTACGGCCTGCTCACGGCGTTTTTTGCCATCATGAAGGTGGGGCTTCTCGGCGGTGAGCCCGTGGCCGTCTCCCTGTGGCAGGGGTTGGGCATCCTCTTTGCCTGCCTCCCCGTTGCCATCGGCGAGTACACCTCGGGGATCGCCCAGGGTAAGACCTCGGCGGCCTCCATCCAGATGATCGCCAAGCGTCCCGAGGAAATGGGAAAGGCCATCATCATGCCCGCCATGGTGGAAACCTATGCGGTGCTCTCACTGCTCATGAGCATCATCCTCTTGAACAGCATCAAGATCTAGTGCTAGGAAGGCGGATGCCCACATGGCCCTCGCGGATATCAAAAAAAAGATAGAAACGGAGGCCCGTCAAGAAGCGGGCAAGCTTCTTCAACGCGCTCGCGAAGAAGCCGATGCCATTCTTGCCGAGGCGGACCTCCAAGCGGAGAAGATGCGCCAATCTTACGAACGCCGCTTACAGGAAGAGGAGCCCGAAGTGTTGCGCCGCCGTCGCATCGTGGCAGACATGGATGTCCAGCGCCTGGAGCTGGGGGCGCGGCGCGAAGTGATCGGCAAAACCTTTGAGACGGCCCTGGGGGTGCTCCGGGCCCTTCCAGCGGAGAAATACGAAGCCTTCGTGACGGCGCTCCTGGAAAACGCCATGATCACCAAAAGCGAAGAAGTACTGGTGGGGCGTAAGGAGAAGGTAATCACGGCGGCATGGCTGGAGAAGTTCAACAAGGCCCACGACGCTTCCCTGACGTTGTCTTCAGAAAAGTTAAACGAAGCTGGGGGGTTCGTTCTTTCCCAGGGACGCGTGGACGTGAACTGTACCTTCGACATGCTGGTACACTCCCTTACAGAAGACCTGGAGGCAGACGTGGTTGAACGCCTGTTCTCCTCCTAAGGGGAGGTGGGGGAATGCCCACGCCTGAGCGGTACGGCTACGCCACCGCCCGCATTCGGGCGATGGAGCGCCGTTTCGTGGACCAGGGCGTCCTGCAGCGCATGCTGGACGCGGAGGATCTCTCTTCTGCCCTTAAAGTCCTAGGAGAGACGGCGTACGCTCCCTGGTTGGCCGAAATGAAAAGTGAGCGGGACTTCGATCGCCCTATCTCCTCGGAGATGTTCTACTGCTACGAGGAAGTGAGGCAGTTTGTCCCTGACCCCGAGATGGGGCAGCTTCTGAGGATCACCTACGATTTTCACAACATAAAAGTAATATTAAAGAGTATGCTCCGCCATCGCCGAGGGCAGTCCCGTCGGTGGGATCTGCTGACGAACTTGGCCAGTCGGGAAACCGATGACCTCCTCGCCGCCATGGAAAGCGAGGACTATCGGTTGTTGCCCTACGGCCTCTCCGGCGTCATGGGGGAGTGCCTCTCCATCTGGGAACAGACCCAAGACATCGTTGAAGTGGAAAAGCGCCTGGATGCCCAGCTATTTCGGGCCCTGGGGGATCTGGCGAAGGCCACGGCGTTCCCAGGGGTCCTTCGATGGTTTCGGGCCCGGGTGGATGCGGAAAACATTCGAAACCTGCTGAGGTTAAGGCGCGCCGGAGAAGAAGGGGTAAAAATATCCGAGTTCCTGCACGAAGGAGGGAACGTGTCCCTGGAGCGTTTGGTGGATCTGGGGAGCGAACCTGTCGAATCCTGGTCTCGGGTGTTGCACTATGCGGATGTGGCCCCCTACCTGGCGGAAATGGGGGAGCAAGGAAGTTCCGAAGCCATGCTGGTGATGCTAGAAAAGGCCTTGGACGACTATATTTCCGGCATGCTGGCCCCCTTTTCCCACACCCCCTTTGCGCCGGAAAACGTGCTTCGGTTCCTCTGGTCAAAAGAAATAGAGACGAAAAATGTTCGCATTGTTTTGGTTTCCAAGACCAGCGGCCTGGACCGAGACATGGTAAGGAAGGTGTTGCGCCGTGTTTGATACGACGACTTCGGAACGTATGGCGGCGGTGGGAGATTACGAGAGCGTGCTGCCCTTTCAGGCCGTGGGCGTGGATCCCTATTTTCTTGGAGAAGACGCATCGGACGTGGAGCTCCTTCTCCGGCGCCTTTCGAGGGAATACGCAGTGGTATTTCTGGTGGAAAGCTGCTTTGAAGAGCACCGGAATCTGATCGACGATCTTAATAATGAATTCCCCGTAAGCATCATTCCCATCCCCAGTCAAACCGGGGCCCGGGGTGTGGGAGTGGAGAACATCCGAAGCAGCGTGGAGCGGGCCGTGGGCATGGATATTTTTTCCGTGGAGTCCTAAAAGCCCCATGGCGGATTCTCAAGGATTTATCACAAGAAGAGGGTGTCGGAACCCCGGGCACAGGGTGCTGTGCCCCCGATGGAGGCGATAGGTAGTGGCCCAGCATAGTACGGTTCAAGGAACCATTGCTAAAATTTCCGGGCCCCTCGTGGTGGCGAAGGGCATGGCTGGAGCGTGTATGTTCGACGTGGTTCGGGTCGGCACCATGGGGCTCGTGGGAGAGATCATTGAGCTCAAGGGAGATACCGCATCCATTCAGGTGTACGAAGAAACCTCCGGCGTCATGCCGGGAGAGCCTGTGGTTAGCACGGGGGAGCCTCTTTCCGTGGAACTCGGCCCGGGTATCATTGAGCAGTTCTACGACGGCGTGCAGCGTCCCCTGAAACTTATCGAAGACGCGGCGCAAAGTCCTTTTATCTCCCGAGGCATTGCCGTGCCCGCTATCCCCCGGGACCTGGCCTGGGATTTCGTGCCTAGAGTAAAAAAAGGTGATGAGGTAGTCCCGGGAGACATCCTGGGGGTGGTGCAAGAGACGGTGTTGGTGGAACACCGGATCATGGTCCCTGTGGGTGTGCGGGGAAAAGTGCTCAAGATCGGATCCGGATCCCACTTGGTTGAAGACGTTATCGCTGTCATCCAGGATGGGAACGATAAAAAGGAAGTACGGATGCTGCAGCGATGGCCCGTGCGGACCTCTCGCCCTGTGGCGAAGCGCCTCCCCCCTTACGTGCCGCTCACCACGGGACAGCGGGTGGTGGACCTCTTCTTTCCCCTGGCGCGAGGGGGGACCGCCTGTGTTCCAGGCCCCTTCGGCTCTGGCAAGACCGTGATTCAGCACCAGCTCGCCAAGTGGGCGGATGCGGAGATCGTGGTATACGTGGGGTGCGGAGAGCGGGGCAACGAGATGACGGACGTCCTTCTGGAATTCCCTGAACTCGAAGATCCCCGGTCAGGGCATCCTCTGATGAAGCGAACCGTGCTCATCGCCAACACCTCCAACATGCCCGTGGCCGCTCGGGAAGCCTCGATCTATACCGCCATCACCATGGCGGAGTACTTCCGAGATATGGGATATTCCGTGGCCCTCATGGCGGACTCTACCAGCCGTTGGGCCGAGGCGCTCCGCGAGATGTCCGGGCGCCTCGAGGAGATGCCCGGGGAAGAAGGGTATCCAGCGTACCTGGGGACCCGCCTGGCGTCGTTCTACGAGCGGGCCGGTCGGGCCATCTGCCTGGGATCCCAGCAAGCCGAGGGGTCCATCACTTCCATCGGCGCCGTCTCTCCTCCGGGGGGAGACCTTTCGGAGCCGGTGACCCAGAACACCCTGCGGGTGACCAAGGTCTTCTGGGGATTGGATGCCTCCCTGGCGTACCAGCGCCACTTCCCCGCCATAAACTGGCTCACGAGCTACTCGCTCTACGCCGAAAAGCTGGGAGAGTATTGGGACACCCAGTACGACGACGAGTGGAGCGCCCTGCGCACGGAGGCCATGTCTTTGTTGGAAGATGAGGACCGCCTGCGGGAAATCGTGCGCCTGGTGGGAATCGACTCCTTATCCCGAGAAGAGCGGATGGTGCTGGAGACTTCCAAGTCCCTTCGGGAGGACTTTTTGCACCAGAATGCCTTCCATGAGGTGGACACCTTTGCATCCATGGATAAGCAGTTCAAGATGCTCCACCACATCCTGACCTTCCACCACCTTGCCATGGAAGCACTCCGTCGCGGGGCGCCTCTCAAACAAATCCTTGATCTTCCCGTGCGCGATCAGATCGCTCGGATGCGCTACGTGGACGAAAAGGACTTGGCGTCCATCGACGCCCTGGGAGAGACCATCAAGAAGGAAATCGGGACCGTGATGCCCGATGGAGGTGAAGTCCATGTTGCCTAAGGAGTATCGCACTATCACCGACCTTTCGGGCCCCCTGATGATGGTGGAGAAAGTCGCGGACGTCCGGTTCGATGAGCTGGTGGAGATTGAGCTGGCGAGTGGCGAGCGGCGCCGGGGACGCGTGCTGGAAATTACCACCGATCGAGCCCTGGTGCAGGTCTTTGAAGGGACCACGGGGATAGATTTAAACGCTACTAAGGTGCGGTTCCTGGGGAAGGTGCTGACCCTTCCCGTGGCCAAGGAGATGATGGGAAGGATTTTTAACGGCCGAGGAGAACCCATCGACGGTGGCGACCAGATTTTGGCAAAGAAACGCCTCGACGTGAACGGTTTCCCCATCAACCCCTATTCCCGGGACTTCCCCTCCGAATTTATTCAGACGGGAATTTCCACCATCGACGGCATGAACCCCATCGTGCGGGGTCAAAAGCTCCCCATCTTCTCGGGAAGCGGCCTGCCTCACAACCGGATTGCGGCCCAGGTGGCCCGCCAGTCCTCCGTCATCAGCGGCCACGAGGCCTTTGCTGTGGTCTTTGTGGCCATGGGGATTACCTTTGAAGAGGCGTCGTTCTTCATGGAAGATTTCCGCCGCACAGGAGCCATCGAGCGTACGGTGATGTTCGTGAACCTGGCGGATGACCCCGCCATTGAACGCATCACCACTCCTCGCCTGGGGCTCACCTGTGCGGAGTATTTGGCCTTCGAGTGCGACATGCACGTCCTGGTCATCATGACGGACATGACCAACTACTGCGAAGCTCTCCGGGAGATCTCCGCTGCCCGCAAGGAAGTGCCCGGGCGTCGGGGGTACCCCGGCTACCTGTACACGGACTTGGCCACCCTCTATGAGCGGGCCGGGCGTATCCGGGACAAAAAGGGATCCATCACCCAGTTCCCGATCCTCACCATGCCCGAAGACGACAAGACCCACCCCATCCCCGACCTCACCGGCTACATCACCGAGGGGCAGATTATCCTCAGCCGGGGACTCCATCGCAAGGGGATCTACCCCCCCGTGGACGTCATGCCATCCCTTTCGCGCCTCAAGGATAAAGGAATCGGCAAGGGCAAGACCCGGGAAGACCACGCTGACTTGATGAACCAGCTTTTTGCCGCCTACGCCCGGGGGAAAGAGGCCAAAGAGCTTGCAGTGATTCTGGGCGAAGGGGCCCTGACCGACGAAGACAAGGCTTTCGCCAAGTTTGCCGATGCCTTTGAGGACCAGTATGTGCGCCAGGGAGAATATGAAAACCGGGCCGTGGAGGGGTCGCTCCATCTGGGGTGGGACCTCCTGACGGGCATTCCGGTGAAGGAACTGAAGCGAGTCCGGGATGCGTACATCGAGAAGTACCTGAAACCCCTTCTGGGGGCCCGAGATACGGCGAAGGCGGTGGCGGGGTCCCAAAAGGAAGCCCAGTAAGGAGGTTCGGCTGTGGCCAAATTACAGAACGCCAACCCGAACCGTATGGAGCTCTCCCGCCTGAAAAAGCGTCTGGTGGTGGCGAAGCGTGGTCATAAGCTCCTGAAGGACAAACAGGACGCCCTGATCAAGGAATTCCTGCAGAGGGCGAAGGCCGTTAAACGTCGGCGAGAAGAGGTGGAAGCGAAGCTTCAGCAGTGTTACGGCGCCTTCCTTCTGGCTCGGGCTCAGACGTTGCCCGCCATGCTGGAGCAGGCGCTGATGATGCCTGGGAGCCGATGTTCGCTACAGGTACGATCTCGCAACGTAATGAGCGTGGTGGTCCCCGAGTACGAGGTGCGCCAGGAGGGAAACGTGCGAAATTACGGCCTGGCCACCACAGGGGGAAGCCTGGACGTGGCTTTGGAGCAGTTTTCCCAGATTGTGCCCGAGCTCATCCGCCTGGCCGCTGACGAAAAGGGATTGCGTCTCATGGCTTTGGAGATTGAGCGCACCCGGCGGCGGGTGAACGCCCTGGAACACGTCCTGATCCCTTCGTTTGTGGAGACGATCCGGTATATTACCATGAAGTTGGACGAACAAGAGCGGGCGAACCTCAGTCGGCTCATGCGCATCAAAGAAATCGTGCGGTCGCACTGAACGGTGACCTTCGGGGGGGCAAAACCTCCCGAGAGGGGGCTTTCGTCGGAAGGGAGCGGAGGGGAACGTGCAAAACTCTGGCACCACCTTTTCGCACGGCGGTATCGCTCCTCAAGTGGAGGAGGCGGCGCTCGTCGCCGCCTCCTCCGTTCTTGTGGGGGATGTGCGCCTGGGAAAGGATTCCAGCGTGTGGTTTGCCGCCGTGTTGCGGGGAGATCTGAAACACATCGAGATAGGAGAAGGGAGTAACATCCAGGACGGATGTCTGTTGCATGTCACCCGGGAGTTGCCCGTGATCGTGGGAAAACACGTGACTGTGGGGCACGGAGCCATCTTGCACGGCTGTGTCGTGGGCGACGGTTCCCTGGTGGGCATGGGGGCCACCATATTGGACGGAGCCGTCATAGGCGAGGAGTCCATGGTGGCCGCCGGGGCCCTGGTGCCGGAGGGAAAGAAGTTTCCTCCCCGGAGCGTCATCATGGGGGTGCCGGGGAAAGTGGTGCGCCGGGTCACCGACGAAGAAGCGGCACGCCTGAAAGATCAGGCGTGCCACTATGTGGAGCTCGCCCTATCCTACCGGGCGGGGCGGCGATAGAGAAAAGGCCCAGCGGATTCCAGCCCGAGCTTGCGGTATTCAAAAATCTGTTCCGTGGAACCCACCATGAGATATCCCCCGGGAGCCAGGGCCTTGAAAAACTTCTCGTATAGCTTGGCCTTGGTTTCCGGGGAGAAATAGATCACCACGTTACGGCACAAAATGAGGTCGTAACCCTCCTCGAAGGCGTCCTCAATCAAGTTATCTCTAGAGAACTGCACCCGGTCTCGGACGGAGTTTTTCACCTGGAGCGTCTCCTCACCCAGGGGGGAGAAGTACTTCTCTATCCAAGCGGGGGGGGTGTTGACCAATTGGCGCTTGTGGTATGTGGCTTCCTTGGCCTTGCGGATGGCCCCGGCATCAATGTCGGAGGCGCGGACCTTGGGAGGGACCGTGAGGCCAAGCTCCAGAGAGAGGATCGCCAGGGAGTAGGGCTCCTCCCCCGTGGCGGACCCTGCGCTCCAGAGCCGTAGGCGCTTGTCCGAGCGACCCTTTATAATGGCTGGGATGACCGTGTCTCGGAGCTCCCACCATCTCTGGGGGTTGCGAAAAAACTCCGACACGTTTATTGTTAAATAATCTAGAAACTCTCTTAAGCGCTCGTCGTTATCACGGATTGTTTTATGATATACATCGTAGTCGGAAATGCCCCAACGCTGCATGAGCATGTGGACCCGGCGGTGGATTTGGTACTTATAGGCATCGAGATCGACCCCCGTCATTTCTCGAATGCGCTTTTTAAAAACATCGTACTCCGGCGGAGCGGGATAGATTTTCTCTATCATCTTCTACGCCTCCCTGGACGTGGTTTTCCGTATTTTTGTTTCAACCCATGCCCCTGGCGTTAGGGGCGGCTAAGTTCACGAGGAGT
>ENA-UOWE01004042-UOWE01004042.1-activated-sludge-metagenome-genome-assembly--contig:-NODE-4042-length-14441-cov-5.948422_pt1 | contig 14441 bp, 12 predicted proteins | sample MGYA00249841_ERZ761562 | MGnify/ENA primary metagenome ERZ761562 (study PRJEB28883, sample SAMN05720200) | activated sludge metagenome | isolation source: Anaerobic digester | place: Japan... | reverse complement strand
TTTTATAAGAAAGATAAATTACTCTTTACCTTCGATTTTCTTTGAATCGCTGTCTTCTCCTTTAGAAGCATCTTTGAATTCTTTAATGCCTTTTCCTAAGCCCTTCGCTAACTCCGGAATTCTCTTTCCACCGAAGAACAATAGTAAGGCAACAATAATAAGAATGGTTTCTTGTCCACCAAGTCCCATTAATCCAAGTATAATTGTAAGTGTCATGACGAGTTGTTTGTCAGTGCAAAAATACGAAGTTTATTAGCCTCTTAACAATCTTTTTGGTCCGATTTAGGTTTATTATGACAATTCATGACATAAATCAATGTTTTTCAATCGTTTAGAATCATGAAGAATTGGTTACGACACTGTTCAAAACCCTGTATCTTCTTATTCATCCTTATTTCGGATACAGTTTTTGCCTCCGTTATAGGTACAGAAATACCCGCATTCGTTAAGGATTTCGTTATAATAACGGGTGTTTTTGAAGTCCTTTTTAAGCAATTTGTAGTTATCGTATTCGGCAAAATCAGCGTTAGCTTTCCCCTCCGGGAATCCCGTTTCGATATAGTAAGCATGTTCGCATTTGGCCGCCATCCAGTAACATTTGGCTTTAAACTCTTTGTTATTACTAAATGATGCCGCCATTTCATAATATTTTCGAGCTTCACGGCAATCGAGATAACTTTGAATAGAATCTTCGTCAGAATAAGGGCCCTCTTCGTATTCACGATTTGATAAAGCGGCATCTGTATCAAAGTAGAATGAACTACTTGATACTGATCGGCAATTACCGTAATAAGTCATGTTATACAACCCATTGGCATACAAGAAATAATTCAATGCTTTTTCGTTTGCCACCTTGCTGCTGTCGGCACTATGTTTTATCGCACTCATCTTTTGCGCAAACTGTAATTTGTTCAACGGATTTTTTTGAGGCATTGCATGATCACAATCGTGGCAGTCAGTTATTCGCATGTTAAACGGATTAGCATCCAGCATTCTTTCCCCGGATGAAACATCTTTACTGAAAGAAGCTATCGCACCATCGAAATCATAATTATAAATTTTTAGCGTTGCTTCAAGCTCGTAGAAATCGCGTAAAGAATATTTGTACAATGAAATCAAATAATTTTCAAGTGGACGATGTGAATGTTGCTCAAGGTAAGCGATCATACTTGCAGTTTTACCTGCATCGGTATAAAACTTATCGTTCACTGAATAAGCAATTTCAGCTAAAACATATTCTTGTTTATTTTCGTAATAATTAGCGAGCTTACTAACAATATAACGATGCACATTATCATAACGCAAAGGATAATTATCGGATGGCTTTCTGAAGCTTAGTAAATAGCTCAGCAACACATCCTCTTGTGCAGGGGTAATATCTCCTTTCGTAATCTCATCGAGATATAATAATCCTTCTGTAATTTTATTTTGCCCTTTGATTAAAGGATCAGAAATGCTTTCGACATTTAATTGTTTAAGGATCTCATGCGCTTGTTCTGTTTTTCCTTTGAGGTAATACAAATACGCTAAAGATGTTTTCCATACCAGAGGTTTATAAACGCCGGGAGTTTTTGCTGCTGTTTCAACGAATTGAATCAATGTATCGGTTTGTTCTTTTTGAATGGAATACCATGAGTAAGACGAATAACCTTTAGCGTAAGCAGATGTGTCACTCTCCTCTGAAGGAGAAAAGATATAGTCGTATCCGTAATCCAATTTATTGTCCACCGCATATATTTCAACAATATTCACCGCACGCATTAACAAAATCATATTTTTATCAGAGGCAGGATTTAGAGCAAAAATATTCTTCATGCCTACTAACGGTGATGCATATATCCCATATAATTGCCAAAGGACTTCCTTCTCGCTATTGTTCTTTGCCAACAAAAGTGTTTGCTTCCAATCTTCCTCTTCTTGGGGGTGAAAACTAGTATAAGCATCGAATCGACAATATCCACTTTCATAAAATAATTTAGAGAAGATGTAATTTGATTCGCTGTACTTTTGTTGTTTATAGAGCGAGCCGGCCTTATAACTTAAACAACGCTCATAGATAGTTCCGGTAGATGTTTTTTCGTTGAAGAATGAAGTGAATGCATTTATAGCTTCTTGATACTTACCCGCAAAATACAAACTACGTATCCATTGAAATGCATAACGTTCTTTTAAGAAGGTATTCTTTTCGTTCTTGCAATTCAATTGAAACACCGTACTCATACTATCGATATAGTGCTGATCAACTTTTTTCTCTTGCCAACTATAGTAATACGTATTAGCAAACGCTTCTGCTAACTTCGCATTTTTTAAGTAAACCAAAGCATCGTTATATAGCTTATCTCGTTTATGAGTAAGCAATTCTTCGGGAATAGTTTTATCGATTTTAGCAGAGGAAATAATCTCTTCGATTTGATTCACATTTGAAGTATTCAAAAGCCAAATGACACCTGCATTGCTTATCGTTTTTTTAAAGTAACTTATCCATTCCTGTTGATTCTTCTCAGTGTAATTTTCATTTCGCGAGTAGTCGGCATTATTGTAATACGAATGATAGGTAATAAATAATGGAGATAATGTCGTTTCACCACTAATTTCGGGAGCAAATAATGATTGATCGGTAAAGTCTTCCGGATCTCCTCCCGAACATCCTTCTGTTTTCTTGCTGGTCCACAAGAAGAACAAGCATAAACTACTTAAAACAACTAAAGATATTTTGAAAGTCAGCTTTTTCATAACGTTGCGTTATTGAATGGTCGAGATGGTATAAAACAATATTAAAGGTATCACTATTTAGTTTATCCGCAACTTGTTTCGCTGCTTTTAAACTTAATTCGGGAGTAATTTCTTCTACTTTGATTTCGTCGCCGGGCAGAATAAACGTTCCATGCAACAAATATTCTTTTCTGCAAATGAACCGATCTTCACTTTTTTCGACGAATGACGAATTTCCTTTGAAGTTCTTTGCTGTAATCTCGTTAAGCAAGGTCATTCCTTTTCCATTTCGTGAAAGTATCGACCAGCTGAAAACGGGCAGGGCTACATCGAAGGGCAAAGGATATCCTTTAGCATATTCGATATAGTTTGCGGCATTTTGATAGTCATATATCGAATTGGAAGTACTTTGTGGTGACAATACCCCCATATTGTAAAACATCAGCATTCCGCGATCTACAGGTGGCACTCCGGTGGTTCTTTTGTATTTAACTTGATGTAATCGAATGGTTGCACTCCAAAGAATATTATCCTTGTAGTCGCTCTTTAAATGCGTTAATAGCTCGAAATATTTTGTGCGTGTCGTTTCTGTCCAGTCACAATCGATTTGCACTTGCTTTGGCTTTTTAGATAGAGTAGTGTTTATGCTATGAAGCAGCGTACTCATTTTCGCAGAAAGCGAATCTATACCATTACTATCGAGATTTTTAATGACTTTATTTTCGATATAAACTACCGGAATCACTTCAATATTGCTAGCTAATTTCGTGGTTGCCGATAGCTTTGCAACCGGAAATGCACTTTGTTGATTTTCTATCCAGCGTACATCGAAATAACGAACATATAATGTATGTACATCTAATTCATTTAGTAAAACACTGTCGGAGGAAGCAATATTTAAATCGCTTTTCCAATAATAAAAACAATGGTTTGTATTCCTGTTGTTTATGCAACCGGTGATTAGAAAAGCCAGAAGGATTAGCAGTGTTCGCGACATGCTTTTATTTTCATCGACGGGATATCCAGCCTTGAGGATCTAGTTTGGTACTGTTCTTCCAAATTTCGAGATGCACTTCTCCGCGACTCGTTTCTTCTGAAGATTCGGCAACGGTTCCGATACGTTGTTTCGTTGTTACTTTATCGCCTGTTTTAACAGTAACATTATCGAGGTTACTATAAACGGTTAGATAATCTCCGTGTCGAATGATCACCGCTTTACCTGCTCCAGGAATTCCGATAACACCACTAACAGTTCCGTTAAATAATGCACGCGCACCGGAACCTTTCGATGTTTGAATATCAAGTCCGTTGTTATTAATCATTACTCCTTTCAATTCCTTATGCGGATGTTGTCCGAAAGTAGAAGTAATGGTTCCTTGTTCAACAGGCCAAGGTAATAGTCCTTTGTTGCCTGAGAAACTACTCGATAATTTTTGAGCTTCAGGAGTTAAAGTAAAGACGTTTTTATTCGTGACGTTTTTATTTCCCGATGCAACTGCTTTCTTCTTCGCAGCTTCAATCTCTTTCTTAATTAAATTCTCAATTGCACGATCGAGTTTTAACTTAGCGGCTTGCTTCTCTTGTAATTGTTTCTTCAGCTTCTTCTCGCGATCGCTAAGATTCTTTAAAATCTGATCTTGCTGTAATTGTTCTTTCTCGAGGGTCGACTTTTGAGTTTGTTCTGTGTTTCGAAGAGCTGTTTTTTCATTCTTCTTCGCTACCAACTCAATTTTCTTGCCCGTTAACTTTACTTGAGTACTATCAATCTGCGCCGCCTGCTCTCTGCGGTATTCGCCATATTGTTTTAAGTATTTAATCCGACGATAGCCTTGGTTAAAATCATTCGCCGCAAAAATGAACATCATTCGCTGATATACATTCTGATTATGATAAGCATAACGAATCATAGCTGCATACTCATCTTTCAATCGCGCCATTTGTTGCTCTAACGAAACGATTTCTTTTGAGGTGTTTTCTATCTCACCACCGATAGAAGAAATCTCAGTGTTGATAGTAGAGATTAACGATTGACGCAACTGGATTTTCTTACGCAATGCATTCAACTGCTCTGCTGTGGCCGATTTGTTTTTAGAAACTAACTCTAACTGTCGATTGGTAAATTCAATCTCCTTCTGAAGCTTTGCTTTCTTCGACTCAAGATCTTTCTTCGACTGACCATTAACAGAAAGCGTGATCAGACAAAGAAAAAGTAAATAACAAACCCGCTTAGCGAATGCGTTCATAATTGGAAGGGACGTTGAATGGAAATTCCTGTGGTTCACTAACAGTTACTTTTCCGTACTCTATATGTATTTCGAAACTTTTATCGGCAATAATTTTAGTAGTCGATTTAAAAGGGAATAATCCTCCGGTAGTTTCGCGGAAGTCATCATAATCGGTAGTGAGCATCTTATTGATCTTTTGATCCTCTACTTGTAGCTTATCGATGCGAAAGCTATTCTCATCAACATATACGTCCTGAATAACAGGTTTATTCGGATCTTTCTCCTCTAATGCACGACGTAAATTCTTTTTATTGAGTGAACTCAAGATATAGTATTTGTCTTCGAGATAAACGGAGTTAAATCGATTTTCATTTTTCTTATATGCGAAGAAATTTCCGAAAAGAATAGCTTGAACAATTTCGAAGTTCACTTTCATTTGAAGTAACTTATTCACTGTTTCAAAGCTGGTTGCTTGATATTTTGCATGAATACGATCGAGGAACTTCACTGAGTCCGCTGTTACCATCACACGCGCAACTTCAATTCCTAAGAGGGGAGAAATAGAAACCCAGATTACGCTGTCTTTCTTGCTGCGCATACTGATATTAAAAGAAGTCTCGCTACCATCTTGAATAGTGGTAACACTTGCTTTAGCTGTTACCCATTCAGGTTTAAAAGAAGCAGAGTCGAGTTTGCCTAATAATTCTTGCACCGATTTATCCTGCATCGGACGAATTTCGGTTGTAGAATTTGGAGGCATGATAGCTTTCCTACTACGGCACGAAGGCAATAGCAAAGTTGCCGAAATGCATATAACGGCTACGAATATCCGATGAAACGAATTATTCATAGAATTTCTTATCGCTGATTTTCTTGTCAATTTGTTCTGAGTGATCACCTGTAGCCTTAGCTTCTTTCCACTTACTTACTGCCGAATCGATGTTCCCTAGTTTAAACAATACATCTCCGTAATGTTCAAGAATGGTACCGTTCGTATTTCCTCCATGCTCTAGTGCTTTCTCGATCCACACTTTTGCATCTACATACTTTCCTTGTACAAACAATACCCACGCATAAGTATCTTCATTAGAAGGATTATTCGGAATTAACTCATTCGATTTTTTCGACATCTCAGCAGCTTTCTCTAAATCTGCTTTTCTTAGCGATAAATAGTATGCCCAGTTATTAAGGATATTCGCGTTTGAAGGATCTAGTTTTAATCCTTTGTCGTAATATTTATCTGAATCTTCGTAACGTTTCAGTTTATTGTAAACATCACCAAGGTTCGAATAGAATTCTATAAGTTGTGCATCATTATCCACAACCATTTTACTTCCGCTCAATAATGTCTTGGCCGCCTCTTCGTATCTTTTATTCTGAATTTTTGCAATACCATTAAATAAATACAGCACACTTTGATCGGCAAATAAACCTAATGCTTCTTCCGATTCTTTTTCCATTGCTACATAATCCTGCAAATCAGATTCAACTAACATTAATTGTTGCCAAGCTTGCAGATTTTGTTTGTCAATTGCTAACGACAAGCGATATTGATCTCTAGCCTTTGCATAATCGCGATTGATAGAGAGAAAGTCGCCATATACTGCTTGTGCAGCTGCTTCTTGCGGATGAGTTTCGCTCATGCGTTTACTCAACTCCATCGCTTGTCCCATCATCTCAGAGTCATTCTGCACTAAAGGGAAATAAGATGTTAAGATTCTGATTTTTACATCGGGAGAAAGCATCTTCGAGCTAAACGCCTTCTTTAATTGATCAAAAGATTCTGCTTTTTGTCCGTTAGCACGATATTGTTCTGCTAATGCCAAAGAGATAGTAGGATTTTCAGGATCGATTGCCTGCATTCTGGTAATCGTCTTCATCGTTTCCTCTTTCATGTTGTTAGCCGAATACAAATCAACCAACATAGTATAATACTCGATATTCTGAGGATCGGTAGCAATCAACTTTTCAATTTCATTTGCTGCAGCTTTAATATTTCCTTGTTTCAGGTATAAGCGCTGCTTCTGAGAAGTAAGGTCGCGATTAACACCCATCTTCTCTTCAATTTGATCATACAGTCGAATTGCTTCCGGAAGTTTATTCTGCATGAGGAACGTTTCAGCTTCCTGAAACTGATAATCGAGACGATCGGGATGTTCTTTTGCTAGCTTATGAAAAATCACTCCTGCTTCTTCAGCCTTGCCATTGTTTTCGTAAGAATCGGCCAATAACAATTGGTACCATTCATTATCGGGATTAAGATCTGCAGCTTGTTTAGAGAAAAATAATGCATCTGCATAACGCTTCCCATCATTATAGATAGAAGCGAGCTCAAACATGGCAGCATGATTTTTTGGATCGGTACGAAGTACCAAGGCAAATTGCTCAGCGGCTTTCTCGGGATTGCCAACGAGTTTCTCTTTCATCGCATCGAAAAACATATAAGTAGCTTTAATGCGGTTCTCTTCCTCTTGTTTAGAGGTAGGCTTGTTGCCCGGAGCGGAAGCAGTCTTTTTCGTAGAGCCGCAACCGTTAATAATGATAAGACCTGCAAAAAGAGGAAGAAGGAGAACTCGTTTTAAAATCATGATTCTGTTGAATAATCGCCCATGCTTAAATCGCGGAGCTGTTGTTTGTAATGAACGTGATTTCCTATCAAAGAATTGTCGATACCTGCATCACGAAGAGTACAATGTTCACGTACAATGCTGTTTTTAACTACGCTATTTACAATTTTAGTGTTATTTCCTGCAGAAACGTGCGGACCTACCACTGAATTTTCGATAACTACCTTATCGCCGATATAGCACGGAGGGATGATTACCGAATTTTTAATTTGTGCCGAATCAGAAATATGGTTGTTCGGGTATTTTATCTCTAAAACACGGCGGTTGGTATAAACGGTAGCGTCTTTGTTACCACAATCGAGCCACTCATCTACTTTACCTGCTTTAAGGCGAAGTCCTTTGGTTTTCATGTTCTCCAAAGCATTCGTAAGTTGGTATTCACCTTTATCGCGGATATTATTATCGATTAGATATTGCAATTCCTTTTTCAAGTTCTCGCCATCCTTCAAATAATAAATTCCGATGATGGCTAAGTCGCTCACAAACTCTTGTGGTTTTTCAACGAAGTCAGTGATAGTACCGTCTTTTTCAGTCTTCACCACACCAAATTGGCGAGGGTCTTCAATTTGCTTCACCCAGATTACACCATCGCAATCGGCATCCATTCTGAAGTCGGCACTGAATAAAGTATCGGCGAACGCCACTACTACAGGTCCTTTTAATGCCGACTCGGCACAAAGGATAGCATGAGCAGTTCCTAGAGGAGTATCTTGATAGTGGATAGTTCCTTTAGCCCCTAAATTTTCGGCAATGGCAATAAGATTTTTTTCTGCTTCCTCACCAAAATGTCCGACTACGAAAGCAATTTCCTCAACTTTCTGATTACACATGCGGATGATATCTTCCACTAAATGTTGTACAATCGGTTTTCCGGCAACCGGAACTACCGGCTTAGGAGTGGTAAGAGTATGTGGCCTCATGCGTTTGCCCATACCTGCCATTGGAACAATAATTCTCATAATCGGGGTTTAATTGTAAGCATTAAAATTATTTGCCTGTAGAGCCGAAGCCTCCGGCACCACGTTGTGTTTCTTCGAGGCTATCAACAGCATCCCATTCAACACGCGAATGCGCTGCAACAACCATTTGAGCAATGCGTTCTCCGTCTTTAATCTCGAAAGATTCATTACTTAAATTCACCAGCACTACTTTAATTTCACCTCTGTAGTCGGCATCGATTGTTCCAGGGCTATTCAATACCGATAAGCCATGCTTCCACGCTAAGCCACTACGAGGGCGAACTTGAGCTTCGAAGCCGATGGGTAATTCGATGAATAATCCGGTAGGAACCATTGCTCTCTCTAGAGGAGAAAGAGTAATCGATTCCTCTAAATTCGCTCTGAGATCCATTCCTGCAGAAGCCGTTGTTTCATAAGCCGGCAATGCGTGTTTCGACTTGTTGATGATTTTTACTTTCATGTGCTGATTCACAGAGGCGAAAATACTCGAATAAATGGTAATTTTTGAGGGGGAGGGCTCGTCTTTTAAGCTGCCTTGTGTTGATAAAAGCAATGGACTCGAAAGATGATCAAACCGAATAAGCTTTCTAAATTTGGGTTGGGAAGAAGAGGATTGTTAAAAAATAAATTTACTACAGATGTAAGGAATGGGACCTTTCTTCTACTAAACAATAAACGATAGCAGTTGTTATTAATGCGTGACCTGATCAAGCAATGCAATCAAAAAGCAACTGCACTATGAACAACACATAAACGATGAATAACCTACTTAAAAACACCGGCAAAACAGTAATTTCACTTTTTGCCGTTCTACTACTGCTTTACGGTTGCTCGCAAAGCGGACAAGCTGATAATAAACCATTTACCCCAACCATGAAAGATTCACTGCACCCCCAAAATCCATATTATTCAAGAACTGATACATCCGTTCTTCATGTTTCAGATGCCGAATGGAAAAAGGTTTTACCGGAAGATGTCTATTATATTGCCCGAAATAAAGGCACGGAAAGAGCTTTTACAGGCAAATACTGGGATTTTGAAGGCCTAGGTACTTATTACTGTGCTGCTTGTGGAAATCCGCTGTTTCGTTCGGATGCCAAATTCGGGAGCTCATGCGGATGGCCTAGTTTTTACGAGTCGTTGAAGCCCAATAGTGTTGTGTATGAGGACGATAACTCATACGGAATGCAAAGAACAGAGGTGATGTGTGGTCGCTGCCGCGGACATTTAGGACATATCTTCGATGATGGTCCGGCGCCAACATATAAGCGTTTCTGCATGAATTCCATTGTGTTAGAGTTTGAACCGGACAAAAAATAGGTCCCGGAACCAACTCCAAACCGCAACCAAACAGATAAGCCTTCGTTCAAAAAACGGAGGCTTTTTTTGTGAAATTCCTTTTTTGGAGCGTGTTCGAACTTGCAATAATTGATGTAATATTTTGGTGATTTTGTAACCTTTTTTAACCTGATTCGGTTTAATTACGCTAAGAGAGAGTGCCCTCTAGATTGAGTTAATGAGCTAAAAACCATGAAAACCAGAACCGATTTTTTTCTAAAAAGCGTCATTGCTGTCCTAATCTTATTGATTATGGTACTGCTAATGAGCTCTTGCAGCAAAAATGTATTATACACCCACAATAGTGGTAGTGGTAGTAATGCATCAGCTGCCGTAAAAGTGGATGAAGGAAAGGAGAGCAAGATTTTACAACCCGACGATAAAATTACCATCAGCGTATGGGAGCACGACGAACTAAGTATTGGATCGGTGCATACCGTATATAGTGTAGCTGAAGAATCAGGTAAATGGGTAATGTTAGATGCTGAAGGAAATGTAACACTTCCACAAATTGGAGTTATTAAACTCGGTGGACTAACAATTGCAGAAGCATCGCAACAAATCAAAAAAGAATATTCGAAAAATATCCAGAACCCGATTGTTACTATTAAAGTACTGAACAATCAAGTAACGGTTTTAGGAGAAGTACAACGTCCGGGTATTTATGTTTTCAGCTCAGACAATATTCGATTAACCGATGTTTTAGGAAAGTCATCGGGATTAACCGACTATGCTAAAACAAAGCAAATTAAAATTATTAGAGGAAAAGAATCAATTAAAATTGATTTAACAAATATTGCGTTCAACGAAACGCGTGTCCTGCCGGGAGATGTTATTTATATCCCGCCAACAGGAGGAAAAAAATTCGATCGAATAGCATCTAAGCTAATTCCGATTGCCAGTTTGCTTACTGCACTAGCACTAGTGTATAATGTTTCACAAAATAATTGAATATGCGCACCCCCGGAAGTATAGCTCATTTACTTTATCCACTTAAGAAACGATGGTACATAGTAGTAATATGTATCGCGATTTCATGTGTGATCGCCACTCGCTATTTATATATGGCGACACCTGAATACCAGGCAGTGGCAACATTAAAAATTGAAGACTCTCAGCAAGGAATGGCGAACAGTAATTTGTATCGCGATTTCGATGTCTTTAAAGGAAATGCAAAAGTTCAAACAGAAGTGGAGGTGTTAAAGTCACGTTCGTTGTTTGAAAAAGCATTAGACCGTTTAGATTTTTACGTAGAGTACTATCAAGTAAGCGAACTTAAAACAGAAGAAAAATATCACGAAGCACCTTTCAGAGTTGACTTCTCGATAACAGATAGTTCATTCGTTAAACAGCAATATAAATTTCAGTATCTCGGGGGAGAGAAATTTTCTGTTGTTTATGATTTTCATGGAACATCAATTGAGAAAGAAGGAGAATTCGGGAAACAGATTTGCGATAGAGGAGTTTGTATCACAGTTAACAAAGAGCCAAACATCATCAAATATAAATCATCGGCGTCGCTCGATAAAAATTGGGAGTTTGTTGTTTACTCAAAAAATGCGTTAGCAGCGAAATTGCAAAACAAAGATTATCTTGTTAAGGCACTCGACAAAGATGTAAATATCATTAAAGTATATTATACACATCCGGTTGCTGAAAAAGCATCGAAGTTAGTTAACGCTGTTGCGGAAGCATACATCAACCAAAGCATAGTAGATAAACAAGATTTAGCAGGTAATACTGTCGATTTCATCAATAACCAATTAGCAACTGTAGGTGCTGAACTTGATAATGCACGTGATGCGATAAAATCATACAGAATAAAAAATGAAATCGTAAATATTTCTCAAGAAACAGAAGCAACTTATAAAACACTTGGGCAACTTGAAATCCAGAAAGTGGATATCAATATGCAACTGGCAACATTAGAAAAGCTTAGTGATTATTTACGCCATAACCGTGAGATTAAATTTACTGGTCCTGATTTAGGATCAATTCAAGATGGGTTGTTTACTGATGCCGTTACTAGATTAAATACTAAAATCAGAGAACGCGACGAAACATTAAAAAAATACACCGAAGAAAGTGATAAAGTAAAAAACATTGACGTTGATATCACTCAGCAAAAGGCTTTCTTGATTGAAAGCGTAAACAATACTCGACGTAAATTATTAGCTCGTCAAGATGAGTTGTTAATAGCGATTGATGATGAAAAAGCAACATTCAACGGTCTGCCGGAAAAAGAAAGCACACTTCAAGAATTAAATCGTAACTACTTCTTATACGAGAAAATTTACAACTTCTTAATTGAAAAGAGAACAGAAGCCTTAATTACTCGTCAGGTAGATGTTTCATTCAATCGTGTATTAGAATCGGCTGTAGTACCGGAAGCACAAGTGGCTCCTCGCAGAGAAGTTGTTTTAGGAATTGCAGCATTCATCGGATTTATAATTGGAGTAATATTAGCCTATGCTCGTCATTATGCTAAACCAAGAGTTAATACTCCGGAAGACATTACTTATAACTCAACGATACCAGTAATTGGTCATATCGAAAAAATGTCGAAGGGACAACCGGCATACAAAAACTTTACTGCACTCACTACCCGAATACTAATGAACCAACCCCATAACAAATCTATGGTGGTTACGGTGACCAGTACATTGAAAGGGGAAGGGAAGTCGTTTGTTGCTGCACAATTAGCACGAACACTAGCCGCTCAGGATAAAAAAGTAATCCTTGTTGATTTAAACACCTATGCTCCAATGATGGCAGAATGGTTTGACGTTCGTGGCATAGAAGGAATGAAAGATGTTTATATGCAACAATCGTCATTACAGAACGTTATTCAAATCACTAATATTCCACATCTGGATGTAATAACTGCCGGTAATGGAGAACAACCAATAGGGCATTTAATTGCGACATCACGAACTAAAGATATTATTGACGAATTGCGTTTACATTACGATGCAGTAATTGTTGATACACCTGAAGTAGGAGAATATATCGACGCCATTCCGTTTATGAAATGGAGCGACTTAAATCTCTATGTTGTAAAAGCAGACTCTGATCGTGATCAATTAATCGCAAATGCAGAAATGGTGAAAGAAGAATACCGTTTAGAAGAAGTGCATTTCGTTATTAATGCGATGAAAGAAAAAAGAAACCATACTGGATTCTTGAGGCCGAAGAAAAGTAAATCAATCAAATCAAAACAGAACGCGCCACAGCTCCAAAATTTATTCATGTGGTAAAAGTATATGCAACTGAGTTTATCATTCCCTAAGAACATTTTCCGTAATACCACACTGTTGGTTTATGGTGATCAGGCTGTTGTTAGCGGGTTTAGCTTTTTATCGAGTGTAGTACTTGCGAGATTCCTCGGAGTAGATGGATTTGGTATCTATAGCGTTGCCTGGTTAGGCGTATTAATTGCCAGTAGCATAAATCAACCATTGATTATTGCACCTATGCAAACGTTGAGTGGTAAAAAGTCGCCGGAAGAACAAAATATTTATTTACAAGCCCTCGTTTTCAAGCAATTATTATTTGCTGCTGCCATGGGATTTCTATCTTTCCTTTCTGTACTATTTATGGAGTATATTCTAAAGGATTGGAAAGTAGATTCAATTATATTGGCATTCCCATTAGCAGTATTTACATTTTTACTGCAAGACTTCTTCCGAAGATATTTCTTTGTAATCGGGAAACCGCATAAAGCAATCCTTATCGATTTTGTTGCTTATGGTGGTGTCTTATTAAGTGCATTTACAATTCACTTTGTACAAGAAATTGATGCGCAATTTGTACTCTTATTAACGGCAGTATTCTTCCTCTATGCCAGCCTCATCGGTATTTGGTCGATCCCTGAATTGAAGTACAATTGGCAGAGCATAAAAGAAGTAATACTTGAACATTGGGATTTCAGCAAATGGCTAACGGCTACAGCTTTATTACAATGGTTCTCGGGAAATCTATTCATTATTGCGGCAGGAGCGATATTAGGTCCTGTAGCAGTAGGAGCAACCCGTATGGCACAAAATATTGTAGGAGTAACACACGTATTATTCCTAGCAATGGAAAACATCATTCCAACGCGCGCAGCGAACCATCAACGTATTGCTGGAAATCATGGGATGTTCAAATACCTTTGGAAGTTTACACTTCAAATGGGATTAATTACATTCACATTACTTGCTTTGATCGCCATCTTCTCCGGAAATATTATTGAATTGTGTTATGGAAAAGCATTTATGGAATATCGTCACATTTTAATTGGCTTCTGTGCATTATATGTGATAGTATTTTTGGGCTACCCACTTCGTTATGCTATCCGCACAATGGAGAAAACGCATTTGATCTTTGTAAGCTTTGTAGCAAGTGCAATATTTAGCATAATAAGTGCATATCCGATTATCAAAACCTTCGGACTCAATGGAGTTGTTGCAGGGTTAATGATTACCCAACTGATAACCTTGTTTATTTACTTGTTTAATATCCGTAAGGAAATCAAGCACTTATAGTTGCACCTCTATACCGGCGCGCTATAACTTTTTGAGCCTGTTTTTCGTACAAAG